>JABLTQ010010534.1_pt1 | contig 30354 bp, 24 predicted proteins | sample 7160101 | NCBI WGS metagenome assembly JABLTQ01 (sample SAMN14651228, study PRJNA627086) | human gut metagenome | isolation source: feces | host: Homo sapiens
CTTTTTGGCCACTTTTTGCCAAAAAGGTCCGTCCCCGATGGCAATAACTTGAACATTAAGTATTATTTTTATATTTATATGAACTTTTAATATTATTCATTTGCATATTTTCCTATTATTAATTCGTTCTCATTTACTCTCACTATTGCTATACTTTTTATAAATCTATATTGGAGGTAAATTATGATTGATACAAATAAAAAAGATTCTAAAGAATATATGGGAAAAAAGCTAAGATTAGCTAGAACTATTTCTAATCTTACTCAAGAAGAACTAGCAGAAAAATTATCTTTAACTCCAGAGTATGTTAGTCAAATTGAACGAGGTATATCCTATGGTAGTGTAGAAACACTTATTAATATTTGTAAAACTTTAAATGTTAATGCTGATTTCTTATTACATGGATTACTTAACAACGATTCTAATAATTTAAGTGATTTAATTGATGAGGATTTTTTATCTGAATATTTAAAACTTGATTCTTACAATAAAACATTGTTAAATGTCTTTACACATGATTTAATAAAAATGCAAGAGGAGAAAATCAAAAGAAAAAAACAATAAAAAATAAACAATTTCCGTATATAAAAAACCAGATTATTAATTTTTCCTAATAATCTGGCTTTTTAGTTTCATTTTAATTCTATATTTTTTTATTGCTTTAATTTCATAGATAATAACTTAGAAATACCGTTTTCTTCCATTGTAACTCCATAAACCGTATCTGCCGCTTCCATTGTTCCTTTTCTATGAGTTATTACTAAAAATTGTGTTTGTTTTGAAAACTTCTTCAAATATTCAGCAAAACGATATACATTAACATCATCAAGTGCTGCTTCAATTTCATCTAAAACACAGAAAGGAGCTGGATTAATTTTTAATATAGCAAATAATAAAGCTATTGCTGTAAACGCCTTTTCTCCTCCTGATAAAAGCATCATATTTTGTAATTTCTTTCCTGGTGGTTGTACTGTTATTTCTATTCCACATTCTAAAATATTTTCTTCATCTTCTAATCTTAATGACGCATTTCCTCCACCAAATAATTCTTTAAACACTTCTGAAAAGTTTTTATTAATCATCTCAAATTGTTTCTTAAATTGTTCTTTCATAGTAGCAGTCATATCTGATATGATTTTTCTTAATTTATTCATAGTATTTTCTAAATCAACTCTTTGTTCACACATAAAGTCATATCTTTCTTTTAATGTTTTATATTCTTCTATTGAATCAACATTAACGCTTCCTAATTCTCTAATATCTGAACGTAAATTATTAACTTTCTTTTGAGTTAAAGAAACATTTTCTGGTTTCTTATAATCTTTTACATTATTTGGAGTTAATTCATATTCTTCCCACATTTTGTTAACAATATTGCTGATATCTTCTTCTAATTTTGTCTTTTTAACATCTACTTTTACTATTTGAGCTTTTAAATCCTCAATTGTTTTGAATTTACTTGTAATTTCCTCTTCTTGTTTTTTTAGTTTTTCATTCTTATCTATTCTTGTTTGTTTTAATTCTTCTATTTTAGAACCACTATTTTTTACTTCTTCATTAATGCGTTCTATTTTCTCTTTTGTGTCTTCTATTGATTTTTCTAAATTAAAATTATCACTATTGATTTTTTCTATCTGTTCTTCTTTATTTTTAATACTCTTGTCTGCATTATCAATGTCTATATTAATTCTTTCTTGCATTTCTTCAATTGATGTTTCACTTTCGTCAAAAGATGAAACTGATATTTTTAAGTTTGTAATATCAAAATTTAAGTCATCTATATATTTTTGATTATCTTTATTTAATTCTGCATATTCTTGTATTATTTTTGTAAGCTCTTGCGTTTCTTTTACAATATCACTTATTTCTTTTGATATTTTTTCTTTATTTTCTTGTGTTTCTTTTTTCTGTTCTTCTAAATTGTTTTGTTCATCTTTTAATTTGTTTATTCTATTTTCAATCCTTGATATATTATTATCAATGGCTATTACCTTTTGTTTTTGAGTTGCATATGTAATATCTATTTCTTGCAATTCCTTTTCTAAGCTAGTCGCCTCTAATAATGTGTCTTCAATTGATGTTTCATATTCTTCTTTTTCTTTTTGTAATTTTTCTATTTTAGTTTTTAAATTTTTTAGATTTTTCTCTAACTTTTCAATTTCTCTTCCTCTACCCAAAATATTTACTGTCTTCTTTGCTACAGATCCACCTGTAATACTTCCTGATGCGTTTATCACATCTCCTTCTAAAGTTATTATTCTAAATGAATATCCATTCTTTTTAGCAACTTTAATTGCTGTTTCCATATTATCAACAATAACTGTTCTTCCTAGTAAATTAAGTATAATTTGTTCATATTTTTTATTAAACTTAATTAAATCTGATGCAATTCCTATTACGCCGTCTTCGTTTCCCTTTATTTTATCTATTTTTCTACCTTTTACAGATGTTATAGGTAAAAAAGATGCTCTTCCTAGATTATTTTTTCTTAAATGTTCAACAAGTCTTTTAGCATCATCTTCAGTTTCTGTGACAATATTTTGCAAACTTGCTCCTAAGCACATTTCAATGGCCGTTTGATATTCTTCTGGTACTTCAATTACATTTGCTAAAACCCCATTCATTCCTTTTCCAAGTTCTTTTATATTATCACAATCTTTTAATAAAGATTTAACACTTTTTATATAGCCTTCTTTCTCTTTTTCTGTTTCTATTAAAAATTTTAATTTAGATTCTTTTATTCTTGATTCATTTAATAGATTATTGATATCATCATCATATTTTTTTATTTTTATATTTGCTTCTTCTCTTTGTTCATTTATTTTGTCTAGTGTTTTTACTATTTGATTTCTTTTACTCTCAATATCATAAAACTCTTTAGAGATATCTTCTTTTTCTAGTCTTGTACTATCTAATTCTGAAATATTATTTGAAATTTCATTTTTTATTTGTCTTTGTCTTTTCTCGTAATTTTCAAAATTAATATCTTGAGTATTGTTTTCTGATTGTAATTCATATTTTTTATCCGTATTTTGTTCTACTTTTTGTTTATATCCTTCTATTTCAATTTCTTTTGAAGATAATTTTTCAGTAATTTTAGCAAGTTCTTCTTCTTTTTCTTCTAATTCTTTAGCAAATTTTTCTCTATTTTGTTTTAAGTTTGCTTTCTTTTCTTGTTTTTGTTTTATTTCCTCTTCTAAACCTTTTATCTTTTCTTTTAATTCTTCAATTTCCTTTGAAAACCTCTTTGAATTCTCTTTGTTATTTGCTATTCTAGTATTTGCTACATTTATATCTGAATTTAACATTTCGATTTCTTTTTGACTTTCAAAACCAATATTAGACATTTCTTCTATTTTAGTTGTTATCTCGTCAATTTGTGTTTTCAATTCTTCTTTTAATTGTTTTATTCTCTCAAGTCTTCCTTCTTCTTCATTACATTGATTTGTATAAATTTCTTCGTCTTTAACAATTTCTTCAAGATTTTTTTTGTATTTTTCTATATTATATATAAACAATCCTATTTCTATATTTTTTAATTCTTCCTTTAAATTTAAGTATTTTTTTGCTTTTTCAGATTGAATTTTTAAAGGTTCTAAATTTGTTTCAATTTCTGATAAAATATCGTTAATTCTAAGTAAATTCAACTTTGTACGTTCTAATTTTTTTTCTGATTCTTGTTTTCTTGTTCTATATTTTACAATTCCAGCAGCTTCTTCAAATATATGTCTTCTATCTTCTGATTTGTTACTTAAAATTTCATCTATCTTTCCTTGACCAATAATAGAGTATCCATCTTTTCCAATTCCAGTATCCATAAATAATTCTAATACATCTTTTAGTCTACATGGTACTTTATTTATAAAATATCCAGTTTCACCACTTCTATATATTTTTCTTGTAACTGTTACTTCTGTATATTCTATTGGCAATGCTCCATCTTGATTATCAAATACTAAAGAAGCCTCTGCGAAACCTAGAGACTTTCTATTTTGTGTTCCTGAAAAAATTATATCTAGAGATTTAGCACCTCTTAGTGATTTCATACTTTGTTCACCAAGCACCCATCTTATACTATCAGATATATTGCTTTTTCCAGATCCATTTGGACCTATAACACTTGTTATTCCTGGCATAAACTCTAACACAGTTTTATCTGCAAAGGATTTAAATCCCTGTAATTCTAATCTTTTTAAATACATCTATTCTCACCTTTTGTCGATTAATTTACATGTAGTTTATACCATTTTTCGATTTTTGTAAAGCCAATATTATACAAAATCCGACCCTGAAACAATTTTTGCAATATTATAAATCAATTTTTGTTTATCAGGTGTACAATTGATTAAAATATTATATAATTCTTTATCTAAATATTTATCTGAACAAGTATCTGTACCTGTAACTAGCTTCTCTAAGGGCACATCCAATGCCTTTGAGATTTGTGCTAACCTTTTCAAATTTATTTGAGAATGACCTCTTTCAACTCTACTTAAAAATGCTGTTGCTACATCTATTTCTTCTGATAATTTTTCTTGTGACCACCCCTTTTCTTTACGTGCTTGTCTAATTCTATCACCTATTAACGAATAATCTATTTCATTTTCCATTTTTTTACTCCTCCTTGTAAGTAAATATAACATTATGAGTTCTACTTGTCAATATTTTTTTTATCTATTAATAAAATTTTACAATTAAATAAATTGCCAAAAAGGTCCGTCCCCTGTGGCAATTTCTGGCCAAAAAGGTCCGTCCCCGATGGCAATTTATTTAATTACTTTCTCAGCATAAGTGTTATTCACTATTTTATCATATGGAGCTTTTTGTTTTAGTTCTCCTGCTTCTGTCATAACCTCTTGTAATCTATTAAATGATTCTTCTTTTAATATTGGTGTATCATTCCAAGCATCAATGTCTTTATAACTTTGTATTGCAGTTGCTAACATTTCTACATCTGTACCTGGAAAGAAGTTTTGTATTACTTCTGCTATTTCTTTACTTGAGTGGCTTTTTACCCATTGTTGTCCTTGATAAATTGCTTTTGTGAAGTCTTCTATGGTTTTTTCATTTCTTGATATATAACTTTTTTTAGCAAAATACGCTGTGTATGGTATTTCTCCAGCTTCTTCTCCTACTGATGCTACAATATAACCCTTTCCTTCTTTTTCTGTAAGAGATGCTGTTGGCTCGAACAATGTTACATAATCTGCATTTCCACTTGCAAATGCACCTGCCATCAAGTCAAATTTAATGCTATCATCTAAAGTTGCATCTGTTTTTGGATTTATTCCATTCTTTTTTAATACATATTCCAATGTCATATATGGAACTCCTCCCTTTCTTCCTGGAATGATAGTTTTTCCTTTTAAGTCTTTCCAATCAAAATTTTTGTTTTCTTTTCTTGATACTAAAAATGATCCATCTTTTTTTGTCATTTGTGCAAATACTTGTGTATAGTCTTCTTTTCCTTCATTATATACATAAATTGATGCTTCAGGTCCAGCAAATCCAATATCACATTGATTTGATAATACTGCTGTCATTACAGCATCTGCCCCCTGACCTGTAGTTAATTCTATATCCATTTTATTTTCTTTAAAATATCCTTTGTTTATAGCTACATATTGTGGTGCATAGAATACTGAACGTGTAACTTCATTTACTTTAATTACTTTTAAATCACTTTTATCATTAGATTTCATATTATTAAAAATAATAATTCCTATAATTACAACTATTATAACTATAACTGCTATAGTTATTTTCTTTTTACTTTTCAATTTTTTTCCTCCCTTTATTTAAAATTATTTGATTTAAGGATAAATTTTTCAAGCAATAATATCGCTCCATACATAATTCCTGCTACAATTCCAAGTATAATTACACTAGCCATTACCAAATCCAATTTAAATACCTGACCACCATATACAATTAAATATCCAAGACCTGCTTTGGAAACTAAAAATTCTCCAGATATAATTCCTACAAGAGATAAACCGATATTTACTTTTAGTGAATTAATAAATGTTGACAAATTTGCAGGTATGACTATTTTGGTCAATATTTGATATTTTGTAGCCTTAAATGTTTTTGCCATTTTTATAATTTCTTTATCTGTCTTTAAAAAGCCGTTTAAATTTTCTAATATCGTAACAATTAGAGAAATTAAAATTCCCATTGTTACAATCGCTGGCATTCCTGCACCAACCCATATGATAATAATTGGACCGTAATGCTACTTTAGGCAAACTATTTAATACAACTAAATATGGATCTAAAACTTTTGATAAAAATTCTGACCACCATAAAATAATTGCAATAATAATTCCTATAAAAGTTCCAAGTAAAAAACCTACAACTGTTTCATACACAGTAACACCTATATGTTTTCCTAAATCATTTGCTCCAAGATGTATTAATGTATTAAAAATTCTACTTGGTTGACTTGTTATAAAACTGTCTATAATATTCAAATCAGCTAATATCTCCCATACTCCTAAAAAAATTATTAGTATTGATATTTGAGTTAAAAAAATCAATTTATTTTTTCTTTTTACTTTTTTTAAATATTCCTTTCTTTCTTTAGAAATTACTAATTTATTCATCTACTCCAAGCTCCTTCCATAATGTGTTAAAATATTTACTAAACTTAGGACTTTCTCTACAATTAATTGGTGACCTATCTTTTATTTCAAAATCTATCTTGTGTATATCTTTTATTGTTCCTGGTCTTTTAGTTAAAACTAAAACTCTATCTGACATACTAATAGCTTCTGAAATATCATGTGTTACAATAATTGCAGTTATTTTTTCTTTTTTTAGAATTGAATAAATATCATTTGTTACCATTATTCTTGTTTGATAATCTAATGCAGAAAAAGCTTCATCTAATAACAATATTTTAGGTTTTGTAGCAAGTGTTCTTATTAATGCAACTCTTTGTCTCATTCCTCCAGATAACTCTGAAGGATATTTGTCTTTAAAATCATAAAGATTATATTTTTTTAATAAATTTATTGCATATTCTTCATTTTCTTTATTATTTTTTCCTTTTATTTCTAACCCAAATAAAGTATTACTTAAAATATTTCTCCATTCTAGTAAACAGTCTTTTTGGAGCATATAACCTATTTTATTTGATATTCCGGTTGCACTTTTCTCCTTCTATGTATATATCTCCTGTTGTCTTTTTTTCTAATCCTGCAATAATAGAAAGAAGTGTTGATTTGCCACATCCACTAGGTCCAATAATACTAACAAATTCTCCCTTGTTTACTCTAAAATTAATATTTTTAATTGCTAAAACTTCTCCTTCATAATTTTGATATCTCTTACTTATATTTTTAACCTCTAATATTTTTTCCATTGTAATCCTCCTTTTAATTTATCCTAATAATATTTTATGTAAAATATTATTATTAGTTCTATTTTTATAACGTAAAAATAGCAGATAATTAATATAAATATTAATTATCTGCCTCTAAATACTTTATATTTATTTTTATATTTTATATTTTATTTTTTATTTCTTCTAATTCTTTTTTTGTTACTCCACTAACACTCAAAATAATATCGTCTTTAAAATCCATTAAAAGCATTTTTTTTACTACTTCTTTTCTTTCTTTTTTTCTCCCATCTCTCATTCCTGTTTTCATACCATTTTTTATTCCTGTCTCTAGCCCTTTTTGTATTCCTTCATTTAAAACTCTTCTATTTTCAGCTGTTAATCTATCAATTAAAGTACTCATATATTCATCACCTACCTTTTCATCAATTTTTTGAATTAAATCTTTTTTCTCTATACCACATAATGCACCATCTAAGGCATATAAAATAATATTTTGCAACTCTCTTAAAACTTCTTCATTACTGGTATTTTTTATTATTAAATTAAGTTTATTTATTAAGTCATCCTTATTTTTTGCCTTTTCAATAAGCATACTATATCCAAACATCGAATCCAAGTTTAATAAATACTCATCTGATAATCTATTTATCTCTATTAAATTGTATTGCAAATTAATCTTGTAATTTTCAAATACAGATACACTTACTTGTTTTTCCTTAAAATTTTGTGGCACTTTCCATTTCCTATCACCTGTATATATAACTATTGGCACTATTATTGGATATTCTTTGTTTTTATTAAATCTCTGGTTTTTGCACCATTCATGCATAATGTCTATGCAATAATTTAATATTCTATATGGCATTCTAACATCTATAGTAGATTGATGTTCTATTAAAAAAAATATCTCCTCATTTTTTAGTTTATATACCAAATCTGCTTCTTTTGACTTATATTTCTCTGTAACATAACTATTAGTAAATATTATAATATCATCTGTTTCTATTTCATACCCACTATAGATAAATTGATTAATAAATTTCAAAATCTCTATTTTATTTTTTAATACGCTTTTTATTAATTTATCATGTAATTTGCTATTTTCCTCACCTTTCATAACACAATAATTACTCTTTTCTTCTGCAAGTTGAAGTACAGCATTTAGCCTTAAGGTATGTATAATTTCAATATAATTTTCATATGTAAATACCTTCAATAAATCCCTCCCTTATATTATATTTTGTGTTTACTTTTTAGTCAACGTTTCTTTTGTAGTAAATAGTATGTTTTACCTCCTTCAATTTGTTTTTTTCTTTTCTTTTTGAATTTTTACTAGATTTCTTACTAGATTTGAATTAAATTTGATTATAAATTTTATTAGAACAAAAATATTTCTTATAAATATAAAATTTGACTTCAATTATATTAAATCATAAATTGGTAATTTTTTCAAGTTTTTTAGACCTTATTTTCAAATTCGATAAAAAAAATAGCAAAATAAATCATTTTTCCGTATTCTTTGTCGATTTATTTTACTATTTCTTTATAACACAAATTTATATAATAAATTTGTGTGCAAGTAATTTAAAAATAATTACTAATCTCTTCTAAATTTTCAAATTGATTTTGTCTATATACATCGTACACTACAATGGCAACTGAATTAGATAAATTTAACGATCTTAATGTTGGTCTCATTGGAATCCTAATTGTTTTATCAATATATTTTTTTAATATATCTTCTGGTAACCCTTTTGTCTCTTTGCCAAACAATAAGTAAACTTCATCCATCTTTTTATATTCTGGCTCTGAATATACGTGTTTTCCTTTTGTCGTTACAAAAAACATATCATTTTCTTCTGGTTTATACTTCTCTAAAAATTTTTCAAAAGATTCATGCTCTTCTATTTCAACTTTATCCCAATAATCTAATCCAGCTCTTTTTACTGCTTTTTCTGAAATATTAAATCCTAATGGATGTACTAAATGTAGCTTTGCTCCTAATGCAGCACAAGTTCTTGCAATATTACCTGTATTTTGTGGAATTTCTGGTTCTACCATTACAACATTTACTTTCATTTCTATCCTCTCTTTTCTTATTTCTTATATTACAATTTATTTTTATCTTTATTTACTTAATTTTTGTCTTACATATTCATACAATACTACTCCAGTTGCAACTGAAGCATTTAAACTTTCAGTTTTTCCAATCATTGGTATTTTTATTTTTTCATCAGATAAATCTTGTATATCTTTAGAAACACCATTTGCTTCGTTACCAATAACTATTACTTTTTTATCAAAATTTATGTCATACAAGCTTTTATCAGTTTGCAAAGATGTTACAACAAGTTTAAATTTATGTTTTCTTATTTCTTTTAGTGTTTTAGTCAAATCTTCACATTCAATAATTTTAATTCTAAAAATTGCTCCCATTGTTGACCTAACAACCTTAGGATTATAACAATCAGCAGTTCCTTTTGATACCAATATTTGTGTTAATCCTATACTATCTACAGTTCTTAAAATTGTACCTAAATTTCCTGGATCTTGTATATCATCTAATGCAACAATAATATCTTGTTTATAATCAATCTCTATGTCAATATTGTTTTTTTCAATAATAGCTAACACACCTTGAGGAGTCTGAACTTGAGAAAAATATTTAAATAATTTTTCAGTAACATAAATGCATTCATATTTAGCAATTTCATACATTAATTCTTTAGAAATAAAGTCACTTCTTTCACAATCATCACATAAAACAATATATTTTATTTTACTATTTTCTTGTATAGCTTCTGCTACTAACTTTACTCCTTCAATTACAAATTCATTACTTTCATCTCTATATTTTTTATCTTTTAATTTTCTTATATGCTTAATTATCTCATTATCTTTACTTGATATTTTTTGCATAAATTCTCCTCCTTTTAGTTACCACTGTGTATAAGCGTAAAGCATTATATTAGTGTTCCTTACTTTATAACCATACCAATTGCCAAAAAGGTCCGTCCCCAGTGGCAAAAAATTGACAAAAAGGTCCGTCCCTAATGGCAACTTTTTAAAAACTCTGTTATAGCCTTTAGGATTTCTCTTTCATTACTTGTTTTTACTTCTAGTGTAATCATTGGCTTTACACCTGCTGAAAATTTTATTTTGTTCCCATAATTTTGAATTAGTTTATTTACATCTAATTTAAATCTATTTTGTTCAAATGTAAATACTACAGCTTGGTTTTTGTTCATTATTTTTACAATATTAATTTCTTTACTTAAGTATTTTATTCTAGCTATATCTATTAAATTTTCTAGTTCTTTTGGCATATTTCCAAATCTATCTATTATTTCATCTATAACATTTTGTATGTCTTCTTCATTTTTACATAGTGCTATATTTTGATATACTTCTATTTTTTGATTTGCATCTGATATATATTCATCTGGTATATAACTTGTTACATTTAAATCAATTTGTATATCTGTTTCTGGTAATACTTCTATTCCTTTCATTTCTTTAATTACTTCATCTAATAAATTGCAATAAGTATCATATCCTACTTGTTCTAGATGTCCTGATTGTATTTCTCCTAAAAGACTTCCTGCTCCTCTTATTTCTAAGTCCCTCATCGCTATTTTAAATCCAGATCCAAATTCAGTAAATTCTTTTATTGTTTTTAATCTTTTATCTGCTACTTCTGTTAGTAATTTATCTTTTTTATAAGTTATATATGCATATGCTTGTTTGTTTCCTCTTCCTACTCTTCCTCTTATTTGATAAAGCGTTGATAATCCCATTCTATCTGCATTTTCTACAATTATTGTATTTGCATTAGGTATATCTATTCCTGATTCTAAGATTGTTGTACAAACTAAGACATTTGTTTTTTTATCTATAAATTCTTTCATTATTTCTTCTATTTTTGTTCCTGTCATTTGTCCATGTGCATATGATACTTCCGCTTCTGGCACCAAATTTGATATCATATTTGCTTTTCTTTCTATATCTTGTACATTATTAAATAAATAAAATACTTGGCCATCTCTTTCTAATTCTTTTGTAATCGCTTCTTTTATTACCTCTTCATCATATTCTAACACATATGTTTGAACAGGTTTTCTATTATGAGGTGGCTCATAAATAACTGACATATCTCTTATTCCTACAATAGACATATGCATAGTTCTAGGAATTGGTGTAGCTGTCATTGTTAAAACATCAACATTTGTTTTTAATTGTTTTAATTTTTCTTTTGCCTTTACACCAAATCTATGCTCTTCATCTATAATTAATAGTCCCAAATCTTTAAATTCAACATCTTTGCTTACTAATCTATGTGTACCTATAACGACATCCACTTCTCCTAATTTGAGTTTTTTTATTACTTCATCTTGATATTTTTTACTTTTAAATCTGTTTAATATTTCTACTCTTATAGGAAATTCCTTCATTCTATCTTTAAATTCTTGATATTGTTGATCAGCTAACACTGTTGTTGGAACTAAATATGCCACTTGTTTTTGATCCATTACTGCTTTAAATGCTGCTCTAAGTGCAACTTCTGTTTTTCCATATCCAACATCTCCACATAATAACCTATCCATTGGCATATGTGATTCCATGTCTTTTTTCACTTCTTCTATACATCTTAATTGATCATCTGTCTCTTGATATGGAAATTTAGCTTCAAATTCTTCCTGCCATGGAGTATCCTTACTAAAAGCAAAACCTTGTATTTTTTCTCTTTTTGCATAAAGTTCTATTAACTCTTTTGCTATTTCACGTAAATTATTTTTTACTTTTGCCTTAGTTGTTTCCCATTCTTTACTTCCCAAACGATTTATTTTAGGTTTAATAGTATCTCCACCTATATATTTTCTAATAGAATCCAAATCATTTGTTGGTATATATAAAACATCATCATTTTTATATTTTATTTTAATATAATCTTTTATTGTATTGTCTGCTTTAATAGTATTTACACCTATGTATATTCCTATTCCATATTTTTTATGGACAACATAATCTCCTATTTTTAAGTCTGCAAATACAACTTTTTCTCCCTCTTTAAAAGCTGCATGCATTATTCTTTTTCTCTTCTTTTCTCCATCTATTAGATCATCTGCAGATATAACAATTTGATTTATCTCATGACATTCAAATCCAAAAGATAACTTTCCTACAGAAATTGTAACAATACTCTCATTAGATTTTACTATAATTGTTTGATTTAGTTTTTCCTCAAACTTACATATTATTTCTTTTTCTTCAAGTATCTTTTGAATTTTTTTTGCTTTTTCTTTTGTACTTACTAATAAATATACTTTCTTTTTTTCATTTATATATTTTTGTAAATCAGAAAATAATCCATCTATTTCACTTTTATAATAATTTACTGTACGATAATTAAACCTATATTTCAAAGCATTAACTTTACTTTCTATATCTTGTTTATTTATATATATAATTTCATTTTTATCTATAACTTCTTCAATTTTTTCATAATTTAATAAATTATTAATTGCTTCAGGAATAAATCTTTCTTTTTCAATTAAGTTTTGTATTAAATTTTTATTATCTAATTGAATATTTTTTGCTCTTTGTTTTATTTTTACTATTTCATCTAAAAATATCCCATAGTCTTTTGATAAATATTCTAATATTGTTTGTTGGTTTTTATAAAAGCAATCAAAATACTTATCAATTTTACTAATATAATTTCCATTTTTTATTTGTTCAATATCTTCTTGTATGTTTTCTTTTTGTTTATAATCTCTATATTTTTCCTCAATTTCTTTACATATTTTATTAATATCATTTTCTAAAATATATTCATGTGCTGGATATATTGTGGTCTTTTCTAATGTATTGATTGATCTTTGATTTATAATATTAAAATTTCTTATAGAATCTATTTCATCTCCCCAAAATTCTATACGAACTCCTATATTTTCATCAATTGATATATCTAAAATTCCACCTCTTACACTAAATTGTCCTCTTCCTTCTATTAACTCATATCTTGAATATCCTAAATCAATTAATTTTCTTTTAATTTCTTCTAAATTGTAACTTTCTCCAACTTTAAATTTTAACTCATTTTTATAAAGTAATTCTTTTGATGGTAATTTTTGAATTGCGGCTTCAATAGTTGTAACTAAAATTAAATTTTTCTTTGATTTTAATTTATTTAATGCTTCTATTCTTTCATAAGGTAATTCCTTACTTTCAGCAATATAGTCATATGTTACTATTTCTTTTTTAGGAAACAAAACAACTTTATCTGTAAAATATTTTAAATCTTCATAAATCTTTTTTGCCTGAATTTCATTATACGTTAATATACAAATAGGCTTTTTACTAAATTCATTTATAGCGCTTGATAATTGAACCATTCCCACGTCAGTTAAGCCCGATATTTCTATCGGACTTTGTTTTTCTTCTAATTGTTTGAGTAAATCAATAAACTTTCGTGATTTTCCTAAATCACCTAATATTGTGTTCATGCCTTTTCTCCTAACCTAGATGTGATTTTATATTTTTATATTATACTATATTTTTATAAAAAATAAAAGTTTTTTTATTAAATATCCTTATTGTATAAAAATAAAATATCAAAATGTAATTGTTATGTAAGCATAAAATTTGATTTTTTATGTTTATTGTAGTACAATTAATATTGTAACTTTTAAATTATATTTATACATCCCCAATATGGGAAAGGAGAAACAAAATGATAGTAGTACCAAAAAATTTTAAAAAGGTAGCCATTAATTATTTATTCCCAGAAATATCTGAATACTCAAAAGTATATCAAGATATATCTAATCTTATAAGCAGAAAGTTTAATGAACTTCACTGCTGTACTTTAGACAAGATTAATGAAGAATTTATGGAAATAATAAGTTCTCACAATCTTGATATAGATGATCGGGAAGTTATACTAAAAAATGGCACTTTATTGGCAGGTAAACGTACTAATTCTCTAACTGTACTTTACCAAACCAAACCTTTTGTAAAAACCGATTCTAGTAAAAAACTAAAAACTGAAATTATTGGTTAATCAAAAACTGATAAAGGAAAATTTTCCTTTATCAGTATTTTACATTTTTACAACTAATTTATCAAACTTAGAATTAATATACTTTTCTAACTTTTCCATAAAAATATTTGGTTCTATTTCTTTTTTTGCAACCATATCTAAACCTTTTTCCCAGCTTGCTGTTAGTTTTGGATTTAACATATCAGGCATAGATTGATAGACTATATCATAAATAATCTCACCTTTATCTGTAGGAGTTATAATTTGAGTTTTTGTATTAATATTTATATACTTTATTTTTTCTAATTTTTTTATTATTTCTGCTCTTGTAGCACTAGTTCCAATACCAGCACCTTTTATTTGTTCTCTTAATTCTTCTTCTTCAATTAATTTTCCTGCATTTTCCATAGCAAGAATAATTGATCCTGAATTATATCTTGTAGGCGGTGAAGTTTCAGCTTCTTTTTTTTCGAAATTATTAATTTTAATCTCTTGACCTTTTTTTAATTGCTTTAGAATCTCCAAGTCATTTTGCTTTTCTTCTTTTTTGTTGTCTTCCTCATTGTTTTCCACATTTTGTTCGTCTTTTGTGGATTTTTTAGCTGAATTTTTATCAATTGGTTTTAATATTTCTAAAAAACCTTGTTCCAAACAAACCTTTCCACTTGTAGAAAAAGTTTCTACATTCTTATCTTCTCCATGTTCAACATCTATTGTTACCTGAATTTTTTGATATTGTGCTGGTGGATAAAATATTGCTAAAAATCTTTTTGTTATCAATTTATATACTTGCTTTTGCAAATCCGGCAAATTATTATAATTTTCAAATCCTTGACCTGTTGGAATAATTGCATAATGATCTGTTATTTTACTATCATTAACATATTTAGTTTTTATTAAATCTGTAGAATATTTTTGTTCTACCATTTTATTTATATAGCATTGAATTTCCTCATCTTTAAATCCTTTTGCAATTCCGTTCAAGTTTTTCTTTATTTCTTTTGCAACAGCTGTTGATAATACTCTAGCATCTGTTCTAGGATATGTAACTAATTTTTTTTCATATAAATTTTGAATAATCTCTAGTGTTTGATCAGGCTTTATTTTAAACATCTTTGTACATTGATTTTGAATTTCTGCTAAGTTAAATAGCAATGGAGCATTTTCTTTTTGTTTTGATTTTTTTAATTCAGTAATTTTTCCCGTCTTATCTGCTAATATACTAATAAAATTCTTAGCATCTTCTTCTTTTTTAAAGCCTGTTTCATTATATAATTTTGTAGATTCAAACCATTTAGATTTTTTACTTACTTTCCACTCTGCTTTAAAAGAAGATATTTCATCTCCAAACTCTCCTATAATTTTATAATATTTTGTTTTAGTAAAATTTCTTATTTCTCTTTCTCTAGAAACTATCATTCCCAAAACACATGTCATAACACGCCCTACAGAAATAGATGCTTTTTCTTCATTTATTTTTCTAGCTAAATTTCTACCATAAATTATTGATAATAATCTAGAAAAATTAATTCCTATTAAGTAATCTTCCTTTGCTCTTAAATATGCACTATCTGATAAACTATCATATTCTGATAAATCTTTTGCTTCTCTTATTCCTCTTAATATTTCTTCTTCTGTTTGTGAATCAATCCAAACTCTTTTCATTTTTGCATTTGGATTTGGCTTAGCCATCATAAAAACTAATCTTTGTATATATTCTCCCTCTCTTCCAGAGTCTCCTGCATTATAAATTTCTTCAATATCTTCTCTTTGCATTAGACCTTGTACGATATTAAATTGATTTTGTACAGCTGGAATTATCTCATATTTCCATTGTTCTGGAATAAAAGGTAATGTATCTAATCTCCAAAACTTTAATTTTTCATCATATTTATCTGGATAACTCATTGTCACCAAATGTCCTACACACCAAGTTATAATCCAATCATTTGATTCTAGATATCCATTTTTTCTATTTGTTGTTATTTTTAAAGCTTTTGCAAATTCCATTGCTACTGATGGCTTTTCTGTTATTAATAGTTTCTTGCTCATTTCATCTTTCCTTTATTATTTTTTAAGTCTTTCATCTATATATTTATTTATCTTTTCTTTTATATTTTTCATCCTTTGTTTTGTTTCTTCATTTTCATAATCTATTTTTTTAGATATTTTTTCTATATATTCTCTTTTTCTTATTTCTTCTAAAGTTTCATCAAAATTTATGTTATAAACATATGCATACCATGCAACCATATTATCTGCATTTGTTTTTAAATCTTCATATCTTGCTATATTATCTTCCATTATATTTTCATATACTTTATCAGTTATTTTTTCTTTTTTCAAATCATTAATTGGAAACCACACTGCATTTTCTATTGGCTCTGTTATTATTATATTAAAAATATCTAGTTTATCTGAATCTCTAATTATTTTACAATGTAATAATTCTCTTTCTTCTAGCCCTTTTTCTATTTCTATTTTATTATGATTTTTTATTGCTATATAAATAATTTTATCATATATATCTTCTTTTAAAAATTTTCTTATTAATCCTTCATCAAATAAAACTTGTAATCCTTGCACAGCATGATCTATACTTTGTCTATCTTTAAATGTATCAAATCTTTTAATTTGCTCGAATCTTCCTATATCATGTAAAAGCCCTATTAACTCTGCTAAATCAATATCTTCTTGTGATAATTTTAATTTTTCAGCTAGTTTTTTTGCATTATCTGCAACCCTTAATATATGATCTTTTTTCAGCCTTATTTTTGGATTTGTATCATCATATTTTTTTATATATTCATTTAATACTTGTTTTGCTTTTTTTATATCTATCAATTTTATCACCTTTCAAATTGTATCACTTATGAAATTATATTTCAAATTATAGATATAAAACTTTTACTATATTAAAAATTTTCTTGAAAATCAAGCTATTTTGGTATATAATTACTTCATTAATATGAAAGGGGCAATTTAGATGGGATATAACTTTATAGAAATAGAAAAAAAATGGCAAGATTATTGGGAAAAAAATAAAACTTTTTATACAGATGTATGGGATTTTTCTAAACCTAAATACTATGCATTAGATATGTTTCCTTATCCATCTGGACAAGGTCTTCATGTTGGACATCCAGAAGGATATACAGCAACTGATATAATATCTAGAATGAAAAGAATGCAAGGTTATAATGTTCTTCATCCTATGGGATGGGATGCATTCGGTCTTCCAGCAGAACAATATGCAATAAAAACGGGCAACCACCCAGCTGGATTTACAAGAAAAAATATAGAAACTTTTAAAAAACAATTAAAAATGCTTGGTTTTTCTTTCGACTGGGATAAAGAACTTGCAACATGTGATTCTGAATTTTATAAATGGACTCAATGGATATTTAGTCAATTGTATAAAGATGGTTTAGCAAAATTAGTTGAAATGCCTGTTAACTGGTGTGAAGAATTGGGATGCGTTTTATCTAATGATGAAGTTATAAATGGAAAAAGCGAAAGAGGTGGATTCCCTGTAGTTCGTAAAAATATGAAACAATGGGTTTTAGATATACCTAAATACGCTGAAAAATTATTAGAAGGATTAAACGAACTTGACTGGCCTGAATCAACAAAAGAAATTCAAAGAAATTGGATAGGAAAATCAGTTGGTGCAGAAGTTAAATTTAAAGTTGCAAATAACGACAATCTAGAATTTACTGTATTTACAACAAGACCTGATACTTTATTTGGAGCAACATACTGTGTACTTTCACCTGAGCATGAACTAATATCTAAGTTAACTACTCCTGAACAAAAACAAGCTATAGAAAATTATATAAAACAAGCTGCTTCTAAATCAGATTTAGAAAGAACCGAATTAAACAAAGACAAAACTGGTGTATTTACAGGAAGTTATGCTATAAATCCTGTAAATAATGAAAAAATACCAATTTGGATTTCTGATTATGTCTTAGTTACATATGGTACAGGAGCAATTATGGCTGTCCCTGCACATGATCAAAGAGATTATGAATTTGCAACTAAATTCGGATTAAAAATTATTCCTGTATTAGAAGGCGGAGATATTTCAAAAGAAGCATTTGTTGGTGATGGAGTACACATTAATTCAGACTTTTTAAATGAATTAAATAAAGAAGACTCTATAAATAAAATGATATCATGGCTTGAAGAAAAAAATATTGGAAATAAAAAAATAAATTATAAATTAAGAGAATGGATATTTGCAAGACAACGTTATTGGGGCGAACCAATCCCTGTAGTTTATGATGAAAATGGTAAAGCTTATATTTTACCAGAGTCTGATTTACCTTTAGTATTACCTGAACTTGAAGACTATAGTCCTTCAAAATCTGGTGACTCTCCATTAGATAAAGCTACAAATTGGGTTAACACTACATTTGATGGCAAAAATGTAAAAAGAGAAACAAGTACAATGCCAGGAAGTGCTGGATCTAGCTGGTATTTCTTAAGATATATCGACCCAAAAAATGATAACGAATTTGCAAATCAAGAATTATTAAAACATTGGATGCCTGTTGATTTATATGTTGGTGGACCTGAACACGCAGTTGGTCACTTATTATATTCTAGATTTTGGAATGAATACTTATTTGATAAAGGTTTATCACCTGTTAAAGAACCTTTTGCTAAACTTCGTCATCAAGGAATGATCCTTGGAACTAATGGTGAAAAAATGAGTAAATCAAAAGGAAATGTAATAAATCCTGATGATATGGTAAAAGAATATGGTGCAGACTCTTTAAGAATTTATGAAATGTTTATGGGGCCTATAGATGCTGCAAAACCTTGGGATCCAAACGGAATTGATGGCTCTAAAAAATTCTTAGAAAAAGTTTGGAGATTATATGTTGAATCAAATAAAATCCAAAATTCTGAAAATAAAAATTTAGAAAGAGAATATCATTATACAGTAAAAAAAGTTACTAATGATTATGAAACAATGAATTTTAATACTGCAATTTCTCAAATGATGATTTTTATAAATGCTGTCAATAAAGAAGATATATTCCCTACAGAATACGCAGAAGGATTCCTAAAATTATTAAATCCTATTGCACCGCACATTACTGAAGAATTATGGAATTTGTCATTAAATCATAGTGGTACAATTAGTTATGAAAAATGGCCTACATTTGATGAAGAAAAAACAATTAATAATGAAATAACTTTACCTATTCAATTTAATGGAAAACTTAAAGCAACTATTCAAATTTCTTTAGATGAAGATGAAAATTCCATAAAGAAAAAAGTACATGATGCAATTGAATCTAAATTAGATGGAAAAACAATTATAAAAGAAATATATGTTAAAAATAAGATTTATAATATTGTTGTGAAATAAATTTTTGTTATAAGCCTATTAAGATTTAAAAACATTATCTTAGTAGGCTTATACTTTACTTAAATTAGCTTTTAGGCAATAAATTTCTGCTTCATTCTTTTCTATTCTTCTTTCGCACTTTCTTATTTGCTTTTTATTTATTTCAATATTGTCAGAATTTATATTAAGTGCTTCAAATAATATATCTAATTTTTTACCATGCTCTACTTCTATTACTGCTACTGATCTACTTATATTTCGAATATCTTCCTGCATATTTGGAATAACTTCAACTTTACATTTTAATTCTTTAATGTCTTCCTTTAATGGTTCAATTGCCTTATCTACAGTTTCTTCCATCATGCATTTTAAATCTTGCATGAATTCTATTTTTTCCATTTTTGTCATACTATCGCCTTCTTTTTATATTTTGTAATACAATTAATTGTGTTACAATTATACATATTTAATATTCTACTGTCAAGAATTTTTCATCTACATTTTTCGACATTTTCATCATTTCAATTTTTCCTTAGTTGTAATTAAACTGTAAATAATTTTTAACACTCTTGAAATATATAAACAACATTTTTATAGTATAATATTTGTATATATAAGGAGAATTATAATGAGTATAAAATCAGATTTAAAAAAAGATGGAATTGAAGTTACAGAAAAATTAGATACTTTAAAAATAAACTCTATCGCCATGAATATATCAAAAAAAATATGTGATACTTTTCCAGAATATGGACTTAATCAAAATGACTTGTTTATACGATTATCTAGATTAAATATGTATAAAGCCAAAATGCCTAAAGGAATGGCAGAAGCAAATTATCTTTATAAAAACACTTCTATTTATTTTAATGAAGATATAAAAGAATCAAACATAAGCGAAACAGCAATACATGAGTGTATACACTATCTTCAAGAAGTTAAAGATAAAAAAAATTATTTATTAAGAATGGGATTATGTGACTATACAGAATTTAAAACATATGGCTTAGGATTAAACGAAGCAGCTGTTCAACTTATGGCATCAAAAATAAATGCATCTCCAAAAGAATATGTAAAATATTTTGGAATTACTTTTGAAACAACAAGTCCTTCATATTATCCATTAGAATGCTGTTTAGTAAATCAATTAGCTTACATCATTGGAGAAGACATTTTATTTGAAAGTACATTAAATAGTAATGATAACTTTAAAAACAAATTATGCCAAGCAATAACACCTAAAACATTTATGGCAGTTCAAAATGCTATTGATGATATTTTATATGCAGAAGAAAATATAATAAAATTAAATAACAAAATTGCTGAAGTTGATGACAGAAATAAAAAAATTGATGGAATGATAAGAAAAATTGACGAATTAAAAAATGAAATTTTCCTTACATTTATGAGAACACAAAATTTAATAATTTCTAGCTATTTTGATAAAAAATTAGATAAAATATACGACATACAAGAATTAGGAAACTACAGAAAAAAATTATACACATTTAAAGATTACTTAGGATCTGCAGAAGGTTACTCTTTCTTCAATGATTACTATGTAAATAAAATGGAACAATTAGAAGAAAGATACAACGCCTTAGAATACGGTACTATAGAAACATCTTTAAAAATCATATCTAGAAAAGAAAGCAAACTTATTAAATTCCTTAAAGCAATTAAAAAATTAATATTTGGTACATCAACAAATATAGAAACAGCTGAAAACAGACAAAATTTATAAAGAATAAAATTAATTTATTTTACTAACCACTAATAAAAAACTAATATTTTGAATTAAAAGCTTGAGTAGCGCTAGCTTACGGATAACCCGTAAAACCTCGAAAGTTTTAATGAAAAATATTAGTTTTTTATTAGTATATAAGTATTTTAAATTAATAACTTAAAATATTATATATTTTTCACTATTTGCTTAGCCGCTTCTCTTCCAGAACGTGCTGCCCAAGCAACAGTACCTTTAACTCCTGCTAAATCTCCTCCTGCATAGATTTTTTTATTTGAAGTTTGATAATTATCATCAATCTGTACATTTCCCCATTTGTTCAATTTCAAGTCTAATGTTGATATGAAATTTTCTGGTTTAGAACCTAAAGCCATAATTATATAATCTGCATCAATTGTATAATTGCTTTTATCTATATTAATAGGCACCAACCTTTCTTCTCCATCTCTTTGTATCAAATCTGTTTTTACCAATTCAACTTGTTCAACTCTATTTTTTCCTATGATTTTTACTACATTATTTTGAAATAAAAACTCTATTTTTTCATTTATTGCATCTGATATTTCTTTTTCCTCAGCTGGCATTTGTTCTCTTGCTCTTCTATAAACCACTTTAACATTTTTAGCACCTAATTTTTTTACAGTCCTTGCACAATCCATTGCAACATTTCCGCCACCAACTACTATTACCGTCTTATTTGTATAATCCGGATGTAAGTTGTATTCTAATAGCTCATTACCTCCATATACTCCTTGCAATTCTTCTCCTTCTACATTCATTTTTGAAGATACATTTGCGCCAAAACTTAAAAATATAGCATCATATTCTTTTTCTAGTTCACCTATAGTTATATTCTTACCCAATTCTTGATTATATTTTACCTCTATTCCTAATTGTAAAATATTTTCTACTGTTTGTTTTACTTTTTCCTTAGGCAATCTAAATTCAGGAATTCCATGTACTAATAATCCACCTAAATAATCATATTTTTCATAAATAGTTACATTTATTCCCTCTTTTGCAAGAAAAGCACTACATGTTAATCCAGCAGGTCCTCCACCTATTACAGCTACTCTCTTTCCGAAATTCTCTTTTCTTTTTGAATTTATATCATCTTTCCATAATTCTAATAATGTAGTCCCTTCTTGTGTAACTTTATCAAATACAAACGCTTCTAATTCTCCTATTGAAACAGGATTTCCTTTTATTCCACGTACACATGACCCTTGACATTGTTTTTTATGTGGACAAATTCTACCACAAACTCCTGGTAACACAGTTGTTTTTGATAATATTTCATATGCTTCTTTATATTTTTGTTCTTTTATTTTAGAAATAAAATCTGGTATTTGATTTCCTAAAGGACACCCTTTTAAAGAACATGGTTTAATTTTGCAATTTAAGCAATAATTAGCTTTTTCTTCTATTTTTTCCATTTATTAATACCTCTTTATTTTTATACATTTTATAATATTTTATAATTACAAGTCAAACAATCTGACTATTCATTCTTATCTACTTTTTAATACTAATTTTAAATCATTAATAAAATCAATTTTTTTAGTCTCATCTCTAAGCAAAGCTGCCGGATGCCATGTTGGCATATATCTTATCCCCTTTTTTTCTACCCATTTTCCTCTAGATGCTGTAATTCCATATTCTTTCCCCAAAATATTTTTTAATGCCACACTACCAAGTAATACAATTATTTTTGGTTTAACTAACATAACCTGATTTCTTAAATAATTCAAACACGAAAAAGCCTCATCTTCTTCTGGGTTTCTATTAGCAGGGGGTCTACATTTTACAATATTTGCAATATAAACTTCATTTCTTTTTAGTCCTATTGCCTGAAACGCCATATTCATTAGTTTTCCAGCCCTACCTACAAAAGGCTCACCAAGTCTATCTTCATCTGCTCCTGGTCCCTCTCCTATAAACATTATATCTGCATTTTTATTTCCAACGCCAAATACAATATTCTGTCTAGTTTTACATAGTTTACATTTATTACAACCTTTAATTGATTCCTCTAATTCTTCCCATGTTTCAAACATCTTTTACTCCCTTTTTTATAACTTATTACAAATCAAATAATATTCAATTAGAAAACTCAAAACATTATATTATTTAATTTGTTAATTTTTTATTTGACACATTGTTCTATTAATTCAACCTTTTCTTCTTTACTTGTATCTATTCTAGCTTTTGTACCAATTGGAATCGTAGTTTTGCTTTCTATATGTCCAAAATTATTTGATTTTACAATTGGAAAATTATAGTCATCTTCAATAACATCTAATACTATTTTTTCTAAAGACACACCACTTTCATGTTCATAATTTCCTATCCATAATCCTTTTATTTTATCAAACACTCTATTTTGTTTCATAAAATATAAATTATTACTTGTCATAGCTGGATCTGCTTCGAATCCTAATTCTTCTATAAATAAAATCTTATCTGTAAAATCTATTGTATATTTTCCACTTGTCAATCCTCTTATAAGAGATAAATTCCCACCTATTAGTTGACCTTCTACTATTCCTTTTTTTATTGTTTTATATCCACTCTCTTCTTTTCCAAGTTTTAAGTCACCATCTACAAATCTTTTTATTGCATCTTTGTAACTATAATCAGTTTCATCTGTTGCTATTGTTTTAAAATTCGTGCTACTGAATGTTACAAGTCCTGTTTTTTCTGTAATTATATTTGTCAACGATGTTATATCACTATAGCCACAAATGATTTTGGGATTATTTTTTATAGTTTCAAAATCTAAATACTCAAATGTGCTGTTCGAATTATTCCCGCCTTTTGCACACCATATCATTTTTATTTCTTTATTTGCAAACATATTATTTATGTCTTCTGCTTTCTCTTTTGCTGTTCCCGTGTATCCATTTGTATTAGAAAATAAATTTTTTGAAAACTTTACTTTAAATCCATCTGCTTCAACAATTTCTTTTGCCCTTTTTATTTCTTCTATATTATTTCCTATAATTGGATTTGATGGCGCTACAACTCCAATTGTATCACCTTTTTTTATTTTGTTTGGAATTATCATTATTCCTCTCCTTTTAAAATATTTAAAAGTCCGTCCCCAATGGCAAAAAATTGCCCAAAAGGTCCGTCCCCCTATGTCAATTCGATTAATGCTGTTGCTAACCCATATCCTTCTTTTTCTACTCTAAATGAGTGTATTATATCAGAATTACATACACTACATAAACCACTATCTATTATATTTTCTTCTTTTAGTCCTAAATTTTTAAATAATATTCTGTTTATTAATATTGTATCTATATGCCATTTATCTTCTGATGTTTGTTCCATTATATCATTTATTTTTCCTGTATATTCAAATATTCTTTTACATTCTTTTGCTACTTCTTCTCCTACTTCAAAATGACATTTTCTAATGCTTGGGCACATACATACAATTAAGTCTTGTGGATTACAATCATATTCTTTTATCATTTTCTTTGCTGCTTTTTCTCCTATTTTTTGAAATGTGCCTTTCCATCCTGAATGCACATTTGCTATTACTTTTTTTACAGGATCAAAAATATATATTAATATACAATCTGCATTTGTTGAACCCAAAGCAATTCCTGGTTTATTTGTAATTAATCCATCTGTTTGATTGTATTCTTCTAAATTAAAATCTGGTTTATCTTCTAGTACTTTTTTATTTATTATCTGTATATTGTCCGTATGATTTTGATTTGGTTTCGCCATAGATCTTATATCTATTCCAACCGCACTACCTAAATTTTCATAATCTTTTAATGCTTTTTCTAATTCTTCTTTTGGTAAGTTTTCTTTGTTAGCTCTTGCTGTTCTAAAATTTTTATCTATGCCTAAAGAATAAGCATGTTTTATAATGTCTGAATATTCAAGCAATTTTCTAAATTGTAAATATTCAATTCCATTTTTCTTAATGTGTATTACATTTTTATTTGATAAATCCATTTTATCTCCCTCTCTTGTATTTTTTATCTCTAATTATCCATTTCTTGTTTCATCATCTTTATTAAATCATCTTTTGATTTTTTATCAATATAATTATATTGATTTCCATTTTGCTTTGTATTAAATCCACATATTGATTTATACGAACAATACTCACAAGGAGTCTTTCCCTTTTTGTTATATGGTTTTAAGTCAATTTTTCCACTTAAAATTTCTTTAGAAATATCCTTTATTGTTTTGTCTATATAATCTTGTAATATTTTGAACTGTTCCTTATTAACACCATTTGTCCATTTTTCGTTTACAGTCCCAGATTGAGTAATAGCTGCTGGCACTATTTTTGAACTTCCTGTTTTTAATGTGTTGTCATTCATCTTAATAATTTTTACATCTGCTAATATTAAGCCTTTCATTCTGAAATTTTTTCTAATCATATCTTCTATTTCTTCATCTGATACTTTTTTATCTGCTTTAATCATTTGCTCTAATAATGAAAAATAGAAAACACCCGCTGGCATAATATCTTCAGCTTTACAAATAGCATCTGTATAAGTTAAAAGTTGTATTTGTAAACCTGCATACACTTCATTTAAATCAATGTTTTTACTTGATGATTTATAATCTATTATTCTCAAATATTTACCATCATCTGAATCTGCTGTATCAATTCTGTCTATCTTTCCTGTAATTTCAACTTTTTTTCCATTATCTAATTCCAAAACAATTGGAGGATATTTTCCTTTTTTATTAAATTCAATCTCTGTTCCTTCTATATCAAAATCACTATATATTAATGTCTCTATAATATATTTTAATGCTTTACTTACAATTCTTTTTAATCTTTTTACTAAAACTTTATATTTTGCTGTTGCTGTAAATATATAATTTTTGCTTAAATTCAAATTTTTATCAATAATTTGTGAAACAATTTCTTTAATTTTATCTTCTTCAATTTGCGTTAATAATATTTGTTCTTCTCGTACATATTCAAAAAATTCATCTATTGTCTCATGCATAAAAGAACCTGTATTAAAACTTTGTATTTTTAGTTCTTCTTTTTCTTTTAGTTTTAATCCATATTGTAAGTAATATGAAAAAGGGCAACTTCTATATCTTTCTAGCTGAGATACACTTGTGTTTAGCTTGTTTCCATATAATTTGTCAATATTTGCTTTTTTTATTTGATTAGGCAAATTACTATATCTTAAACCTTCTAAATCTTCAAATAATTTTTCTTTCCATTCATTTTGAGATTTATAATAGTTATATATTTCATACCAAATTTTATCTATGCTTTCTCCGTTTCTAATTTTATCTATGTTTTCTATTAATTCTTCATATGTGACTTCTTTATTAAATAAATCATATTCTTTATTTATAACATCACTTTTTTCTATTAATTTTGGAAACATCTTTTTTATTTTATTTATCAGTATAGAAGGTCTTAATGATTTTGATTCGCTATCTGTTGATACATATGATAAATATAATTGATTTTCCGCTGTTGTGAATGCTTTGTATATATTAAAATTATCTTCATACAATTGCTCTAATGTTCCCTTTGCTAGTTCTATTCCATCTTGTTTTAATTCTTCCCTATCTAAGTCATTAAAGAAACCTTCATCTTTATTAATACTTGGAAAACTTCCATCATTTAATCCTATTATAAATATATTTTGTACTTTATGACTTCTAGATCTATTAACATCACCAAAAGTAACTTGATCTTGCGTTCCCGGTATTTTTCCTAGTCCACTATTTTTTAATCCTATTTTTAGAATTTTACTATAATTATCTAATGATATTTTTTCTTCATTAAAAATCAACACTATTTCATCTAATATTTCTATTAACACTTGATAACTAGACTTATATTCATTTGCTAAATCAATATTTTTTTCTTCTTCTAATTTAGAAATCCTAGAAATTACTTTTTCTTCTATTTTTTGATTTTGTATAAATTCATATAAAGATTTTGTTATATTTATTGCTGTTTTCTCTTTTTTTATACTTTCCTTTAGTTCTATTAATGGCATTATAATTTGCTTTCTTAATTCATTTAATCTTTCTACTTCTTGTTTTTTACTTTTATCTTCTGCCTCTATATTAAAGTCTTTTTTCCACTTATTTTGTTTAATTCCCCATTTGTTGCAATAATTCTCTAATTTAAATATTTCATCTTCATCAATTTCACAAAATCCTAATTTTATATAACTAAAAACTGATTCACTAGAAAAGTTTCTAACTAAAATCTCTAAAATAGAAAGTACATATTGTATAATTATATTTTGATTCAAATCTCTTTTTTCATCAATAAATACAGGTATTTCATATTGTTTAAAAATAGCTCGTACTAATGAAGCATATGTATCAATATTTTTTGTAATAATAGAAATATCCTTATATCTTATTTTTTTATCTCTTACTAATTTTTTTATTTCTTTTGCAATATTTTCTATTTCTGAGTATGGATTTTTTGCTAAAAATAATTGTATGTTTTCCACATTTTCTTCATATTTTGTGGATTGAATTTCATAAATATTATTAGCCAAATGCTTTAACTCTTTTGTTTTAAACCTATATTGATCTTTTAAAAATACTGGTTCTTCTAATTTAAAATTATTTTCATTTACCAAGTCAATTAATTTATATAAAGTAATTTTATTTGAATAATATATATCTGTATCTGGGTTAATTGCAGGATTTAGGTTATCTACACAAATTGTTATATTAACTTGTTTTGCGTATTTTATTAAACCTTTTATTATCTCATACTCTTGATGAGTAAAACCTGCAAATTCATCTATATATATAATACTATTTTTTATAAACTCAACTTCATCTAAGTTTTTAGCAAGCATTGTTAATAAATCTGTATCATCAATATAATTATCGACTATTTTATTTTCAAAATTTTCATATAATAATATCATATCTGAAAGCTTTGTTTTTAAATAAGCATCTTGAGTTTTTTCCACTTCATCTTTTAAATTATTTATTGTAATTCCATGTTTTTTAAATTCAGTAATTGTTCTAATTACAAGATCTATATTCTCATCAGACTTTCCTAAAAACTCAAGTTCTTTTTTATATTTATTTAATATCGAATATACTAACATAGCTTTGCCACATTTAGATAGGCTTTGTTTTATTTCTCCACTAATATCGCTTAATACTCTATGTGCCATTCTAGTTAAAGTAATAACTTCAGCATTAATAACAGCATTTTTATTTACTGCTTCCATAAGTTTTCTTTCTGCTGTAAAAGAAAATTGTTCTGGAGTAATAATAAAAATACTTTCTTTTTTATCTATTAACTTAGCAATTTCAGAAAAACAAAATTGACTTTTGCCACTTCCTAATTTTCCATAGATAATTCTTAATCCCATTTTTACGCTTCTCTTCTCCAATAAAATAAATATTGTTGTGCTAATCCTGCTAAATTTCCAAATTTTTCTTCAGCAATTTTTTCTATTTGTTTTTTACTTACTTTTGTTTCATCTTCTTGTTTTATATATAAATCATTCATAACTCTTCTTACCCAAACATCAATTGGAAACACTTCAAATCTTTTTAATGTTGAAAACAATAAAATACAATCTGCAACTTTTGGTCCAACTCCAGATAGTTTAAGTAGCTCTTCTCTTACTTCAATAGTATTAGGATTATTCTTCAACTTTTCCAAGTCAATATCTTTATTTAATATCATTTGTGTTGTTTCATATAATCTTATATCTCTAAATCCTAATCCTAATTTTCTATAATCTTCTACCGTAACATCTTTTAATTGTTCATGTGTTGGAAAAGTATAGTATTCTTTTCCATTAAAACTTATTTCACTACCATATTTTTTAGATAATCTTTCAATAATTCCTTTTATTCTAGGAATATTATTATTTGCAGATATTATAAAAGAAATAATAGTTTCCCATAAATCTTGATTTAAAATTCTTATTCCTTTTCCATATAAAACACTTTTTTTCATATTTTCATCAATTTCAGATAATGTTTCTTTTATTCTTTCATAATCTCTATTTAAGTCAAAATAATCGTATATTATATCTTCTATATTTCCATCACAAATTCCTTTAAAATTTATGTTCTTTCCATCTCTTTTAACGTTTAATATATTTTTTCCAAACACTCCTGTATAGCTTCCATCTTTTTCAATATTCCATCTAAAACATTGCCCACAGTCAAATATATCTTTTAGCTCAAAAGATTTTGGATTTTTTAATGTATATATTTGTTCTATCATAATTCTTTCTCACTTTTCATATAATATATATAAATTATATCACATAATATAGTCAACATTCAATAAATATAAATGCCAATATATGAAATATGCAAAAAGATATATATTTAAAAGTTCCGTTCTCCAAGGCGTTTAAGACTTGCAAATATTCAAATTATATATACACACTATAAATATATAAAGAAATAAATGCTTTAGGTCGAACTCGCTTTTAAATATATATTTTTTTGCATGATTTTAATAAATTAATAGTAATATTTTTTTATTTTAGGATTACTCTTGACTGTTTTATGTTTCCATTCTATAATGTTAAAAGGAGGACGTTATGTATAATAATAAAAAAATTGATAATTTCAAAACTAAATTATCAGAAATACTATTTTCAGATTTTCCTGGATTGCAAATATATCCTAAGGAATATTATACAAATGTAATTTCACACTACTTTGAATCTCAACAATCTCCATTTGCATATATTTATGGAGATTTTAATAAATTAAGAGCTATAAATGATTTGTATGGTAAAGAAGCCGGAGATGAAGCTCTAAAAAGCGGTTTAAAAATCATAAAAAATTGTTTACCTAATAATGCTTTAATATCTAGAGTTGGAGGAGATGAAATTGCA
>JABLTQ010099672.1_pt1 | contig 30219 bp, 29 predicted proteins | sample 7160101 | NCBI WGS metagenome assembly JABLTQ01 (sample SAMN14651228, study PRJNA627086) | human gut metagenome | isolation source: feces | host: Homo sapiens
AGTAAATTATTTTAAGTTCTAATGTATTTTATGAAACAAATTCCCCGCTATCCCAGAAAATTGGGCGTCATCCTGGGAAAAGCCCGGAGGAAAACGAAGCTGCCCGTATATGGCATGATTTTATAATATTATAAATTTATTGGATAATATTTTTTGTTCCCTTGGGGACGACCATGAGGTTTGTGCTCGGATTCAGGAAGGAGCACAGGTAAGCGGCTGTCTAAAAAAGAACAATTGACAGTCGCCATCAGCCTCGGCATAAGGGGCGGCATCGTGTGCGTCCCTCAGCACACAAGGGAGGAAACATGTCTTACTTTGCAGCACGGCAGGCCCAGACCACACTGTCCTGTCCTGAATGCGACCACAAGCTGGAGATCGCACGTACCTGCCACGAGGCCTTCATGCGCTGTCCTTTCTGCGGCAAGCGTTTTCCGCTGGAACAGTTCATCAGTCAGGCAGATGAAGCCATGGAACGCTTCCTCGAAGGCCTGTACTTCGACCGTATCTAGACGTGAACCGGCATCAAAGGGCAGCCCTTCTGCTTGTGCTGGCGCTGTCCGGCGCCATGCATGCCGCCATCCTGCTGTGCACCGGCGTGGGGATGCTGCTGGCAGGATGACATATCGGTCTTGTCGGTAAGAAGAGAGCCCAGCTTTCCCGGATGACAAAACAGCCCGCATGGAGACGGACCATGCGGGCTGTTTTTATGTCTGCAGAGAAAGGACGGATCAGTAGAGGGTGGGCAGGCCCAGGATGGCACGGGCAGACACGGCCACCTGCATCATGACCTGTGAGATGTCCTTGACGGCCTGCATGTTTTTGGAGGCCACCCGCGGCATCACGAGGATCTGGTCCCCAGGCCGGATATTGTCGCCATCATGGCTTACCGAGCCGTTGGGATGCATGACAAGCACGGTATCCTGGTCCGCGCGGCTGTTATAGCCGCCGGCGCCCTTGATATAATCCTCCAGGTCATTGTTTTTGCTCCAGAGCATGGCCTGGGGCATCATGACTTCACCGCTGACGAGGACCACATCGCTCTTGGCCGGGATGACGATGACGTCGCCATCTTCCAGCGTGATGTCGCCGATCTTCTGGCCGTCGCTCAGGACGACGACGCCTTCCGGCTCCACAGCTTTGGCCCGCTCCACGAATTTGGCGATCATCTCCGCTTCCTTGGCACGGATCTGGGATTCTTCGGTACTGGCCGACGAGGCAGTGAGGGCGGATTCTTCCAGGCGGCGCAGGCTGTCGGCGATGGCTTTTTTCTGGCGTTCTGCCACGCTTTTGCGCTTGATGTACATGCCGTTCAGATCCGCACGTCCCTGTTCGACAGCGATGAAGTTGCGCACTTCGTCCAGGCGTGCCCCGCGGCGCACGGGGAAGCGGCTGGCGCCGCGTACGGCGCCCTGCACCGTGACCGTGATGGTATTGCCCGCGGCATCCGCCAGCAGTTCGATGGTATCACCGTCCGCCAGCCGCATGCTGGCCAGTTCCCCAAGGGGCAGATAGGTATTGTAGGGCTTGCCGTTGCGGACGCCCTTGATGGCGATATGCGAGGCGCTGCTGTCGGGATCCACCAGTTTCAGCAGGCTGGCCCCCGAGGCATTGCCTTCCGGCAGTTCAAAGCGGGCACTGGTACGCACCTTGCCCGTAACAGTGACTGTGGGCCCCTTGTCGGGGACCACGATGATGTCGCCATTCTGGAAGCGGATGGGGGGCAGGCTGCCTTCACGGATGAAGGGATACAGGTCAACCGTGCTCACGACCTGATTGTTGCGGCGAACCTGGATGTTCCTGTAGCTGCCCCGTCCGGCATCGATGCCGCCTGCCTTGTCCAGATAGCTCAGCAGGGGATCGGCCGCCGAACCGCTGTAGCGGCCGGGCTTGGGCACGTTGCCGGTAACGAACAGGGTGATGGGCTGGGCATCCATGGGAGCCAGATAGATCTGGCTGTCAGCATGGCCGGAGGCTGCCAGCTTGCTGCGCAGGGCATCCTGCAATTTGTCCTGGGCCAGGCCGGTCACGTTGAGCTGTCCGACTTCGGGGATGTCCAGCTGACCGGCAGGGCTGACTTCAAGGATGGTATCCACATTGAGGCTCCCGCCCCACAGGCGCAGGACGACCCTGTCACCCGGAGCAATGGCGCCGGCGGCACCTCCCTGACCGAAATTCCCCTGGAAAAGATTGGCCCCGTACGGTGCCGGAGCGTCGGCGGCGCACACTCCCTGCGGCAGAAGCAGCAGGCACAGCAACAAAAGGAAGACAGGATTTCTCATGGTACAGATCCGGGCTTATTCCTTGGCCCCTTCCGTTTGGGAAGCCGTCACGACTGTGGGGCGCATGCCCTGGCCCCAGACACGGGGCGCCAGCCGCCATTGCCCTTGGGCATTGCGGCAGGCAACGATGATCTCGGCCTCATTGAAGCTGTTACGGACAGTGGCGCGCTTGCATTCTTCACCAGCAGCGGAGAAGAAGCTGTCTTCCATGCTCACGCGCACATCCGTCCCGAAGGCAGGATCGGAAAGGGTGGTGATGTCACCGGGCATGGCATTGGCCATGAAATTTTCCACAGGACTGGGCTTGTATTCAGGCGTTTCAGGGGAATCTCCCAGCAGGCCGCAGCCATTGAGGGCCAGACAAGTCGTCAGCATGAGGAGGGTAGAGAGACGTTTCATGAGTTCTCCTGGAGAAAGAAGGCCGGAAACGGATCGTTGCCGTCAGCCCTGGACAGGCTGATGTGCGGGATCCGGCGTCCGGGATGAAAAGGGCAGGGGAAGTTCCATATCGATGAAGCGTTCCCGCACGGTGGCTTCCGGGATATGGATGGCGAGCTGCTTCAGGTCCTCCGGAGCGAGCGTCACAAGCCAGTCCACGGCCGCCCCGGCCATGACGAGCCAGTGATCCAGCGGCAGGAAAAGGACCGCCGGACAGATCTTGTACAGGTAAAGGCCCGTATCGAGCAGGACCAGCGGGAACAGGCTGCAGGCCACAGGCCGCTGTTGCCGGGGCAGGAGACAGCCCTCCGGGCCGCAGGATTTGCACCCCCTGGCATCCAGGCAGGCCGTATCAGGTGCAAGCAGAAAAAAATCCCTGTCCAGATGGGCATGTTGCTGCGAGGGCAGCAGCTTCATGGGGAAAGGGGTCGCGCAGTCCTGGGGGCCGCAACAGTACCGGCAGTCCCGGCAGTAGTCATTGCTCAGGATTCCCTGATCGAAATGCACATCCCGTTGCCGGGGAAAACGCTGACGCCACTGCTGCCAGTAATACCAAGAGCTTTTTTGCATGGAGATCCTCCGGCAGTTTCGGCTGTGCCGGAACAAAATGTCGATTATCCCGATGCGGGACATCTGTCAAATATCACTCCATCAAGTTGAAAATAAAGAATAAAAAAATCCTGTTCCAGCAAAACAGAAAAAGAAGGACAAAAAATGCTTGCCAGACGTTCGCTGGTGGCGTATAACAAATTTTGTTGTGCCGAAGTGGTGGAATTGGTAGACACGCTAGGTTCAGGGTCTAGTTCTGGCAACGGAGTGGGAGTTCGACTCTCCCCTTCGGCACCAAGGGAAAGCAAAGGCTGGTAGAAATACCAGCCTTTTTTGGTATGGTGGCCAGCTCGGTGAACACCGCAGGGGCGAACGAAAACCATCCTCCATCAGGTAGTTGTGATCGGAACACCACGGGCTTTCCCGGGCGTTCCCGCACCAGTCCCGCCGTACTGCTGGTGAGCGGACGGGCAGGGGAAACGTGGTCTGCTGCAAGGAAGCTCTCCTCCGCGGGGAGCTTCCTTGTTCCGGGGGCCGTCCTGTTTCATTCCGCTGCCCGCAGACGGCTCGTGATGTCGTCGAACTCCTGCCGCAGCCGGGCATCATACAGCAAAGAAAGGTCAGGCGGCTGGAAGGCGAAGATGCGGGAAAAGTCCGCTTCCGACGTATGCATCATCCCCAGCAGGTCGCTGCTGGTCTTGACGGTCCGGTAGGTATTGACGGCCACCTTGAAGGATTTTTCCGCCCGTTGCAGCAGCAGCTGCAAATGCTTTTTCTGGCGAGACAGGTACTGGTTGTAGAGGTCCACGGCATCCAGCGTCCTTTGGTTGGCAGCGATGTTCACTTCCAGAATCTTCCGGTCCGCCTCCTCCGCTCCTGAAAGCAGGCTGCGGGCGTGTTCCTGCAACTGGGAGGCTTCTTTCCTTATCTTCTCCAAGCGGCCGAGGTAGCGGCTGTCGATCTGCTGCAAGGCCTGTTGCAGGGCGTAGACGTAGACCTTGTTGCACATCATGTAGATGCCCGTATAGGTCTGGAGCAATTCCACAGAGGCGTCCGGGGCCGCCAGCTGGTTTTCTATGCTGCGCTGGATGGCACTGATGTTCTCGGCTACGGCCATGATGCTGGCGGTATCCCTGCCGTCGGCCGCGCTCAGCATGGTTTCCAGCTGCTCACGGCTGACAGGCAGACCGCGTGCGGAGATCTCGGCAAAGACGCGTTCTTTGTCCGCCTCCAGACCGTGTTCCAGGTCCGCGATCTCCTTGCGCAAGCCGGCAATATCTTCCTGCAGGCTGCTGCGCGTGGCCTTGAGCGGGTTCCAGTGTGAAGAGGGGGCGGAAACGAGTTCCTGTTGCAGGGCCGCTATCTTTTGGCGCTTCGCCGCTATCTGGTCCCGGATGGCATCCCGGCTGGCGATGAGGTCCAGGGCCTGGGAATCCGCAAGGATGGTGAAGCATTCTGAGACGATGCGCTGGAATTTTGGATCACGGAACGTCAGCACCTCGGTCCAGCTGCGCTCGGAGGGATCCTCTCCCGAGGCGATGATATCCACACCGTCGTGCAGCAGCGGGACGGCATCGTCCCAGATATCGACGAAGGACCGGGCGGCAAAGACAGGCTGGACATGGAGCAGGATAGCCAGCAACAGGAGCAGGGCCGGACGCATGCGCTCTCCTTTTGAAAAAAGTGACGGTATGGGGAAAGGGTAGCAGGCGGAGGGGATGGCTTCAAGAGGAAGGGGGGTGCTTCTGCCGGAGGTACCAACTGCCTGCATCCGCAGAAAACCGGCCAGGATGACCGTCCGCAGATGAGGATCGTGGCCTGGTGGCCAGATTTGAAGGACGGCAGGGCCAGTTTTGCGCAGTGCCTCCAGACAGTGGTACGGGCACGCGGAGCCATGAAAAAGGCCCCCGGTGAGGGGGCCTGCGCGGATGTCGTTGTGGTCCGGGCCTAGTGGGTGGCCAGCACGGCGCCTTCGTACTTGGCCTTCATGAATTCCTTGATCTTGTCGCTGCACAGGGCCTTGTACAGGGCCTGCAGTTCAGGACGCTTTTCATCGCCGGTGCGGATGGCCAGGATGTTGGCGTAGGTGGTGGCAGCGGCGGAATCGGCAGCTTCCACGGCCAGGGCTTTGGCCACCTTCAGGCCGCCGAGGATGGCGTAGTTGCCGTTGATGATGGCGATGTCCACGTCAGGCAGGGCGCGCACCAGCTGGGCAGCTTCGATCTCTTCGATGCGGAGCTTCTTGGGGTTGTCCTTGATGTCGCGCACCGTGGCGGTCAGGCCCACACCGTCCTTGAGGGTGATGAGGCCCTGATCCTGCATGAGCAGGAGGGCGCGGCCTTCGTTGGTGGCATCATTGGGCACGGCCACGATGGCACCCTTCTTGAGGTCCTTCAGGCTCTTGCACTTGCCGGCATAGATGCCGAAGGGCTCATAATGCACACCGCCCATGGAGGACAGCTTGGTGCCTTTCTGGGCGTTGAAATCGTCCAGATAGGGCTTGTGCTGGAAGTAGTTGGCGTCCAGATCCTTGCTGTCCAGGGCCACGTTGGGCTGCACATAGTCGGAATATTCGATGATCTCCAGATTGATGCCTTCGGCCTCGAGCATGTCTTTGGCAGCATTCAGAATCTCGGCGTGCGGCGTGGGAGAGGCGCCCACCTTCACGGTGGTGGCGGCCTGGGCATGGCAGACCAGAGTACCGGCGGCCAGCATGGCGGCCAGCGTCAGCAGAAGTTTTTTCATGGGAAAAACCTCGGGGAAAGGGTGATAGAAAAAGCGGATCAAGACCCGCGTTTGTCGCTGCGTCGGGTGGCCCAGTTGCCGAAGCTCTGGAAGATCTGCACGATGATGATGAGCAGGATCACCGTGGCGATCATGATGTCGGTCTGGTAGCGGTTGTACCCGTACATGATGGCCAGCTTGCCCAGGCCGCCGCCGCCGACAGCGCCGGACATGGCGGAGTAGCCCAGGATGGTGATGGCCGCCACGGCACTGCCATTGATGAGCGAGGGCAGGGCTTCGGGCAGCAGCACCTTGGTAATGATCTGCCATGTGGAGGCCCCCATGCTCTGGGCGGCTTCCACCACACCGTTGTCCACTTCCAGCAGGGAGGACTCGATGAGCCGGGCCACGAAGGGCGCCGCGGCGATGACCAGAGGCACGACCGTGGCGTTGTTGCCGATGGTGGTCCCCACGATGTAGCGGGTGAAGGGGATGACGGCGATCATCAGGATCAGGAAGGGGAATGACCGGGTCAGGTTCACCACCACATCCAGCACGCTGTAGACCACGGGATTGGGACGGATGCCGTCTTTGCGACAGATGACCAGGATGACGGCCATGACGATGCCGAAGACATAAGAAAAAAACGTGGAGACGATGGTCATGTACAGGGTGTCCACCACCCCTTCCATGAGCATTTCCACAGTGGCCTGATCAAACATGCTTCATTTCCTCCAGCAGGATGTTCCTGGATTTGGCAAACTCCAGGATGCTCCGGCGCGATTCTGGACATTCGGGCAGCTGCAACACCATCTGGCCAAAGGCGATACCGTTGATGTCGCGGGTATCAGCATACATGATGTTCACAGGGCAGTGGCATTCCAGCACCATATTGGCGATGACGGGCTCGAAGGAGGAGCGGCCGTTGAAGATCAGGCGGTAAAGGTTTTCCTGGGGCAGGTTCTGCAGGGCCTCGGGCATGACCAGGCGGCGTGCGGCCTCGGTGCGCGGGTGGAAGAAGACTTCTTCCACTTCGCCGTGCTCCACAATCTTGCCCCGGTTGATGATGGCCACATGACTGCAGATCTTTTCGATGACGCTCATCTCGTGGGTGATGATGACCGCCGTGATGCCGAGGTTTTTGTTGATGTCCTTGATGAGGGTCAGGATGGAATCCGTGGTGGCCGGGTCAAGAGCGGAGGTGGCCTCGTCGCAGAGCAGCACCTGCGGGTTGGTGGCCAGGGCACGGGCGATGGCCACGCGCTGCTTCTGGCCGCCGGAGAGCTGTGAAGGATAGGAATCCATGCGGTTGGCAAGCCCCACCAGATCCAGCAGTTCTTCGGCACGCTTGCGGGCCAGGACCTTGTCCATGCCGATGAGCTCCAGAGGGAAACAGACGTTCTGGCGCGCCGTGCGCTGCATGAGCAGGTTGAACTGCTGGAAGATCATGCCCATGGAACGCCGGGCAGCACGCAGTTCGCTCTCCGACAGGCGGCACATGTCCTTGCCTTCGAAAAAGATGGAACCCCCCGTGGGACGTTCCAGCATGTTGATGCAGCGGACGAGCGTGCTTTTGCCGGCACCGCTCTTGCCGATGACACCGAAGATGTCGCCTTTGTTGATGGCAAGATCGATGCCCTGCAGGGCAAAAACATCCGTATTTTTGCTGCGATAGCGTTTTTCCAGATTGACGATATCGATGATCGGCGCGTCGGCCATAATGCCTCCCCTTTGATTTCCCTGTCGGGGGTATACGAAGCTAGCATATCTTCCCCCGCTCGCAAAGAAAAAAGATGACGAAAAATGTGCTGCGCAGGGTCTTGGACAATGGTCGTGGAGAGGAGGCAGAACCCGGGCAAAAGGCCGCGATCCGGCCGAGACCGGCCCGGCAAAGGCACACGGCGGAAAGAACAGGACGCGGCGATAACGCAGGGGGGAGGAGCTTCCTCCCCCCTGCGTTGCAGAAAGCGCTAGCGCTGGCTGATGTAAACTTCCAGCCGGCGCATGGCCTCGGCCAGGTTGTCGATGGAATTGGCGTAGGAAAGGCGCAGGAAACCTTCGGTCTGGCTGCCGAAGTCGATACCGGGAGTGATGCCGATATGGGCTTTTTCCAGCAGATCGAAGGCCAGTTCCATGGAGCTGCTGCCCAGATGGCGGGCATTGATCAGCATATAGAACGCTCCCATGGGTTCCACGGGGATGTTGAAGCCCAGGCGCTTCAGTTCGCCCAGCAGGAAGCGGCGGCGTTCGTCATACGTGGCGTGCATGCGGGCAACATCTTCATCCGCGCAGGTCAGGGCCGCGATGCCGGCTTTTTGCACCGCGGAATTGGTGGACAGGAAAAAATTCTGCATCAGGGCCTGCATGGGGCGCACGAGGTCGCGGGGCACGATGAGGTAGCCCAGGCGCCAGCCGGTCATGGCGTAGGCCTTGGAAAAGCCGCCGATGACCACGGCATTGTCCGTGTACTCCAGGATGGAATGCTCTTCCGCATCCCCGTAGGTCAGGCCGTGATAGATCTCGTCGGAAACGATCATGGGACCCAGTTCGGCCAGTGCGCGCATGCGCTCCGGCTCCAGCACGATGCCCGTGGGGTTGCAGGGAGAGTTGATGAGCACGGCCCGGGTACGCGACGTGATCTGTTTTGCCACGTCCTCGGGGCGGAACTGGAAGCCCTCTTCCTCATGGGTCAGCGTCCAGACAGGCACCCCGCCCGCATAGCGCACGAAGTTGGGATAGCAGGCATAGCCGGGGTTGGAGAGGATCACTTCGTCGCCCGGATCGAGCAGGGCGGAGAAAAGGACCATCATGGCCGGGGAAGAACCGGGGAAGATCAGCACCTGGTCGGGATGCAGGCTGACGCCATAGCGCTGCTTGTAATAGGCGCACAGGTGCTCGCGCAACTCCACATCGCCCAGGGAGTGGGTATAGTGGGTCTGACCTTCGTCCAGGGCCTTGAAGGCAGCCTGGCGGATGCACTCAGGCGTATCGAAATCGGGTTCGCCCAGTTCCAGGTGGATGATGGAAGCACCCTCCCGTTCGAGCTTCTGGGCGCGTTCCAGCACTTCCATGGCCAGAAACGGCGTGATGCCGCGTACTCTCTCGGCTATCATCATGTATCCTTTGTTCTTCCTGCCATCGGGGCAGGAGTGTTCCGCGCCTTGTGCGGCCGGTGGCCGCGCCGCTGTGGCGCCGCAGGGCAGACAGTGGGCCCTGCCGTATGTCATCCGGGCCTCATATCAGGAGGGGCGGCAAAAAGGAAGAGGGCCCTTCTGTTCATTCCATCCAGAGCGGATCGGTCCCGGGATAGATCATGCGCCTGGTCATGCCGCCGTCCACCGGCAGGTTGGCGCCGTTGATGAAGCCGTTCTCCTCACGGGCCAGGAACAGGCAGGCATTGCAGACATCTGCCGGCTTTCCCACACGTCCCGACGGGTGCAGGCTGTGATCGCAGGAGGTCAGGCTGTCGTAGTCGTCCACCTGTATCCATCCCGGGCTGATGGCGTTGACGGTGATGCCCGTCCCGTGCAACGACACGCACAAGCTGGCGGTCAGGGAGACCAGGCCGCCCTTGGAGGCGCCGTAGGCTTCCCAGCCGCATTCGTTCTGCTGGAAGCGCGTGGAGGCGATGTTGATGATGCGTCCATAGCCTGTTCCCCGACAAAGACGGACGAACTCCCGGCAGCAAAGGAAGGCACCGCGCAGGTTCGTCCCCAAAACGTCGTCGAATTCCTTTGCCTCCAGCAGGGGGAAGGGCTTTTGGAAGCGGCTGATAGCCCCGTTATTGATGAGGATGCGGGGAGTGCCGAGCGTTTGGGCGACCGTGCGGAAAACGGTGGTGATGGCGGCTTCATCGCGCAGGTCACAGGGAAAGCAGTGGATGTCCGGATGGGGGCTGTCCATGGGCTGTATGTCCAGCGAGGCGACCACATATCCCTCGCGGGCAAATCCCGCGCACAGGTGGCGTCCTATACCGGCGGCACCGCCGGTGATGATGGCAACGGGCATAGTCCCTCCAACAAGTTTTGCAGTCAGGAAAGTTCCTGTCAGCATTAACCGGTGACCCGGCAGCCTGCAAGGCCGCAGGACAGGGGAGACAAACGAAAAAAGCCCCCGATCCGCAGGGGACCGGGGGCGAACGGCAGGCGAGGATGCCTAGCCGGTGATTTCAAGCGCATTGAAGAAGTAAGACATCTCGTAGGCGGCGGTCTCCGGTGCGTCAGAACCGTGCACGGAGTTGGCTTCGATGCTTTCGGCGTATTTTTTGCGGATGGTGCCTTCCGCCGCATTGGCGGGATTGGTGGCGCCCATCAGTTCCCGGTAGCGGGAGATGGCCTTGTCGCCTTCCAGGATGGCGCAAACCACCGGGCCGGAGCTCATGTATTCCGTCAGGCTGGCAAAGAAAGGCCGTTCCTTGTGCACGGCATAAAAGCCTTCGGCCTGTTGGCGGGTCATGCGGATCTGCTTCATGGCCACTACGCGCAGGCCGTCAGCCTGGATCATGGCAAGGATCTCGCCCTGTAGGTTACGGGCAACGGCATCGGGTTTGATGATGCAAAAAGTACGTTCCATGGAATCTCCTGTGGATAAATAAGAAAAGGCGGCAAAACTTATTGCATAAACTATTTCATAAGACAAGGGATTCGCTGATGTCTCAAATCGGGCAACATGCGTGCAGGCATGAAAAAAGCCATCCCTTGCGGGATGGCCTTGTGAGCCTTACTGGGCATTCAGGCGGCCGGAGATGTTGTCCTTGACCCACTTGGGATCCATCCATTCCAGCGGGGTGACTTCCACGCCGCCGACCAGCACGCCGAAGTGCAGGTGGTCGCCGAAGGCCAGGCCGGTACTGCCTGTCTTGGCGATGATGGCGCCTTTCTGGACCACATCGCCCACCTTGACGTGGATCTCGCTCAGATGGGAGTAGAGGGACATGAGGCCCAGGCCGTGGTCGATGACGATGAGGTTGCCGTAGATGCCGAGTTCGCCGGTGAAGACGACCCGGCCGTTGTTGGCTGCGGGGACTTCGGCGTTGCGGACCGAAGCCAGGTCAAAGCCCAGATGATAGGATTCGCCCACCTGCTTGCCCTGATAGGTGAAGTAGCGGTGATCCCCAAAACCGGCGCGGGCCGCGGAACGGGGCAGACGCTGGAAAGCTCCGTCCCAGAGCATGGCCGCTGCGGTATCCTTGCGCAGGGCACGCAGGGTCTCGACGTTGGCCGCGCGGACCTGATTGTTGATATACAGGTATCCTTCCAGCTGGTTGGCAGCGTTGGGGGCCAGGTAGCCCAGCTTGCTGCTGACGCTGGCCAGGAAGTTGTCCGAGATGCTGATGGTATCGCTTTTGAAGTTGCGTTCGTAGGCCAGCAGGCCCAGACGGCTGCGGGTCACATTGCCGGCCATGTCCGTAGCGGTCAGCTCCACGGCATTTTTGTATTCCACGGCGGTCATGGTGTAGGGGAAGGGGAAGAAGCAGATGTAGCTGCCGTCCTTCTGCAGGAATCCGGGGACGAAATACCCTGCCACCAGTACACCGCTCTGGGTGACTTCTTCGTCGATGGTATAGCGGATGGCGGCGGCACCGCCGCGGCGCACGCTGGGCGGAAGGGTCTTCACGGAGATGCGCGGCGGCTGGGTATCCAGGCGCATGGCCAGCACTTCCGTCCGGGTATTGCCCTGGCCGAAACCCGCCAGGGACGCGTCCGTCGCCTTGATCTCCAGCTCGAAAGCGCCTTCACGCAGGCCGGCGTTCTTCAGCGATACCTCGACGGTGCACTGAGGCAGGTATTCTTCGAAATGCCTTTGGAAAATGGGAGTGACCACATTGTTGCGGCGCACTCCCACAGAGATGGAGCGGATGTTGGAGGGGTCCGCCAGCGTTATCTGCAGGGGCGTGTGGGGAGACACCCGCCCGGTATCGGGCGAGATGGCGATGGACGGACCGTCCATATCCTTGAAAAAGATGTACCCAACGGCAATCAGCGCGATCAGGATGAGCAGGCTCAGGATAGTGGAGAAGAAATTTTTTTTGCGCATGGAGTCTCCTTTCTCATACAAGAGGGAGTGTTGCACGTTTCAGGGGAGTTTTCAAGGAATAGGCCCCGCTTTGGCGGTATTTGACTTGGGGGGCAAAATTTGTTCTTTCTTCGCCATACGCAAAGGACACAATGAGCATGATGGCAAGAGGTACCGCGATAGATCCCAGACGCCTGCGTCTGCGCATGGTTCGGGAGCTGGCCGCCAGGGGCATAACGGACGGGCGCGTCCTCGATGCCATGTCGCGGGTCCCCCGGCATCTTTTCGTGCCCGAAGGGCTGCGCTCGCGGGCCTATGAGGACTGTCCGCTGCCCATCGGCTACGGGCAGACCATATCCCAGCCATCCACGGTGGCCCTCATGTCCCAGATGCTGGAGACTTCGCCCGGCATGCGCGTGCTGGAGGTCGGTACGGGGTCCGGCTACCAGGCGGCGGTGCTGGCCGCCTTGGGCTGCACGGTCTATACTGTGGAGCGTCTCAAAGAGCTGTACCAATCGGCCCGGTCCCTCTTGCAGCAGCTCGATCTTCGCGCTATTCACATGCAACGAAGCGATGGAACGCTGGGCATGCCTGCCGCCGCCCCGTTCGACCGCATCATCGTCACTGCCGGAGGTCCCCAGATCCCCCGCCCCCTGCTGGAGCAGCTCGCCGTGGACGGCATCATGCTGATCCCTGTGGGGGCGCGGCCCCGCACGCAACGCCTGATGCGCATCATGCGCCGTCAGGGACGGCTTTGCAGCGAGGACCTGGGCCCTGCCGTCTTCGTGGATCTGGTGGGCGACCATGGCTGGTAAGCCCGCCTGTTGTCATACCCTGTAAAGGAGATATCATGTCTTCCTGTTCTTCCTGTTCCTCTGCGTCGGGCTGCGCTTCCAAAGGCAATCCCGGCGGCGCCGGTTGCATGGAATCGGCCATGGCCCGGCAAGACCAGATCATTGCCGACCGCCTGGCCCACATCCGGCACAAGATCTTTGTCATGAGCGGCAAGGGTGGCGTGGGTAAGAGCTCCGTCACCGTCAATACCGCGGCGGCCCTGGCCCATCGCGGCTTCAAGGTCGGCATCCTGGACGTGGACATGCACGGCCCCAGCGTGCCCAACCTGCTGGGACTGAAGGCCACCATCGAAATGAATGAGAGAAACGAGCTCATCCCTGCCATGTACAATGAGAACCTGGCGGTCATTTCCATGGATTCCTTCCTGCAGGATCGTGACCAGGCCATTCTGTGGCGCGGCCCCAAAAAGACGGCCGCCATCCGCCAGTTCCTCTCCGACGTGGCTTGGGGCCCGCTGGACTTCCTGCTCATCGACTCCCCTCCAGGAACCGGTGACGAACATATGACCATCCTCAAGACCATCACCGACGCCCAGAGCGTCGCAGTGACCACGCCGCAGGAAATCTCCCTGGCCGACGTGCGCAAGGCCGTCAACTTCCTGCAGGTCGCCGAGGGCAAGGTCCTGGGCGTGGTGGAAAACATGAGCGGCCTTGTCTGCCCCCACTGCCACCAGGAGATCGACCTGTTCAAGAAGGGCGGTGGTGAAGAGCTCGCCAAGCATTACGGCATCCCCTTCCTGGGTGCCATCCCGCTGGATCCGGCCACTGTGGTGGCCGCCGACAGGGGCGTGCCCGTGGTCTATCTTGAACAGGATTGCCCTGCCAAGCAGGCCTTCCTGCATCTGGCTGACGCCATCGCCCAGGCTGCCGACAGCGGCGCTGCTAAGCTGGTCGGCAAGAGCTAGGCGTTCTTTTTTGGGGGGATGGCTTGTCCATCCCCCTCAGGATGCCGGCGCGTTTTTTTCTTTTCTCCGGGACGCGTTTATGATACCCGTTTCCGTGTAGTCCTGTTTTCCGGTCGGTGAGAATATGTTCAATCTTGCGAATAAACTGACGCTGTTGCGCATGCTGCTCGTCCCGCTCGTCATCGTGCTGCTGTATTTCCAGGGCCCGGTGACCTGCGTGCTAGCCGCGCTGGCATTCATTGCCGCTTCCATCACGGACTGGGCCGACGGCTACGTGGCCCGGCGCAACAACATGGTCACCAGCATGGGCAAGTTCCTTGATCCTCTGGCGGACAAGGTCCTCATCTGCTCCGTGCTCATCATGTTCTGCACCCTCGGATGGGCTGAAGCGTGGGTCGTCATCCTGATCGTCTGCCGTGAGCTGGTGGTCACGGGGCTGCGCGCCATCGCCATCGATGAAGGGATCGTCCTGGCCGCCGACAGGTACGGGAAGCTCAAGACTGTCCTGCAGATAGCAGCCATCATCCCCATGCTGCTGCACTATCCTTACTGGGGGGTGCGCCTGTGGCCTATCGGGGAAGTCATCCTTTATCTGGCGCTCATCATGTCCGTGGTGTCCTGTGTGAACTACTGTTACGGCTTTTACCGTAAGATCGCCGCTAAAAACGCTGCCGAATAACAAGATGAGTACCCTGCAGTTACGGCTGAAAAACTGCATCCAGACCATCCTTGAGCTGGAGCCACAGATCGGTGCAGATCTCTCCGATCGCTATTTTGTCGAAGAATTCACGGCATTGCGGCGTTTTTTGGACAGCGTCGAGCAGATGCGTCTTGGAGAGGATGACGTAGAGCGCCTGGAATCTGCCACAGCGACTTTTCTGGAAGAACTGGGGCTCTCCCGGCGTACCTGGCAGAAACAACGACGGGTCTTGCAATAAAATGGTAGCTTGGCGGGTCATAGTTCTGGTAGCTGTATGGGGGATCAACCTCATCATTTTCTGTCACATGATCTGGGGATCTGAAGGGCTCATCGCCTATCGTGAGCTCAAGCAGAAACATGCGGCCATCGAGGCCGAGATCGCCAGCATTGATGCGGAGAACCGCGCATTGAGCCGGGACATCCGGCTGCTCCAGACGGATGAACGCTATGTCGAAAAAATGATACGCCAGCGGCTGCACTACGTTCATGAGAACGAAGTGCTGTACCTTTTTGGTGATTCCTCCGAAAACCGGGAGAGCGGGGCTGCCACGCATGATGGACAAAATTGAATGGTACAGGGAAGTGCTGGAGCTGGAACCCAGCTCCAAGCTGTTTTTCCCCCTGGCTCGCCTGCTGGTGGAGGACGGACAGCCCGAAGCCGCTCTGGATACCCTGCGCCGGGGACTGGAGCGTCATCCCGAATTTCTTGAAGCACGGCTTTTTTATATCGAGCAGCTCTACCATCACGGACAGCCCGAAGCCTGCGTGGCAGAGGTGACGGAACTGGGGCGGCTGTTTGCTTCCTATCCCGGTTTCTGGCAGGCATGGGCAGCCAGCATGCTCGGCAGTGGCTGCGGCGATGTGGCGACGGCCCTTCGGTTCTTGGCGGCCAGTTTCGCAAGCCGTCCGCTGAACCTGAACGAAGTTTTTGAACGGGGCCTGCGTTCCTTCATGCAGGAGGCAATGGACAGCGACCTGCCGCGTGGCAAGGGCCTGGCCGATCTGGCCGTCATGGAGCCCGGGGACATGGACGTACAGGCGCATGCTGCCCCTGCTGCTCTGGACATGCCATCTGATGTCGGGAGGGCGACGGAAGGCGTGCATGTCCCCTTTGCTGCGGCGCAGGGCGGCCAGGTGCAGCCGCTGCCGCAATCGGCCCCGGACAGATCTCTTTCCCTGCGTACCCGGTCCATGGCGGAAGTCCTGGCCGAACAGGGGGACCTTCAGGGCGCTTTGGATATTTATACCGAGCTGGCTGCTGACGCTGCCGGCTCCCCTGAGCAGGAAGCCCTGCAGCAGCGTATCGCCATGCTGCGCACTCAGCTTGAGGGCGCTGCTGGGGAAGATCCCGTACCGCCTTCGCCAGACATGGCCGCAGGCAAAGACAAACTCATCAGTATGCTGGAAGCCCTGGCCGAACGCGTGGAAGCCAGGGCCCAGGGTTAAGAAGCAGGAGTGCGTGGTGTCCCATTTGTTTAGGCGTTGTTGTGTGCTGCTTGCCTCTGCCGCCATGGTGGCAGGCTGCAGTTCCTACCAGCCCACCAAGAATGTCTGGAAGGGTACAAAGGATGTCTGGTATACCTATGTCAGCCCTCCTGCATCTGTGGATTATGGTGAAAAAGGAGATCTTTCCCCGCGTGCACTGGCGCTCACCAATTGCATGATGGGGCTGGATGTGGAGCTGGGCCGGTTCGAACGTACCATGCTCAATGCGGACAAACCGCCGACGCGCCAGTGGCTGGACAGCCTTTTTGCCGCCCACCCCTGGCTGGATGGTTTTGCCGGTGTCAAATATGACGGGACCCTGCTGGGGCAGGAGCCCGCCAATCCGCTGAAGCAGCTGGATTTCATCCCGCTGCTGTATGAAGACAAGAAACAGGGCAGCCGCGCCCTGCGTGCCGATGTGCAGCAGACCCCCATGGGGCCGGAAGTCATGCTGGCTGCCCCCCTGTACGATGGCGTGGATTTCCTCGGCATCGTCGTGGCCTATTTCGACATGCGCAATCTGGTGCAGTATTCCGGCAATCCTCAGGACATGGTCATCCTCAGCCCTCAGGCGCTGCTCTGGCCCGGCAAGTATGACTATGCGGCGACCCCGCTCGCTTCGGTGAACTGGGAAGAGACCGTCACCAAAAGCTCTTCCGGCACCTGCACCAACGCGACGGGGAGCTTCTATTACATGGTGCGCTATCTGGGCAACTTGCCGCTGGTCTTTGCCGTGCCGGAATCCGGCACCTTCCCGCAGGGGAACGGCAATGTGGATCAGGGGCTGCCCTTCTTCCCCAAGGAACGGGAAAAGCTTCCGCCGCCGCCCATGCCCGAGCGCAAGAAGGACAGCAGCAAGACGACGCCTGCCTTCGGTGCCTCCGAAGATACCGTTGACAGCTACGGTGACACTGGCGGCATGCCGCCGCAGGATGTGGCTCCTGGTGCCAACATCGTCCAGCCGCCGCAGGAAAGCGCTCCGGCTCCTTCCCGTGTGCGTGAACGGCCGCTGGCCGGTGAGAACGTGAAGCCGCGTCTGCGCAAACGGCTCGTCATCCCCGATGAGGCGCTCACGGTGCCCGAATTGCCCGAGGAGACCGCGCCCGCGCCGCAGGTGCGCATGCCCAGTCCCTTCGGTCCCCGGGGCAGCGCCAAGCCGGCAGCTGATCAGGCCGGGACGAGCGCCGCTGCCCCGGCAGCACAGGCTGAGTCCGCTGCCGATGCGGCCCCCACAACAGGGGCGGCTGCTCCCGCGACGCCGGCTGACGCCCAGCCCGCAGCCCCTGCTGAGCCGCCTGCTGCCAGCCCGGCAGAGACGGCAGCTCCTGCGGCAGAACCCGCTGCCGAGCCTGCGGAAACACCGACAGAATCCTCAGCGCCCAAGCGTCCGGCCCTGCTGCCTGGCGGGCGTCCCAGCCCCTTCGGTCCCAGGTAGTCTTGACAGCAATCATGCAGTGTGCGCCGCTTCGGCGGCGCACACGCTTTCATATCCAGTGTAAGGAGGCTTTCCATGGCCGACATTACCGTTACCGAACATCTTCTGCTGCATCAGAAACGCTCTCCGCAGGCGACCGGCCAGTTCACCGGTCTTTTGTATGACCTGATCCTGTCGGGGAAGACCATCTCCCGGAGGATCAACAAGGCCGGCCTGTTGGATATCCTCGGTGGTACGGGCGAAGTGAACGTCCAGGGCGAGAACGTGCAGAAGATGGACAGCATCGCCAATCGTATCCTTCTCTACCGCATGGAACGCTGTGGTGCCCTGTGTGCCATGGGCTCCGAGGAAGAGCCGGAGCTGGTGCGCGTGGGACCGGAATTCCCTCGCGGTGATTATATCCTGATATTCGATCCGCTTGATGGTTCGTCCAATATCGATGTCAATATCAATGTGGGCACCATCTTTTCCATCCTGCGCCGTCCCGCGGGCAGCACCGGCGAAGTCTCCCTGGAGGAAGTCCTGCAGCCCGGCATCCAGCAGGTGGCCGCGGGCTATATCCTGTACGGTCCGTCCACCATGCTGGTGTTCAGTACCGGGCAGGGAGTGCATGGCTTCACGCTGGACCCCGGTGTCGGGGAATTCCTGCTCTCCCATCCTGATATGCGCATCCCCGAACAGGGGCACATCTATTCCGTCAACGAAGGCAACCGGAACAACTGGGACGAGCCCGCGCGTGAGGCCGTCGAGTGGTTCCATACCTGCAAGAGCCCGGAAGGCAAGGATTATTCCGCCCGCTATGTGGGGTCGCTGGTGGCTGACTTCCATCGCACGCTGCTGTATGGCGGCATCTATCTGTATCCGCCGGACAAGAACAAGCCCAACGGTAAACTGCGCATGATGTGCGAAGCCGCTCCTCTGGCCTTCCTGGCCGAGCAGGCCGGCGGCAAGGCCAGTGACGGTCGCCGCCGCATCCTTGAGCGTCGTCCCGAGACCCTGCACGCCCGCACGCCTCTGTATATCGGTTCGGCCCGAGACGTGGAGGCTGTGGAGGCCATCTACGCCAAGTATCCGGCCTAGTCCGGGTGGGAGAGAGCCTTGCTGTGTCTTGGCATTGAAAGTTCCTGTGATGAAACCGCGCTGGCTGTGGTCCGGGACGGCGTCCTGCTGGATGCCGTCCTGGCCAGCCAAGCGGATATCCATGCCCTGTTCGGAGGCGTCGTTCCTGAACTGGCTTCCCGCGAACATTACCGCTATCTGGGGACGCTCTTCGACCAGCTCATGCAGCGTCTCGGCCTGTGTCCGTCTGATCTGGATGTGGTGGCGGTCTCCCGGGGGCCCGGCCTGCTGGGCAGCCTGCTGGTAGGTGTGGCCTTTGCCAAGGCACTGGCGCTGGGCTGTGGGGCGCGCTTCCTGGGGGTCAACCACCTGCATGCGCACCTGCTGGCCGCAGGGCTGGAGAACGAACTGCGTTTCCCTGCGCTGGGACTGCTGGTCTCCGGCGGGCATACGCATATCTATCGCATGGAATCTCCTTCCCGGTGCATCGTCCTGGGCAAGACGCTGGATGACGCGGCAGGGGAGGCCTTTGATAAAGTCGGGAAGATCCTGGGCCTGGCCTATCCTGGCGGCAAGCTGATGGATGCCCTGGCCCGGCAGGGCAGGGCAGATGCCCGTCTGTTCCCGCGTCCGTACCTGGACAATGACAATCTGGATTTCAGTTTCAGCGGCCTGAAGACCGCCGTGACCAGTTATGTGCACCAGGTGTTGCCGGATCAGCCCTGGCCCCATCCTTTGCAGGATACGCAGGATGCCCCCCAGGCTCTGAAGGACTGCTGCGCGTCATTCAACCTGGCCGTGGTGGAGACCATCGCCACCAAGGTGGAGCGGGCGCTTGCCGCCAACCCCGACCTGGATCTGCTGATCATGGCCGGAGGTGTCGCTGCCAACAGCCTGCTGCGGGAGCGCATGGCACAGCTGATGGACAAGCGGGGTGGGGATACCATCATGCCCGGCCGGGCTCTGTGCACGGACAATGCCGCCATGGTGGCGTATGCCTCCTGGCTCATCGCCAAGGAAGGCTGGCAGCATGATCTGCGCATGGAGACCATCCCCCGGGGCAAGGCGATCCCGGACGACATGGTTTTCCGGGAACTCTAGATATTTGTCATCGTTTTTGTGGCACCGTCTTGACAGTGGCGGTTGAGGCAACTAATCTTTTGCCAGCTGTGGCAGCCTGTCTGCGATGGCGGGACCGTCCGCTTGTGACGGGAATGAGCTTATTTTTTAAGGAGAGACACTATGGCCGAACAGATTTCTGATGCCACTTTCGATAGCGTTGTCCTGAATTCCGATATCCCTGTGCTGCTGGACTTTTGGGCTCCTTGGTGCGGTCCCTGCCGCGCTGTGGGTCCCATCATCGATGAACTTGCTGCCGAATATGAAGGCAAGGTCCGCATCGTCAAGATGAACGTTGACGAAAATCCGGCGACGCCCACCAAATTCGGTATCCGCGCCATCCCGACCCTGATGCTGTTCAAGAATGGCCAGGCCATCGACCAGGTGACCGGTGCCGTCAACAAGGACGCCATCGTCAACATCCTGCAGACCAAGGCTCTGGCATGAGCACCTTCGATGCTGCAGTCATAGGCAGTGGTCCTGCCGGGGTGACGGCGGCGCTGTATCTCGTCCGTTCCGGCTGCTCCGTCATTCTTTTTGAGAAGATGGCAGCCGGAGGGCAGATCCTGCAGACCGAAGCCTTGGAGAATTATCCCGGCTATCCCAAAGGGATCAAGGGCTATGAGCTGGCAGACCTGTTTGCCGCGCATCTGGAAGGCTTGCCGGTGACGCACAGCCGGGATGCTGTGGAAAGCGTCAGCGGCGAGGCCGGCAATTTTGTTGTCCAGGCCGGTGGCAAGGAGCACATCTGCCGGACGGTCATCGTGTGTTCCGGCGCCCACCATCGCGAGCTGGGGCTTGCCGATGAAAAGCGCCTGCAGGGACGTGGGGTCTCGTATTGCGCCCTGTGCGACGGCAACTTCTTCCGAAATGCGCCGGTCGCCGTCGTAGGTGGCGGCAACGCTGCTCTGGAAGAATCCCTTTACCTGGCCAAGCTGGCTTCCAAGGTCTATCTGATCCATCGCCGGGACGAATTCCGTGGCGCGAAGATCTATCAGGACAAACTGGAGGCCATGCCGGACAAGGTGGAGCTGGTGCGCAGCAGCGTCGTGACTGCCCTCCATGGAGAAAACGCCCTGACATCCTTGAGCGTCAGGGATCTGAAGACGGACGAAATCCGTCAGATCTCCGTCGAAGGGCTGTTCATCTACGTCGGTTTCGAACCGGCAACGGCATACCTGCCCGCCGCGCTGGAACGTGATGCGCAGGGTTTCATTGTGACGGATACGGAAATGCGGACCAGTATCCCCGGTATCTTTGCCGCGGGCGACGTGCGTTCGAAGCTGTGCCGTCAGGTCATAACTGCCGCCGGTGACGGTGCAACTGCTGCGCAGGCAGCTTTCGTCTTCCTGGAACAGCTCCATGTTTAAAAATTATCTTCGCTCTCTGACCCTGGCTTTGGCCATCTTTTCGCTGTCTGGCTGCGGCATCATCGATATGATCTACCTGCCTCCGGCCGAGGATACAGCGCAGGAGATATTCGAAGCCGGCAATGACGCCATGAGCGAAAAGAACTATGTGCGCGCGGTCGAACTCTACAACAAGCTGCGGGATACCTATCCCTTCAGTCCGTACACGGTCGACGCGGAGCTGGCCCTGGCCGATGCCTATTACCTCGATGAGGAATACGTGCTGGCTGCGGAAACATACAAGGATTTCGAATCGCTGCATCCGAGGCATGAGGCGACCCCCTATGTCATTTACCAGACAGGCATGTCGCTCATGAAGCAGTTCCGGTCCATCGACCGGGCGACGACGATCCTGCAGGAAGCCCATGAATACTTCGCACGGCTGCAGCAGGTCTATCCGGACTCTCCTTATGCCAAGGATGCCGAGGAAAAGATGCATACCTGCCGTCGCCTGATGGCCGAGCATGAACTCTACATCGCCGACGTGTTCTGGCATATGGAAAAATACGGTCCTGCCTGGCGACGTTACGAGTATGTGAGCGAGACCTTCCCGGATGTTCCCGAAGTAGCCTCGCATGCCAAGGAAAAGTCCCTGGCGGCGTACCACTACTACAAGGAAGAGCAAGGCCGCTTGACTCGCGAAAAGCGGCAGGGCAGCTGGCGAAACTGGTTCACCTGGCTGTAAGAACAAAAAAGCCCCGTTCGGGGCTTTTTTGTTCTGCATGGAAAATGGCTTTCCCCGCTTTCCGGGATATGCACCGGTGCTGCAGGCAAACCGGCGCGACTATGCCGCAAAGGCTTCCGGTCTGGCTTGGGGCGCCCTGCTGCATGAAGACAAGGATGGAACGACGATGAACGAGGAACACAGCCAGGCCAAAAACAGGGCTGCTCTGGTATCCCTGCTGGCGGCCTGCCTGCTTACAGCCATCAAACTGGTTGTAGGTGTCTATACCAACAGCCTGGGGATCCTTTCCGAGGCATTGCACAGCGGGCTTGACCTGCTGGCGGCAGCCATGACGCTCTATGCCGTCCGGCTTTCCTCCCGCCCGGCGGATGCCGGGCATCCGTATGGGCATGGCAAAGTCGAGAATTTGTCGGCACTGGCTGAGACAGTGCTGCTGTTCGTTATCTGCATCTGGGTCGTGTATGAAGGCGCAGGCCGTCTCCTGTCGGGCGATACGCCGGTAGCCCCTTCCATCTGGGGCATCATCGTGATGGGTATCTCCATCGTCATCGATGTGAACCGGGTGCGGGTGCTGAAAAAAGTCGCCAAAGAGACCCGGAGCCAGGCTCTGGAAGCCGATGCCCTGCATTTTTCGACAGACATCCTTTCGTCCGCTGTCGTCCTCGTAGGGGTGGGGGCTGTCTGGCTGGCCGCCAAGCTGCAGCTGCCCGAGCCGGTGCACAAGGTCCTGGTACAGGCAGATACCGTTGCCGCCCTGCTGGTGGCCCTGATCATTTTCCGGGCCAGCCTGCATATGGCCCGGGAAGCCATCAACATGCTCATGGACAGCGGTTCCACGGAAGAACAGCAGGCCATCTGTGAGGCGGTGAAACATCTGCCGGGCGTCCAGGACGTGCAGCGTGTGCGTTTGCGTTCCAGCGGCCCGCACTATTTTGTGGATCTGACCGTGGGGGTCGATCCTGCCATCCGGGTCAGTGAGGGGCACAAGATAGCCCATGACGCTGAACTGGCTGTGGACGGCATTTTGCCCGGAGCAGATGTCACGGTCCACGTGGAGCCTGTACGCTCCGGCCAGAAGGAAGACCCTTTTACCATAGTACAGCGTGTGGCCTCCATCCAGGGGCTGGCCATCCACGATGTCCAGATCCTGCGCAGTGGGACGGAGACGCTTGTCGAGGTCCATGTGGAAGTACCGGGGCAGGAAGCGTTCTGTGAGGCCCACAAACGGGTCCGGGCCTTTGAGGAAGCGCTGCATTCGGCCTTGCCGCAGGCGGGGATCGTCACCCACATCGATCCTGAAGAGAGCGGGGATGTTCAGGAAGAAGCCGCTCCTGCCCAGACGGCCGTGGCCGAGCTTGCCTGGAAGGAAGTGGAGCAGGCCGTTGGCCGTGAGCCCCTGTTGTGCTGTGCCCACGGTTTCCATGCCTATACCTTGCCAGTATATGGCTTGTGCATCTCCTTCCACTGCTGTGTCCGTCATGAACTGAGCGTGGAAGAAGCCCATCAACTGACGGTCCGCCTGGAAAAAGAACTGCGCGAGCGCCTGCCGCTGCTGGGGCGCATACTCATTCATCTGGAGCCGCCCAGGACGGAGGCTGCCCCACTGGGCAAGTAACCAACGAAAGGAACGAGGCAGGAAGATGCATGAGCATTTTCCTGCCTCGTTTTATCGAAAGCTGTTTTGTCGTCCCTTTCTCGAAAAAAAACATTTTTGGAGAGGGCCTTTTGAGGGAAGATGAAGACGGGGTACAGGTCCCCTTTAATGTAGAGAGGGCCTTGTTCCCGAAAGGCCGCTCTAAGCCTTTTTTTCTGTTGCAGCGGTCGTCCGGGCAAGCGCTTCGGCCAGCGATGCTGTCACGGGCTGGGCAGGCTCTTCCTCAGGAAGGATAGGTGCACATCCCGAGGCTTCGATAAGGCGTTGCCAGAGGGCATCCATGCCCATACGCTTGCTGGAAGAGGTGATGACCGGTTTGACTCCGATGATCTCGCCCCATTCCGCCTGACGTGCAGCGCGCTCCCGCTGGTTGCATTTGTCGGCCTTGGTAAGGATGGGCAGCAGGGAAAGCCCGCAGGAACGGGCGAAGCCGGCCAGCTCCAGGTCCAGTTTCTGGGGGGGTAGGCGGCTGTCCAGAAGCAGGGCCAGGGCCCGCAGATTCTTGCAGGTGGAAAGATATTTTTCCAGCAGGGTCGCCCAGCTGCGGCGCTCGCTGTGGCTGGCCCGGGCATAGCCGTAGCCCGGCAGGTCGACCAGAAAAAAGTTGTGGGGCTGCACCCGATAAAAATTGATGGAACGCGTCTTGCCTGGTGTGGCGCTGACCTTGGCCAGCTTTTTGCGCACGGCCAGGGCGTTGATGAGCGAGGACTTGCCCACGTTGGAACGGCCGGCCAGGGCCACCTGGGCTTCCGGGACATCCAGGAGTTGCTGGAGGGTATAGACGGTGCTTTCTAGAGTAAGCGTCGGCATGGTGTGGACCTCAGGCACAGCTTGACAGTAAGGGGTATTTTCACAATAATCCACAATTCACTAAGCGTATACTAGCCGTAGCGCGTTTTTTTTGCAAATGGCCGAAAAAAGGCTACGTGCACGGCAGCAGGAGGAAGAATGTATTCGACGACTGATTTTCGCAAGGGCCTCAAGATCGAGGTGGAAGGCATCCCCTACGAAATTGTTGACTTCCAGCATTTCAAGCCCGGCAAGGGTGGTGCCATGGTCCGCACCAAGCTGCGCAACATCCTGACGGGACGCATCCAGGACATCACCTTCCGTTCCGGCGAAAAAGTGGGCAAGCCCGACATGGAGACCCGCGACATGCAGTTCCTGTATCGCCAGGACGACGAGCTGATCTTCATGGATATGACCACCTACGAACAGCTCCAGGTGTCCACTTCCACCACCGGTGGCAAGGAAGGCTTCCTCAAGGACGGCCAGGAATGCCGCGTGCTTCTGTACAAGGGCAATCCCCTGGATATCGATATCCCGCTGAGCCTGGTGCTCGAAGTGGTGGAGACCGAACCCGGCGCCAAGGGCGACACCGTGAGCAATGTGACCAAGCCCGCCAAGCTGGAGACCGGTATCGTGGTGCAGGTGCCCATTTTCGTGAACGAAGGTGACCGCATCAAGGTCGATACCCGTACCAAGGAATACCTGGGCCGCGAATAGGCCTTTTTGCAAGATACGCGAGGGTAGACATACGGACGCACGCAAGTTCAGCCGCGAACTTTTTGGGCTTTTCCTGCTTTTTTGGGCACTGTTGATGTTGCTCAGCGTGGTGACCTTCAGTGCCAATGACCCCAGCCTCAACCATGTGGTCAGCAAACAGGCTGAGGTCAGCAACCAGGCGGGACTTTTTGGTGCCTATACTGCCGGCTTCCTCAATGATGTTTTTGGCATAGGCGCCTATATCTGGCCTCTGGTCTTCGGAGCCCTGGGCGCGTCCTGTGTCTCCCCCGCGTATACCATCAGCTGGTGGCGCTGGTGCGGTCTCTTTTTGCTGACCATCTGCCTGTTGGTCATGGGGGCTGCATGGGATCTCTCCCTCGGCGATATAGCCGGTGGCGGGATGATCGGCGGCACCCTCCATGCCAATTCCAGCTACTACCTCAGCCCCGGGGGCTCGGGGCTGGTCTGGTTCTTCATTTTTCTGGTCGGCGTGCAGCTGAGTTTCAACTTCTCCTGGTTTTCCGTGGGGGCGCTTTGCATCGCCCGCATCCGGGAACGCATCCTGCAGAAACAACAGGACGGAGAGCACAAGCCCGAGATCGTCACCCATGGTCAGGATCTTGCCTCCCTTCCTTTCCACAAGCGTATCCTCGCCGGTCTGAAGCAGAAGAAGCCGGGCAAGGGGTCTGACTTCTGGCGAGCCCTGCGCGACAAGCTGGGCAATATCCGTCCGGCCAAGGATCCCATGCCGGAGATCTATCCTGTGGAGCCCGAAGAGACTGTCCCGCCCGCCGTATCTGCCGCTCCCGCCAAGGAGCAGACGCTTGCTGCCGCTCCCGTCCCTGGGACTGATGACGATGATGACTTTTTTGCTCCGGCAGCTCCTCGTCCGGTCATCGTTGAGTCCTCTTCTGGCACCTCGGCCGGTAAGGATGAGGCTGTTGCCGGTACAGCTGCTGTGGAAGAGGTCTCGACCCGGGAGAACAGCGGGCTGGAAGGTGCTGCATCTGCTCCTGCTGAAGACGTTGCCGCAAAGCAGCCTTCTGCAGCAGCCCCCAAGGCCGCGGGCGCAACTTCCACCGCTCCCGCAGTGTCTGCTGTGCGGCCCACAGCGCCTGCCGCACAGGAAAAGCGTCCCCGCGCGCCCATTCCTTTGCCCAGCCTCGAACTGCTGAGCCTGCCCTCCAAGGATGCCCCCCGCATCCGCCGTGAGGATCTGGAAGCCCGTGGCAAGGCTTTGATGGAATGTCTGAAGGATTTCGATATCCAGAGCGAGCTTGTCCGCATCACGCCCGGGCCTGTGGTCACCATGTACGAGGTACGCCCGGCTCCCGGTATCCGCGTCAACCGCATCGCCAATCTCAGCGACGATCTTGCCCTTGCCCTCAAGGCCATTGCCGTGCGCATCCAGGCCCCGATCCCCGGATCTGACACCGTGGGTATCGAGATCCCCAATGATGACCGGGAGATCGTCAATTTCAGAGAGCTGGCTTCGTCAGAAGATTTCCGCAAAGGCTGCGGGCCCCTGACCATGATCCTGGGCAAGGATATTGCCGGCCGTCCCTTCATGGCGGATCTGACCAGGATGCCGCATCTTCTGGTGGCCGGTGCCACCGGTGCGGGCAAGAGCGTCTGCCTCAATGGTATCCTGCTCAGTCTGCTGTACCGCACGCAGCCCGAAGAGATGCGCCTGCTCCTGGTGGACCCCAAACGCATCGAAATGGCCATGTACGCCGATGAGCCCCATCTGATCCACCCCGTGGTGACGGAGATGAGCGAAGCCAAGAATGCTCTTGACTGGGCCGTGCATGAAATGGATCAGCGCTATGAGGCCATGGCCCGTATGGGCGTACGCAACGTGGCCTCCTACAATCAGCGCCTGGCCAGTTACAACGGTCAGCTCCCGCCGGATCTGGCGGATCTGGAGCCGTTGCCCTATCTGGTCATCGTCATTGATGAGCTGGCCGACTTGATGATGACGGCTGCCCGTGAAGTGGAGACCAGCATCGTGCGTCTTGCCCAGCTGGCCCGTGCCGCCGGCATCCATATGATCCTGGCTACCCAGCGCCCCAGCGTGGATGTGGTGACCGGTCTGATCAAGGCCAACTTCCCCTGCCGCATCTCGTTCCAGGTCACGTCGCGGCATGATTCGCGTACCATCCTGGACCAGGCCGGGGCTGAACATCTTTTGGGCCGTGGCGACATGCTGTTCAAGCCCAGCGGTGGCCGCTTGCAGCGTTTGCACGGTCCCTTCCTGAGCGATGAAGAAGTGCAGAACGTTGTCGGCTACTGGAAGCACCATCTCGTGCCCAGCTATAAGGTCAGCTTTGCGGACTGGAACGCTGACGGCGCAGCCGGTGGCAGTGGTGGTGGCAGTGGGGTAGGGGATGTGGCTTCGGATCCTTTGTATGCTGAGGTCCAGGCTTTTGTGACCGAGCAGGGGAGGGTGTCCATTTCCCTGATCCAGCGGCGCTTCAAGATCGGCTTCAACAGGGCCGCCAATATGGTGGAACAGCTGGAGGCCGACGGTATCATTGGCCCTGCCGACGGCAGCAAGCCGCGAGCTGTGGTCAAATAGGAGGTAACAGTGCGCATGATCAAATCTCTGGTGCTTGGTGCCGTATCCCTGTTGGCGTTTGCCTCATTGGCGCAGGCCGTCGATCTCGTGGGAGATCTCAAACAGCGTTATGACACCTTGCAGTCCTTTTCTGCCGAGTTTGAGCAAAAGCTCACCCATAAGGAAAGTGGAGCCGTCGAGACCCGCTACGGGACCCTGCACTTCAAAAAGCCATTGCTTATCCGTTGGGAGACGAAAAAGCCTATCAAGGAAACCCTTGTGGTCACGGGTAAAGAGATTTGGGATTATATCCCGGACGAGGAAGTGGCCTATCGCTATCCCCACGACCTGGTGCAGGACTCCCGCAGCATCATCCAGGTGCTGACCGGTCAGGCCGCTTTGAGCAAGGATTTTGACATCAAGGAAGAAGGTACGGAGAATGGGATGCGGAAGATCCGTCTGTATCCCAAGGACCCGACGCCCCAGATGGTCGAAGCCCTGATCTGGGTCGATGCACAGACCTTCATCCGTCGAGTGGATCTGGTGGATTTTTACGGCAATCATAATGACGTGAATTTCACCAAGTTCATCCCGGATGTCATGCTGGGAAGCGGCACCTTCCAGTTCACGCCGCCCAAGGGCGTAGATGTGGAAGATCGCACGGATAAAACCAAGGTACAGGAACGCGAGCTTTTCAAGTAGCCTGACCATGCTGTGCTGAAAAAATAAAAGGCCCCGTTTTGCGGGGCCTTTTTGTATGAAAATCAGAACTTCCCGCAAGGCTGGTGGCTTGCGCTGGCCCTATAAAGGCCTGTTGCCGGCTGCGTCTAAAGACGCTGGCTTTCACGATGTCCAAGCCCAGTGCTTTTGCCGTATTGGCTATCCCGTAAAGGGGCACGTGATGTTAGCTTGTCTCTCATAATTATTTATCCGCGAGGCAGCGAAGAAGTCCTTGTTAACGGATTTGAGGAGCATATCCGCAGCCGGGGGAAGAAATTCAGGAACGTCGAAGGCATCCTGCACACCACTGTATAGAGGGACGGACTTGCCTGGTTGAAAGGTTTCCGAAGTCTGCGTACGCGTTATTGTTGCTAGCTCGTCAATTTGGGTCTACTTTACCTCGCTCTGGCCTGAATCCTTTGGAGAAATTTAGTCTAGCAAGTTATATGTCGGACACACTCTTAGAATAGAGCCTTCGTGTAAGGGGGCAGACAGAAGATTTGAAGTCTTCTAAATAATATATTGATATTATTTAGAAGGATTTGATGATAAGTAGTTAAGGATAACCTCCTTCAGCGTGTTCCGCAAAACCGCAAAATTTTTTGCGGAAAGATGCTTGACGGTGGGGTCGAAAAGGCGCATAAAGCCGTTCGCGCCAACGAACTGGCCACGTCCGAAAGGACGACGGGAAAAGAGATTTTCCCGGATGGTAAAAAAATCCTTGACGCGGGTTTGAAAATGAGACATAAGTCTCCCTCGCGCCAACGAGTTGCCCCGGCGGGGCCGCGAAAAAACTTTCGTGAAATGAAAAAAACTTGTTGACAGCGAAAACGAAGCGGCGTAGACAACTGCTTCACGCCGAGTGATTCGGTGTGGTTCATTGACAAGTGAATAGCGAACGGGAAGGAACTTTGAGATTCTGATTTCCGTCCAACGGAGATCTTTGCTACAGATTTGAACTGGAGAGTTTGATTCTGGCTCAGATTGAACGCTGGCGGCGTGCTTAACACATGCAAGTCGTACGCGAAAGGGACTTCGGTCCCGAGTAAAGTGGCGCACGGGTGAGTAACACGTGGATCATCTGCCTCTATGATGGGGATAACAGTTGGAAACGACTGCTAATACCGAATACGCTCATGATGAACTTTGTGAGGAAAGGTGGCCTCTGCTTGCAAGCTATCGCATAGAGATGAGTCCGCGTCCCATTAGCTAGTTGGTGGGGTAACGGCCTACCAAGGCAACGATGGGTAGCCGATCTGAGAGGATGATCGGCCACACTGGAACTGAAACACGGTCCAGACTCCTACGGGAGGCAGCAGTGGGGAATATTGCGCAATGGGCGAAAGCCTGACGCAGCGACGCCGCGTGAGGGATGAAGGTCTTCGGATCGTAAACCTCTGTCAGAAGGGAAGAAACCAGGGTGTCCCAATCAGCATCCTGCTGACGGTACCTTCAAAGGAAGCACCGGCTAACTCCGTGCCAGCAGCCGCGGTAATACGGAGGGTGCAAGCGTTAATCGGAATCACTGGGCGTAAAGCGCACGTAGGCTGTTATGTAAGTCAGGGGTGAAAGCCCACGGCTCAACCGTGGAACTGCCCTTGATACTGCACGACTCGAATCCGGGAGAGGGTGGCGGAATTCCAGGTGTAGGAGTGAAATCCGTAGATATCTGGAGGAACATCAGTGGCGAAGGCGGCCACCTGGACCGGTATTGACGCTGAGGTGCGAAAGCGTGGGGAGCAAACAGGATTAGATACCCTGGTAGTCCACGCCGTAAACGATGGATGCTAGATGTCGGGATGTATGTCTCGGTGTCGTAGTCAACGCGTTAAGCATCCCGCCTGGGGAGTACGGTCGCAAGGCTGAAACTCAAAGAAATTGACGGGGGCCCGCACAAGCGGTGGAGTATGTGGTTTAATTCGATGCAACGCGAAGAACCTTACCTGGGTTTGACATCTGGGGGATCCTCCCGAAAAGGAGGAGTGCCCTTCGGGGAGCCCCAAGACAGGTGCTGCATGGCTGTCGTCAGCTCGTGTCGTGAGATGTTGGGTTAAGTCCCGCAACGAGCGCAACCCCTATGCATAGTTGCCAGCAAGTAAAGTTGGGCACTCTATGCAGACTGCCCG
>JABLTQ010063110.1_pt1 | contig 30067 bp, 20 predicted proteins | sample 7160101 | NCBI WGS metagenome assembly JABLTQ01 (sample SAMN14651228, study PRJNA627086) | human gut metagenome | isolation source: feces | host: Homo sapiens
GCGTCGGCGTGGGGGATGCCGTCGGCGTGGGGGATGCCGTCGGCGTGGGGGATGGCTCGGCGGTCGGGGTCGCCGTCGGCAGGATGCCGAAGGATGCCGGATTCACTGCCACATGCTCCTCGTTCGAGCAGTAGCCGGTGTTGTCCGTCAGCGTCAGGCTGATTGCGACGGTGTCCGGCGAAAGGGCGGTTGCGTCCACCGTCACTTCGTTCGTGCCGGCGGAAATGTCAATGTTCTTCAGCAGCGACCAGCTTGCGCCCCACAGTCCCAGCGTCAGGCGGCCGTTTTCGCTTGCGTAGAAGGAGAGACGCACTTCGCCGTCCTCGGTGCTCTCCAGCGCGGAAATGGAGGTCAGAAAGGGCGCAATCTGCCCCACCAGAATGGCGGTGTCCGCTTCTGACCCGTCGGAGAACTGCGCCACAAGCCGGTAGATTCCTTCCGGCGCGAAAACGCCCTCGTATGTGCCGTTCCACAGCATCTGATTTTCGCCCGCCGTGACGGGGTAATCCTTGGCGACTGGCAGCACGGTTTCAAGCGTCTCCGCGTTGCGCAGCAGCAGCGTGGCCGTGCCGTCCACAGGCGATGTGAACCGCAGCGTGACCGCCTTGCCGGGGCGCAGCGTCTCCTGCAGCGGCTCGATGGATGCGCTGGAGAGCAAAATGACATCCAGCGCGTCCGTATCCTCCGCAAGGGCTGGCAAACACGGCGTGAGCATTGCCAGCATCAGCAGCAGGCAGAGCATTTTCCGCATGGTGATTCCTCCAATCGTAGTGCATATATCATGTAGATAAAATCGTAATTTGCCGGGCGGTTACAAGCACCAGTCAGGCAGCAGCATTTCCGCGATTTCCGCGACATTTTCCGCCCGCGCCTCGCACGACTTTTCGCCCGCAAAGCGCCCGTCCGCGTCCAGCAGGATGCCGCGAACCCCCGCCGCTTTGCCTGCGCGGGTGTCCAGCGGCCGGTCGCCGATCATGACGCAATCATCCGCCGCCAAGGCGTATCGCTGCAGGCAGCCCTGCACCATTTCCGGCGCGGGCTTGCGCGGATAGCCGTCCTCGTGGGTGAGAAAGCCCGAAATCAGCATCAGCACCCCGCACTGCGCCAGCATGTCGCGGCAGCGCAGGTCACGGTGCGTCACCACATAGTGCCGAATGCCCCGCTCGTGCAGCGCAAGCAGCAATTCCGGTATGCCGCAAAGCAGCTTCGGGGCGTCCAGCAAGCGTTCCGCTTCAGCCGCGCGGCATTCCTTCAGCAGCTCATCCACAGAAACATCTGTCAGCGCCGACAGCGCCGCGCACGCATCCCGCAGCGTGCCTTTCAGCAGCGAAAGCGCGTTTTCCGCTGTCAGACGCACCCCGTTTTCCGCCGCGATGCGCACGAACACCTCCGTCAGCAGGGGATAGGTGTCCATCAGCGTGCCGTCGAAGTCCCACAGGCACGCGCGGACGTTCGCGAACGCAATTTGGCGCGCCACGACTTCATCCGCCGGGCAGAAAACGTATTTCGTCATCTCTGCCGGATGCACAAGCGCGTAGCCCTCGTGCTCGGTCAGCACCGGCGCGCGCGTTGCCGTCGCGGTCAGAAAGTCGAACGCGATGCCCTGCGCTTCCCGGCGGCACAGCGGCGAAATATCCGCAATCGGCAGCGACAATTCTTCCAGCAATTCCCGGCGCAATGCGTCTTCCGGTGATTCGCCCGCCTCCTGCTTGCCGCCCGGAAACTCCCACAAATGCGCGTTTTTGCGCCCTTCGCCCCGGCGGCAGATGAGGATTCGCTCGTCCGGATAGCGCACAATGCCCGCACTCACCCGCATCATTCTGCCAACTCCCGAATCTGCTTGATTTCCGCCGCGTAGCCCGCGAGGTCGTTCGGGGTCTCCAGCTCGAACGGCAGGTGCTTGAGCGTCGGATGATTGACCACGCGCATCAGCGCCTCCAGCCCGATGTACCCCTTGCCAATCTGCTCGTGGCGGTCTTTGTGCGCGCCGCAGGGGTTCTTGCTGTCGTTGAGGTGGATGGCTTTGAGCCGATTCAGCCCGATTACGCGGTCGAAATCCGCCAGCACATCCTCCAAATGGTTCACGATGTCATACCCCGCGTCGCTGACGTGGCAGGTGTCCAGACACACGCCGAGCTTGTCATTCAGCTCCGTGCGGTCGATAATCGCGCGCAGCTCCTCGAATGTCCGCCCGACTTCCGAGCCCTTGCCAGCCATCGTTTCCAGCAGGACGGTCGTTTTCATATCCTGCCACAAAATCGCGTTGAGCATGTCACAAATTTGCTCCGTCGCCACTTCTACGCCCTGCTTGACGTGGCTGCCGGGGTGGAAGTTGTACAGATTGCCCGGCAGGTGGTCAAGGCGCTGGAGGTCGTCGAGCATGGTGCGGCGGGCGAAATCGCGGATGGCGGGGTCAGCCGAGCAGCCGTTGAGGGTATAGGGCGCGTGGGCGACGATTTGCCCGATGCCGTGGGCGCTGGCAAAGTCGAGGTAAGCGGCGACGTCTGAGAGGTCAAGGGGCTTGGCGGTGCCGCCGCGGGGGTTGCGGGTGAAGAACTGAAAGGTGTTTGCACCGATGGAAATAGCTTCCTGCCCCATGTGGAGATAGCCCGCACTGGTGGAGAGATGGCAACCGAGGGTTAGCATGGTAAACCTCCTTAGGTTCATACAAAATAAAAGAGCAACACGCGGAAGAAGTATGGAGAAGAAACTAACTCAATCGCGCGAAGGGGTCAAGGGGCAATTGCCCCTTGCGGAGTCCAGAGGCAGCGCCTCTGGTGGGGTTTGGGGCAACGCCCCAACTGTTCCGCGTCAAACCTACTCAAAGGAAGCAGCCAACAAAGGTGCAGGCAGCGAAGCGTCCCTGCCAGTAACTTCGCGCGTCCTCAGACGCGCCCCCAAGCTGCTTTATTGACCAACTGTGCTGTGTCGCGCCAAATGGGCGCGACCAAACTGCCTGCCTTTCAGACATAGCTGGTCTTTTCCGTAAGCAGGGGATTTCGCGCCTGCGGGCGCGAGTCGGGGGCTTTGCGGTCGCCCCCGACACCCCTTCGCAGTGCACACCCATGCGGCTTGATTTTTATCGTTAGTTGGGTGAAATGGCGCTGTCCCCCATCTGCGCCACAATCCTTTCCACATGCCGACGCGCCTGATTCGCAAACTGCTCCGCCTGCTCCGGGGACTGCGGCGCGTCGCCCATCAGCCCCACAAACTGGCTGACTTTCAAGCCCAGCGCTTCCTGCATCACCGCGTCCGAACCCTGCGGCGCAACGAGGTAGTAGCACAGGAGCGAATCCTCCTGCCCCATGCGGTGCGCGCGGTCCTCAGCCTGTGAATGCACTGCCGGCGACCAGTCCAGTTCGCCAAAGACCACGCATGTCGCGCGCTGGAGATTGAGACCGCTTGCCGCGCGCAGACTGATGCACAGCACGTCCGTCCGCCCGGATTGGAAGCGGTCAACCGCGTTCATCTTCGCCAGTGTCGTCTCCCTCCCGGTGATGAAACCCGGCGAAAACGCCTTCAATTCCTGCTTGTAGATGTCCATCACCTGATGGTGGTGTGCAAACAGCAGCACTTTTTCGCCGCCGTCCAGCAGCGCGCGCACAAATTGGCACACATACGGCGCTTTCGCCACGCCCGTGGCCTGCCGCGCGTGCTGGCTGATGGATTCCTCCAGCATTGCCCGCTCCTGCGCCGAAAGCTGGTCGTCCTGTTTCCAACGCAGCACGTCGCGCATCACGGGCGCCATCAGCTGGGCGTATACCTTGTCGTTCCAGTCCAGCTCCTGCACCAGGCGGCGCTTCGGCGGCAGCTCGCGCAGCACCTCCTGCTTCGTCCGGCGGAGCATCAGCCCCTCCCGCCGCAGGTACGCGCCGAGCAAATCGGGTTTCAGCACAAGCTGATTGCCGTAGCCGCTGCACCATTCGCGCGAAAACGACTCCCAGTCGCCTAAGAAGTGGTAGTCGAGAATGTTGATGACGTTCCAGATTTCGCCGCCGCGGTTGTAAATCGGCGTGCCGGACAGCCCAATAACGCGCTCGCAGCTTTCCGACAGCAGCGACGCGGCGGAGTACTTCTCCGTCCCCGCGTGGCGCAGCTCCTGTATTTCGTCGAAGATGACCGAGCGAAAAGGCAGCGTCGGCAGCACGCTCTTCCACCCGCGCAGAAGCAGATAGTGCATGATGTACACGTCCGCTTCCGGCAGGTCGTAGGGCTTCAGCCCGCGGATAATGTGCACGCGCGGCGCTTTGCCGTCCACCCGCAGGAAACGCAGCGTTTCCTCCTGCCAGTTGCGGGTCAGGTGCGCGGGCGGAATCACCAGCGCGGGCAATGAACCGGTGGAGGATAGAAACGCCAGCGCCTGCACCGTCTTGCCTAAGCCCATTTCGTCCGCCAGCAGGCATCGATCGTGGCTGCACAGGTACGACAGCCCCTCCTCCTGAAATGGGCGGAGCGTCCCCAGAAACGCACCGTCGGGCGGGGTCATGCGCACGGGCATGGTCGATAACTTTGCCTGACGAACCGCGTATTCCCGCGCGCCCGTGACGGCTTTTTCCCACAACGCGCGGTCGCTTGCCTTGATTTCCAGCGGGAAGCGCATCATCAGCCAGCAGAGGTCGCCCACCGCCCGCCGGTGCGCCGTGAACCGCGCTTCGCCGCGCCTACTGCCCGCGCTGCCCGGAAACAGCCGCTTGCACACCTCCGTCACCGACGGGTCGCCCTTCACCACCCAGCATTTGCTGCGGCGGTTGTAGCTCAGCGTTCCCAGCGGTGCGCCGGAGGGCGGGTACGGGCGCAGGTACGGCGGAAGCAGTTCCGCTTCTTCTTCATTCATAGTGCAATTCCCCACAGCCGGTTCAGGCATACGCACGAAACCGGTTTTCCGTGAATGACATTGGGTACGGCGACTGTCCGCTCAGTCACAAGAATTAAACTGCTGATTTGCCCGCACGCGGCGTAGCGGGTCAGCTGCTTCACAATGCGCTTGCGGTCAGGCTGCCCGCGCTTGATTTCGATGCCGATGCCGCCGGGGCACACAAGGTCGATGCGGCAGCGCGGCGCGAGCGGGACTTCGTGCGCGCAGGGAATGCCTGATTTCACCAGCGCGGCCCGCACGAGGTCGTGCAGGTCATATTCGCCTTGCTGGATGGGGGCGCGGATGCCGCGCAATGCGTGGAGGATTTCTGCGAGAGAATCCGCCGCCGTGTTTGCTGATGTATCCATTAGTAGAGACCCGCCATCGCCTGTGTCAGCTGCCCCATCGCCGACGCAACTTCCGCCGTCGTCGGGGCGGGGAGGGAGATGACGTATTCCAGATTCGTGATGGCGGACTGAATCGCGGAGTAGCGCTGCGCGTCGTTTACAATGTCCATGCTCTGCAATTGCGCGTAGGCTTGCGAAAGCAGAATCTTCGCATCGGGAATCAGCGTGTTCTCCACCATCGTGTTGCTGCCGGAGCTGGATGCGCTCGTGTGGTATGGGCAGGTGCCGCTTGCGCCCAAGACCGCGTAGCTGCCGAGGTACTCAATCAGCACATCCTCATATTCCGTGCCGATGAAGGATGCCAGCGGGTGTCCCGACGGAATCGTCAGCACGCCGCGCGTGACCGTGTCCGGGCAGTAGGGGGAGGCGAGCAAGCCGCTGACGGAGCAAATCGTCTGCGTCGTGTGCATTTGGCAGGAAACCGTCGGTTCTGTGCCGGCTTTCCAGTAGTCCGTCACGACCCCGTAGCCCATCGCGTCGCTTCGGCAAGCGTCGGTGGCAAGCTGCCCCGATACCGCGCACGTCGTCACCTTCACCAAGCCGTAGTCGCTGGCGCTGCCCTCCAGAATGTCGCGGTTGGACAGCCCCTGATGAATCTTGCTCATGTAGCTCTGCCACAGCGGGGCGGCGGAGCGGGAGCCGGTGGATTTCGACGACAGCGCCTTGTAGTTGTCGTGCCCAACCCACAGGGCGGAGGAGTAGTAGCCCGTCATGCCGGCGAAGAAAACGCCCTTCTGGTCGGAGTTCGTGCCGGTTTTGCCCGCGACGGTCTGCCCCTTGATTTTCGCGTTTGTGCCCGTGCCGGAGGAAACCGCCTGTTTCAGCATGTCGACGACCATGTACGCCGTGGATTCGCTGAACACGCGGTGACGCTCCTGCTGCTGGTGGCCGTCCCAGATGACCTTGCCCGTGCTGTCCGAGATGCCGAGGACGGAGATGGGCTGCTGATACACGCCGCCGTTCGCCAGCACGCCGAAGGCAACCGCCATCTGCATGGGCGTGATGCCGCTGGAGCCGAGGGACAAGCCGAACGGCGTTGCGTCAATGTGCGCATCGTCAATGCCCATCGCGTGCAGGAAGGCAACGGAATTGTCCACGCCCACGAGGGTCATCAGCGCCTGTGCGGCGGCAGTGTTGTGGCTGTTGACGAGCGCCTTGCGCAGCGTCTCCGGGCCGGCGTAGGAGCTGCCGCCGTAGTTGCGCGGCCATGAATCCTGCCCGTTTGACCCGCGCCAGCCGGAAATCGGCAGCGGCATGTTCATCACGATGCTCGCGGGGGATGCGCCAAGCTCAATCGCGGGGGCGTACACGGCAATCGGCTTGATGGACGAGCCGACGGGCATGGTCATATCCACCGCGCGGTTGAAGGTCTTCATCGCCGTCGGACGCGTGCGGCTGCCGACAATGGCTTTGATTTCGCCCGTGTGGTAGTCCACAACGACGGCGGCGGCCTGCGGCTCAACCGTTTCGTCGTATGTGCCGTCGGAATTGCGCGTGCGGTAGACCTTGTCCGCCGGGTCGCGCAGGGAAGGGTAGTTCGTCCAGTTTTCCAGCGTATCCTCAACGGTGGACTGAATGGAGGTGTCGATGGCGAGCTGGACGTGGTAACCGCCGGTGCGCAGCTTGTTTTCCATGGCGTTGCGGTTGGCGGAGGTGTCCTCAAGGTTGTTCAGCTGCAGCAGGATGTCAATGACCTCATCCACCGCGTATTCGACGTAGTGCGCGTAGGCGTACATGCCGGTGGACGTGTTCGGGTCTTTCTCCAGCACATGCGCGGTCGCCGGGTCAAGCGCCTCCTGATACTGCTCATAGGTGATGTACTGGTTTTCGTACATGCAGCGCAGGACGTAGCTGGTGCGGTCGTTGGTGATGGCGGGGTAATCCACGCCCTCCTTCTGCCGCGTGTAGAAATTCCGGCGTGGATTGTAGTAGTAGGGCGAGTTGCATGTGCCCGCCAGCATGGCGCATTCGCGGAGCGTCAGTTCGCCCAGCGATTTGCCGAAATATCCCTGCGCGGCGGTGTACACGCCGTAGTAGTTTTCGCCGAGGTAGATGGTGTTCAGGTAGCTTTCGAGAATCTGATCCTTTGTGTAGCGCGTTTCCAGCTGCATGGCGAGGTACGCTTCCTGAATTTTGCGCTTGTAGCTCTGCTCGGAGGAAAGGAGCGTATTCTTAATCAGCTGCTGGGTGATGGTCGAGCCGCCCTGCGTGGAGGAGGAGGACAGGTTCGACACGAACGCGCCGATAATGCGCTTGATGTCCACGCCGTTGTGCGTGTAGAAGCGCGCGTCCTCCACGGCGATAAAAGCGTGCTGGAGGTATGTCGGCATGGCCTGAATCGACACCATGACGCGGTTCTCCGAGCCTTTGTATTCGGTGATGAGGTTGCCGTTGGCGTCGTAGATGAAGGAGGTCTGCGCCTGATCGTCAATCGCGGCGAGGTCAAGCGTCGGGGCAGTTTCCATGTACCCTTTCGCAATGCCGACCACCGCGCCGACTGCCGCCAGCCCTGCCACCAGCACCAGCACCGCGAAAATGCGGATGACGTTGACGGCAATCGACAGCACGAAGTTCGGCTTCTTCATCTCCGGCTTGAAAATGGAGTGCTTGTAGACCTTTTCCTCCTCCGGCAGCGCTTCGCTATCATCCGCCGAAGCGTTCCAGAAATCCTCGTGCGCGAACATGTCCGCCTGTCCCGCAACTTCCACGGGGTCGTCGTCGTCCGCCCAGTTCGGGTCGTACTCGTCAGGATCATCGCCCTGCGGGTCGTCGGGATGACCGTCCTGATAGGCAAAATCGTCGTTTTCCGGCACAAAGTCCGGGAAATCGTTGCGTTTCTTCACTGCTTCAGCCCCTTTGCGCCGTCAGCGGCATGATGCGCGCCCCGGCGGAATATGAAAACGTGGATGCCAATCCACAAGAGCATACAAAATTACATCCTATATTATAGCACATATTCGCGCATCCTGCAATGGCAGGCGACGAAAGGAGGATGCACCATGCCCCAGAGAAACAACGAATCAGAAGCGAAAATTCCTGCAAAGCGACGAAAATCTCCCCGGCGGCGGTGGAAACGCGCGCTGCTGCTGCTTGTGCTGATGACGCTGCTGATTCTCCGCGTCGAGCGCAACGTGACCGATGTCGTGCTGACGCTCTCGCAGGCGACGGCGCGGTCGCTGGCGATTCAGGCGCTCAACGAGGCAGCGTCGGAGATGCTCGGACTCGGCGTGCATTACGCCGACCTGATGACCGTCGAGAAGGACGATCAAGGGCAAGTGCGCCTGATTCAGGCGAATACCCCGGAGATGAACCGTCTGGCGGCGCAGGCGTCCCTGCTTGCGCAGGAAAGATTGACTGCCATGGGGCAGAAAACCGTCGTCGTGCCGCTGGGCAGTGCCATCGGGCTGACGCTGCTGGCGGGCGCTGGGCCGGGCATCGCCGTGCAGATTCTGCCTGTTGGCTCGGTGCAGGCGGCGTTCAGCACTGATTTCACCACCGCCGGCATCAACCAGACACGCCACCGCATTTCCCTCGTCCTGACTGCGAACGTGCAGATTGTCATTCCGACCGGCGCGAAAAACGTGCAGGCCAGCACGCAGATGGCGATGGCGGAAAGCATCATTGTCGGGCAAGTGCCGGATTCCTTCGCCGAGGGCGGCAGCGACAACAGCATCATCGACCTTGCGCCGTGAGGGGGAATGGGGTATAATAGAACGGAAATCCCGCTGATTTCAGCAGAAAGAAGCATTACCATGCGCGTTCTCGACATTGACCTCGACTTTTTCCTCGCTGATTGCTGCCCGCTTGCCGAACTGGGCGAGCGCCCGTCCCTCCCCGGACATGAGCCGTGGGAAGCATCCGCCGTCCGCGCATTTCTGGAAAACCAGTGTGGCTTGTCCCGCACCGCCCCCAAGCCCGGCCGCATTTTCGAGACGCACGACGGCGCGCTCCGCTTCTGGGAGGAGCAAATCGCCGCCGGACGCCTGACCGCCCCCTTCGACGTCACCCACGTCGATGCCCACAGCGACCTCGGCATTGGTTATCCCGGCCCGAACTTCGTGCTGTTCAACGTCCTGTCCATGCCCGTCCAAAAGCGGCTGGATTACACCGCGTTCTATGCTCAGAAGAAGCTCGATGAGGCGAATTACCTGCTTTTCGCGCTGGCGATGCGGCGGATTTCGTCGCTGGATAACGTGCGCAATCCGCGTTCGCGGGCGGACATTCCGCAAGTGCTGCTTGACGCGGACGGCAACATCCATCTCAATTCGCTGACCGCGCAGATGTTCGCCGCGAAAAACGGCGCAGAGCCGACCGTACCCTTCCGCGTGTACGACGACTACCGCGATTTCCGCGCGGCGGGGGCGTATGACTTCGTGACGCTCGCGATTTCGCCGCGGTACGCGCCGAAGGAGGCGGATGCGCTGGTGGAGGTCGTGGGGGAGTATATTCGTCACATCTAATGCGCTGCAAAAAAAATGGCGACGTGACTTGACAAAACAAAAAGCACATGCTATATTACAAATGAAGATACTGGCATGAAAAACGAACGATACAGAAAGGCGTGAATCCCATGGGGCAGACAGCGCGGCAATCGTAATCCTACTGTGACAGATAAAGGAGAAGCGAATGAAAAAGTTTCTGTCGCTGATGCTCTGCGCCGCTCTGCCCCTGTGCGCTTTTGCCGCCCACGCGGAAAATGCAGAACTGAACATTGCCACCAATCAGTATTATGCCTTGATGGAACGCATGGAGCAGTTTGAACAGGAAAGCGGCATCAGCATCACCTGCGAAAAGTCCGTAGACATCATGGACACGATTTCGACCGCCTACGTTATCAAGAATCCCGACATTGATTTGTTTGCTTTCACTGCTTACGACGGCTTATATACCCTCAAAAACATGAAATACTACGCGCCGCTAACCGGCAGCGCGATTTTGCAGGACGCTTTCCAGCATGTCTATCCCGCTCTGCGCCCCGTCTGCACGGATGACGATACGCTGATGGGCTGGATAATAGATGCTTCCCCGATGGGCATGATGGTCTTGACGGAATATCTGGACGAATGGGGAATGAAGTCGCCCGAAACCTTCGACGAACTGCTGGATGTGTGCAACGAAATTCTGGAAGAAGGGCTTCTGCCGGAAGAGACAGGGCTTCTGATGCAGAAATACACCCAGTCGGGCATGATGGACTTGTTCATGAAGTATTACATCATGACCTCCCTGCAGGAGGGACGCAGGCTGGACTTTACGGACGAAACGTTTCTGCATTACGTCCAGCGCATCAAGGACGAACTGCCCGCGGAAGAAGAGCCGCGCATGGCATTTGAAAATATTTTCATGATTCCGGGTGCTTCGTCCGCCCCGTCGCAGATGATTCAATTCGTGCCGCGCATTTTCCCGGAGCAGAACAGCGCGGTTGAAACGTATGTGACCATTGCTGTGGTGAACCCCTACGGCAAGAATCAGGCTGCCGCGATTCAGTTCTTGGAGTACTGCGCGACGCATCTGACAGATGGAAGTTACTTTATCTATGACAACCTGACCGAGCCGATTGAAAATCCGTCGATGGTGGCGCAGCTGGATGAACTTGCGGAAAAAATCGCACTGCTGGAACAGAAAGCAGATAAAGAGCGCGCGGACGAGGACACCCTGTGCGACTTGCAGGAGCAGTACGCAAACATGGAGCAGTGGCGTTACTTCTCTTCGGCGGAGGATATTGCCTACTATCAGGAGATGGCGAAATCGCTGTATGTGTCCGAGGGTTCGCCGCTGACGTATGATGACGCGCTTCAGGTGTTGGTGCAGCGCTATCTGAATGGCGCGTTTGATGCGGCGACGTTCGCGAAGGAATGCCAGAATCATGTGGAAATGATTTACGCGGAAATCGGCGAATAATCAATAGAACCAAAAAACCTCGCGGCATCACCTGTCGCGAGGTTTTCATGTGCAAACAATGTGGATAACTCAAATCCCCGTTGCGGATTTCGCGGACGTGGCGATATTCTCCGCGTGGTCGCCGATACGTTCGAGGTTTGTCAGCATATCCAGATAAATCATGCCGTTCTTCGCGGAACACTTGTGGTTCTTCAAGCGATCCATGTGGTGGCTGCGCAGGGCTTCGGTCGTCGTGTCGATTTCGTCCTCCACGCCCTCCACTTCGCCCAGCAGCGTGTCGTCCGTTACCTGCGCCTTGAACATATCCAGCGACCGCTGCATCTGCGCGCGCACAAGGTTCGACAGGCTTTCCAGCTCCTGCACCGCCTTGGGCGAGAATTTCACCTCGTCCTGATTCTTCAGCTGCGCCGATTCCATGATGTTCTGGCTGTGGTCGCCAATGCGCTCCATGTCGTTGACGACGTGGAACATCGAGCCGACCAGCTTCGTGTCCTTCTCGGACAGGTCAAGCCCCTTCACTTCCACCAGCGAATCGGTGATTTCGCGGTTCAGGTAGTCCAGCACGTCCTCGTTCCGCGCCAGCTCTTCGGACTTCTTCGCGTCCCACTCGTTGAAGCACTCCATCGCCCGCTGGAAGTTGCCCATCGCGATGCCGCCCATGCGCTGCACTTCGTTGAACAGCTGCGCCACGGCAATCGGCGGCGTTTTGAGCATACGCGCGTCAAAGTAGCGCAGCTTCATTTCCTCGGCGGTCGAGCCGTCGTCCTTGATCAGCAGGCACGCCAGCTTCTCCAGCCAGCTTGCGGCGGGCAGCAGCAGCGCCGTCGTCGTGACGTTGAAGAGAATGTGGACGATGGCGATTTGCAGCTTGAGGTTGCCGGGGGAGAGCATCTCGACCCAGCTTGCCAGCGGCAGGCAGCAGGCGATGATGACGAAAATCACCGTGCCGATGACGTTGAAGAGCAGGTGCACCGTCGCTGCGCGCTTGGCGGTGGAGTTTGTGCCCGCGCACGCCAGCAGCGCCGTGACGCAAGTGCCGATATTCTGCCCGAAGAGGATGAAGATGGCGCTGTCCAGCCCAATCAGCCCCTGCGCGACGAGCGTTTGCAGGATGCCGATGCTGGCGGCGGAGGATTGCAGGACGGCGGTGATGCCCGCGCCGATCAGCACGCCCAGAATCGGGTTGTTGATGGACGCCATCGCCTTCTGGAAGCCCTCCCACGTCCGCAGCGGCTCCATCGCGCCGGACATGGTGTTCATGCCGATGAATAGGATGCCCAAGCCCATCGTGATGGTGCCGAACTGCTTGGCGGTTCTGTACTTGTCGGGAAGATTCGAGAGAATCAGCCCCAGAAACGTGAAGATGGCGGCGAAATCAATCTGCACAGACAGCAGCAGCGACGTGACCGTTGTGCCGATGTTTGCGCCCATAATCACGCCGACCGCCTGCGTCAGCGACATCAGCCCCGCGTTGACGAAACCGACGACCATGACCGTCGTCGCGGAGGAGGACTGCACCACCGCCGTGATGGTGATGCCCGCGAGCATGGCGAGGAAGCGGTTGCCCGTGACCATGCCCAGCAGCTTTTTCAGCCGTGTACCCGCCGCTTTTTCCAGCGCCTCGCCCATCAGCTGCATTCCGAACAGGAACAGCCCCAATCCGCCGAACAGGGATAAGACATTCATAATCGTCATGATGGTTCGTTTCCTCCGAGCGTGCCGCAATGCAGCAGAATTCCGCCTGTGCGGGGAAAAATCGCATACATACCTACTTTACCACACTTTGCGCTTGTTTTCAACTGAATTTTACAGATTCATAGAGATTTTAGGCGGCGTTCAGCGGGGGAACAAAAGGTTCTTCCCGGAATCTTGGGGGGAAGAGCAGCTTGGAGGCGCGTCTGCGGACGCGCAGAGTTACTGGCAGGGACGCTTCGCTGCCTGCACCTTTGTTGACGGCTTCCTTGTGATTGGTCGGACGCGGAACAGTTGGGGCGTTGCCCCAAACCCCACAAGGGACGCTGTCCCTTGACCCCTTTTCGCGATTGGGTTGGTCGCACTTTCATGCTCCTTCCGCGTGCAGCTTTTGGGGGGCTTCGCCTAAGCCCTTGTTTGCTTTCCCAACTTTCCGTGAAGAACCAAACAAAAAGCCGCCCCGAAAGGCGGCGAATGTCAAATTCGCAGCGGATGCCGCTTGGCAAATCAACATCTTGCGCGGAATGATCCCTGGGCCTGACGCACCATATGGTAAAACGTCCCTTCGCCGCTGAGCGTCACCCGCTTCACCGGCTCGCCCACCACCCGGAATCCCGCCTTCTCGTAGCAGCGAACGGCGCGCGTGTTCCATGTCCGCACTTCCAGATACATCGGCTTGCCCGGATACAGCCGCTGGGATAAATCCCACGCCAGCGCCGTCATCTGCGTGCCGTACCCCTGTCCGCAGTGGTCGGGATGCGCCCCGATGCCGAAAAACACCTCGCTGCCCTCGTCCGACAGGTTCACGAAGCCCACCAGCGTTTCGCCATCGTAAAAGGAATAGAAATTGTTTGCCGGATTCGCAAAACCGTATCCGTGCTTCTTCTGCTCGGCATACGGCGGATTGTTGTACATCGCGTATTCGCCGGGGTACTGCCATGCGCAGATGGCTTCCTTCTCGGCTTCGGTGGTCGGATGATACGTCAGCATGGGCGTTTTCCTCCTTGGGGATATTTCCGATTTCATGATAATCCAGCTTGCGGAAAAATGCAAGGGAAGAAGCATCAAAAAGGTTCTTCACGGAATCTTGGGAAGAGTAGCTTGGGGGCGCGTCTGCGGACGCGCAAAGTTACTGGCAGGGACGCTTCGCTGCCTGCACCTTTGTTGGCGATTTCCTTGGAGTTGGTCGGACGAGGAACGGTTGGGGCGTTGCCCCAAACCCCACCAGAGGCGCCGCCTCTGGACTCCGCAAGGGGCAGACGAAAAGGGACGAAGTCCCCCCCTTGACCCCTTCGCGCGATTGAGTTGAGTTCTCTTCCTTACGCCTTCCGCGTGGAGCTTTTTGGGTGTTTTGCTGCCAGCAAAAACCGGGGATGCCGCCAAGCACCCCCGGTCAAATCCTCGATTATTGCAGCACAATGCCTTCCGCTTCCAGCTCCGCGCGGGTGCAGAGCCGCAGCGTCACAAAGTTCTGCTGGCAGATGATGTAGCTGCCGCCTTCACGCGTGTCCTTGTTCTCCAGCGTCACGATGCCCTGCGCGATGCAGTCGTGGTCGGCGCAGCTGGCGTCGGTCATCTCGATGCTCGACTCCGTGACGTGGATGATGTTCACGCACACGCCGTGGATCAGCCGGTAGTACCCGTCCTCCAGCAGCGGAATCGGCTCGTATGTCTTTGTGCCGACCGTCACAAGCAGGAACGCGACGGCTTCCGACGGGTCGCGAACCGCGCTTGCCATCGGGGAGGGCGCAATGCCGGGGTCAGTGCCGCGCGTCGCCGGGTTCAGCTTCGCGAAGCTCAGCGATTCGTTCGATGCCGCCAGAATCGCCTGCGCGTCGGCGAGGGTTTCCTGCGTCGTCGTCAATTCCGCCTCTGTCGCGGCAAGGGTTGCCTTTGTGGCTTCCAGCTCCGTCGTGGCGGTGGTCAGGCTGTCCTTCGTTGCGGCAAGTTCGTTTTCCGCGGCGGTCAGGGTGTCCTTCGTCGCGGCGAGTTCGGATTCCTTCGCGGTCAGGGTGTCCTTCGTTGCGGTGAGTTCGGCTTCCTTCGCGGTCAGACTGTCCTTCGTCGCGGCGAGTTCCGCTTCCTTTGCGGTCAGGCTGTCCTTCGTCGCGGTGAGTTCGGCTTCCTTCGCGGTCAGGGTGTCCTTCGTCGCGGTGAGTTCGGCTTCCTTTGCGGTCAGGCTGTCCTTCGTCGTCGTGAGCTCGGCTTCGGTGGCGGTCAGCGCCGTCTTGGTGTCGGACAATTCCGTCGTGGCGGCGGCAAGGGTGTCCTTCGTCGTGGTCAGCTCGGTTTCAGTGGCGGACAGGCTGGTTTTTGTGTCGGACAGCTCCGTCTGCGCGGCAGTCAGCGTGTTCTGCGTCACCGCCAGTTCGGCTTCCGTCGTGGCGAGCGCTTCCTTCGTGTTCTCCAGCTCGTATTCCTTCGCCGGCAGGGATGCTTTCAGCGTGTCCAGTTCGTTCTGCGTGGTGGACAGCGTGTCCTTCACTGCCGCCAGTTTGGTCTGGGTGATCATCAGCGTGTCCTTCGTGGATGCCAGCGTGGTGTCGCGGCTGTTCAGGGCAGTCTGCGTTTCGGCGAGGGTAGCTTCGGTGGATGCGAGGGTGTCCTTCGTGGCGGACAGTTCGGTTTCGCGGTCAGCAAGCGTGCCCTGCGTTTCAGCGAGGGTGGCTTCGGTGGACGCGAGGGTGTCCTTTGTGGCGGACAGTTCAGTTTCGCGGTCGGCAAGCGTGCCCTGCGTTTCGGCGAGGGTAGCTTCGGTAGACGCAAGGGTGTCCTTCGTCGCGGACAGTTCAGTTTCGCGGTCAGCAAGCGTACCCTGCGTTTCGGCGAGGGTGGCTTCGGTGGACGCGAGGGTGGTCTGGGTATCCGTCAAGGCGGCGGCGGTCGTGTCCAGCGTGGTCTGCGTGTCCGCGAGGGTGGCTTCGGTGGATGCGAGGGTGTCCTTCGCGGCGGACAGGCTGTTTTCGGTGTCCGCTAAGGTGGATTGGGTGGAGGACAGCGCGCTCTGCGTGTCCGTCAGCTGATTCCGGGTGTCCGTCAGCGAATTGTGGCTGACGATGAGACCGGCGCCAAGTGCGATGGAGGAAACTGCCAGCACGATGGCGGCAATCATCCAAATGATGGTCTTTTTCCGGGCGGCAATGGGGCTCATAGCAATCCTCCTAACAAACGACGAAAATGGGCAGAAACCTTCCGTTTTTTCCAGTTTACCACCATCGGGGGAAGTTGTCAATCTCGAATTTCGCGGAAACACAAAAAACGCCCCTCCGCCGACAAAAGCAGAGGGGGCAGGGGAAAGAAGATTATTCCTGCTTGAGCGCGTCGCGGCTGACGATGGTCATCGTGATTTCGCCCAGCGCAAGGCAGTTGTGGTCGGCACTGGCGTTGACCAGTTCAATGCCGTCCGCGGTGATGTGGAACAGATTCATGTTGATGCCGTGGATCAGGCAGAAGTAGCTGCCCTCTTCCGGCATCGGGATGGGCGCGCAGGTCTGCTCGCCGACGGTGACGATGAGGTAGTTTTCCGCGTCCAGCGCGGTGGTGTCCGTGCCGGTCAGGGTGGCTGCGTCGGTGGAGAGCAGGTGCAGGAAGAGCATCGGTTCCTTCGCCGCCACGGCGTTCGCCGCGACACCATCCTTCGCCACCAGCGATTCCTTGATAATCGTAATCAGCGATTCGTTCGTGCCAAGGGCATCCTGCGTCAGCGCCAGCACGTTTTCCGTCGCGGCGAGGGTGTTCTGCACGTTCGCCAGTTCGTTTTCCTTCGCGGTCAGGGCAGCCTGTGCGGCGGTCAGGTCAGCTGCCGCAGCAGTCTGCGCGTCCTTGGCGCGAAGAAAAAACCTCCGAAACACAGCCGCGTTTCGGAGGAAGAAAGATGCATATATAGATAAAGTTACTTCTTCAGTTCAATCCCTTGACCCTTCAGCCGCGCAACCACGCCGTCAACAACCGCCTGCACTTCGTCGCGGGTGAGCGTGCGCTCCGGGTGCGAGAAGGAGAGGCGAATCGTGATGGTCTTGCCGGTGATGTCGCTGTATGTGCCCAGCACGGTCACCTTCTGCACCAGCGGGGAGTTCTCCGTCTTCACCGCGTCCAGAATCGGCTGGCAGCGATTGACCACGAAGGTCAAATCCTGCTCCATGCCGGGGAAGCGGGACGGCTCACGGTAGACGATGGGCGCGGGCGCGATGGACGCAAGCGCTTCCATGTCGATTTCGGCAAACACAATCGCCGCCTTCTTGTCGATGTTCTTGCCGACAACCGGGTGCGCCACGCCGATTTCGCCGAGGTCAACGCCGTCCAGCACGATGGCGTTCAGGTTCTTCGGATGCTCATAGGAGTGGGTCGCGGTCATTGCGTGGAAGGACAAATCCTTGTGCAGGATGTCGCTCACGGCGACGCACAGCATGTCGCGCAGGCGGAAATACAGCGTTTCCACGTTATCGACCTTGCTGAAGAGCGTCACGCACAGCTTCTTGTGTTCCTTCGCCAGCTTGTTCTCGTCCACGCCGTCGATGACGTGACCGATTTCAAAGATGCCGAACGACGGCGCATAGCCCGTGTTGACCTTCACCTGGCACAGCTGGGTGGGAATCATGGAGCGGCGCAGCGTCTCAATGTTGGGGTTGGAGGCGTTGAGCAGCTTCACATTGTCCTCAACGGCAATGCCGAGCTTCTTGTAGTCGTCGGCGTACTGCCAGATGTAGGAATGCACCTCGTGCAGCGAATAGCGCTTGACGAGGATGTCCTTCAATTTGTCCTCGACCGTCTTTTCGGTGGACATGCGAACCGGGTAGAGCGGGGATTCCGCCGTGTGCAGGTCGAAGTTGTCGTAGCCGTAAATGCGGGTGATTTCCTCGATGATGTCCGCCTTGATGGTTACGTCCTTCGTCGCGCGCCAGGAGGGGACGTCCGCGGTGAAGGAATCGCCGTTGCGCGTCATGCCGAAGCCCAGCGCGGTCAGCGTGTGCATGATTTCGTCGGAGGAGATGTTGATGCCGGTGTAGCGGTCAACAAACGCCTTGTCGAAGGACAATTGCACCTTCGGATAGTGGAAGGCGTACTCGTCGGTCAGGCGGGAGGTGACGCGCATTTCCGGGTCGTATTCCTGCAAAAGCTTGACGAAGCGGGCGATGGCGACGGTCGTCATTTCTGGGTCAAGGCTCTTTTCGTAGCGGGCGGAGGCGTCGGTGCGGTGGGCGAGGCGGACGCTGCTCTTGCGGACGGACGCCGCGTCGAAGGTGGCGGATTCCAGCGTCAGGCTCGTCGTGTCATCGACGATTTCGCTGTCCAGACCGCCCATGATGCCCGCGATGGCAACCGGCTTGTCGCCGTTGCAGATCATCAGCGTGTTCGGGTCGATGGTGCGCTCCACCTTGTCCAGCGTCTGGAAGGTGAAGCTCTCCGGGAAGCGGCGGATGCGGATTTTCTCCACCTTGCGGCTGTCGAAGGCGTGCATCGGCTGCCCCATTTCCAGCATCAGGTAGTTCGTCAGGTCGGCGAGGAAGTTGATGTCGCGCATACCGCAGTAGTTCAGGCGGATACGCATCGCCATCGGGCTGACGTGGCGGTTGATGTTCTCCACCCACAGGCAGGAGTAGCGCTGGCACAGCGGGTCTTCAATCTTCATGTCGATGGCGGGCAGATTGTTGTACGCCGCCAAATCCGCCACAGGCAGCGCCTTCAGCGGACGGCCGGACAGGGTGGAGAATTCGCGCGCCATGCCGTAGTGCCCCCACAGGTCGGGGCGGTTCGTCAGGGACTTGTTGTCCACCTCGAAGATAATGTCGTCAATGGGGTAGAGCGCCTTCAAATCCGTGCCGCAGGGAACGTCCTCCGGGATGACCATGATGCCGGAATTGTCGTCGCTGATGCCAATTTCCTTCTCCGAGCAGCACATGCCGTAGGACGTGTACCCGGCGAGCTTGCGCGGGCTGATGGTGATGTCGCCCAGCTGCGCGCCCACCTTGGCGAACGCGGTTTTCATGCCCAGCTGCACGTTCGGCGCGCCGCAGACCACGTCGGTCAGCTGCCCGTCGCCCGCGTCCACCTTCAGCAGGTGCAGCTTGTGGGATTCGGGGTGATTCTCTACGCTGACGATCTGCGCGGCAACAACGCCGGACAAATCCGCGCCCTTGTGGAAAATTTCATTCTCAACTTCCGCCGTGGACAGGGAGAACTGGCGAATCAGCGCCATTTTATCAAGACCCGTCAGGTCAACGAAGTCGGAAATCCAGTTCATTGAGATCAGCATGTTCGTCTTTCCTCCGCATTACTCGTCGTCCGTGAACTGCGCCAGGCGCGTCAGGCTGCCGCTGTTCAGGTCGCGAATGTCCTTCACGCCGTACTTCATCATGGCAAGGCGCGTCATGCCCAAGCCGAACGCGAAGCCGGTGTACTGCTCCGGGTCGATGCCGCCGGCCTTCAATACTTCGGGGTGAATCATGCCGCAGGGGCACAGCTCCAGCCAGCCGGAATGCTTGCACGACGGGCAGCCCGTGCCGCCGCAGATGAGGCAGGAAATATCCAGTTCAAAGCCCGGCTCAACGAACGGGAAGAAGCCCGGACGCAGGCGGACTTTGATGTCCTTGCGGAACACCTCGCTCAGCATCGTTTTCATGAAGTAAATCAGGTTCGCGATGGAAATATCCTTATCCACCATGATGCCTTCCATCTGGAAGAACGTGTTCTCATGGCAGGCGTCGGTCGCCTCGTTGCGGAAGCAGCGGCCGGGGAAAATCGCCTTAATCGGCACGCCGTCGTTCACCAGCGCGTCGCGGTAGCGGCGGTAGATGGCGTTCTGGGCGGCGGAGGTCTGCGTCTTGAGCAATTGCCCGTTGTCCAGATAATAGGTGTCCTGCATGTCGCGCGCGGGGTGGAACTTCGGAATGTTCAGGCTCTCGAAGCACTCGTAGTCCGTCACGACCTCGGCGTAATCCTCCACCGTGAAGCCCATCGACTTGAACACCTGCTCGCACTGGCGCTGCACCAGCGTAATCGGGTGATACGAGCCGCGGGTCATGTCCGGCGGCATGGAGATGTCAAATTCGGGCAGGGCGTTGATTTCGCGCTGCAATTCCTGTGCCTTGAGCGCTTCCAGCTTTTCCGCCAAGGCGACGGTGATGGCGGTTTTCAGCTCGTTCGTCTCGCGCCCGACGGTCTTTTTCTGCTCGTCGGTCAAGCCGCCCATGCCCTTGAGCGCGTCGGTCACTTTGCCCTTGCGGCCGAGGTAATTCACGCGCAGGGCTTCCAGATCCACCATGTTGGCGATCTTCTTCAGCTCGGAATCAAAGCTGCTTTTCAGGGCTTCGATCTTCTCGTTCATTCCGGATGTTCCTCCTTACAGTTGGATGAAAAAAGCCCGTCCCATCGTTTGATGAGACGGACTGAATCCGCGGTACCACTCGTCTTGCGGCAAAGGAAAAAATCCCGCTGCCGCCGCTTGATAGGCGATAAGGCTGCCCACGCCCAAAAACTCACGGGATGAAGGTTCACGCCGTGCGCCCTGCCACCTCGCACCACCCGGCGGCTCTCTGATATCCTATTTCCTGCATTCGCCTGTGCCATCTGCTCGCGCCTTTTTCCTTCTGGCGTCCGCTCGTTCCACTTAGCGTAGCGCTGCTACGCTGCGTTTCACTCCCGTTAGCCAGCAGAAAAAATTCGCTTCGCATCTTGGCACATTCTCATTTGGAAATAGGAAGGGGACTTGCACGCGCTACTGTTTCCCGGTCATCGCTTCCAATATTTCGCTGACTTTCGTCGGCACGCTCTATCTTACCATAGGTTGGGACGTTTTGCAAGGGGGCAAATTCGGAAATTGGAATGCGGAATGCGGAATAAAAATCGCACGGAAGTGGAATTCTTTCCATCTTACAGGCGAACAAACCGTGAATTTTTCCGATTTATTATTTACAAGCCATTTTTTTGTGCTATACTGTAAGATGCGTTATCATGTAAAGCGCGATTCAGGCGCTTGCGTGAAAGTCCGCGCGCGGGAGGGACAAAATGCCCTCCGCACAAGGCGCGGCAGGGAACTTCGCGCACAATCGCGCGGAAGAAAGGAAAGGAAGCCGGATGAGCAACAGCCGTCCACCCTATGATGGCGCCGGGGACGCCGGACAGAATCCTCAGCAGCCCGGTTTTTCGCAGGGCAATTATCCGCCGGCGCAGGGCTATGCCCCGAATGGCGGCTACGCGCCCAATGATGCCTATGGTCAGGGCTACGCGCCGCAAAACGGCTATGGGCAGCCGCAATATGGTCAGCAGGGGTATGCGGATTATCAGCAGCAGCCCTATGGTCAGCAGGGATATCAGCAGCCATACGGTCAGCAGGGATATCAGCAACCATACGGTCAGCAAGGTTATCAGCAGCCGTATGGGCAGGGCTATGAGCAGCAGGGCTATCAGCAGCCATACGCCCAGCAGCCTTATCAGCAGCAGCCGTATGACCAGCAGGGGTTTGTGCAGCCCGGCGGGTATCAGCAGCCCTACGAGCAGCAGGGGTATCAGCAGCCGAATCCGGCGTACAATCAGCAGGGGTACAGCCAGCAGAATCCGCAGGAAACGGATTTGCCGCCGGAGCAGCAGTACGCGCAGTACACCCCCGACGGTCAGCGCGTGTACCCCACGTCGGGGCGCAGCGGCTTCCGGGTGCAGCCGGCGGCGCACAGGGAAATTCCGTGGGATACGATTGCGAAAGTATTGATGTTCGGCGTGCTGCCGATTCTTTTCATCTTGAGCATGGTGTTCGCGTGGACGGCGGTGAAGTGGATCGTCCTCGTCGGCGCGGTGGCGAGCATCGCCGCGCTGTGGCTCCGCGAGCTGGTTACGCCCAACGCGCGGCTGGTGCTGTCGCTTTTGCTGGCGTCGGCGGCGGTCGTCTGCCTCGTCAGCGCACTGGCGACGAACGCGGCGGACAATCAGAACCCCGCGCAGCCGAATCAGTCCGGCCAGATGCAGCAGGGGAGTACATCGGGCAATAACCTCGATGTCAACCTGACCGCGACGGACACGCCCAATCCCGCGCCCACGCCCACCGCGACGCCTGTGGATGACTCCGAGGAGTGCTACGCGCAGCTGCATTCCTTCTTCACGCTGTGGAAGAACAACGCCATCAGCCAAATGGTCAACCTGACGGCCCCGTCGTGGCGCAGCAGCATCAAGGGCGGCACCGACGCGGTGACGCAGAAGCTCTTCGGCGAGGTGCTGACCAACCGCACGCCCGTCAGCTGGGATTTTACGGCCATCACGGGCACATCGAACGACATCGCCCGCATGGTCACCGTGCGCGCCGTCATCAACAAGAACAACACCCTGGGCGAAAGCGTCTACCTGTGGAAGGTGCGCATGGTCAAGGAGGACGGCGTGTGGTACGTTGACCCCGCGACGCTGCAAAGCAACGAGCAGGAAAGCACCGCCACCCCGACGAATGCCCTTGCCACCCAGCCCGTGCTGAACACCAGCCATCCGGACTTGCTGATTTACTACAATCCCGAAGGCGGAACGTACTACCACATTGACCCGAATTGCGAATCGCTCAATCCGAAATACCGCCCGCTGTCCGGCGTCATCAAGTGGTCGCAGATTGAGGATGACCCCTACGACAAGCTCGAACAGTGCAAACGCTGCGGCGCACCCCTGCGCGAAAAAAAGGACAACGCCAACTAAGTCAACATAGAAACCTACATATATTTAGGAGGACAACACGATGGACACCAATGCCAAGCTGTATCAAGACATGACGAAGATTCTCGTCAAGCGTGAGGACATCCAGAAGGCCGTTGCCCAGCTGGGACGGGAAATCACCCGCGACTATCAGGGTCGTGATTTGGTGATGGTCTGCATTTTGAAGGGCGCGAGTGTCTTCTTCTCCGACCTCATCCGCGAGGTCGATTTGCCCGTGACGCTGGATTTCATGGCGCTTTCGAGCTATCGCAACTCCACCAAGTCCTCCGGCGTGGTCAATCTGGAGAAAGACCTGTCCGTGTCCATTAAGGGGCGCGACGTGCTGATTGTGGAGGACATTGTGGACAGCGGCAACACGCTGTTCTACCTCGGCAAGTATTTGATGGGCCGCGGCGCGTCCTCCATCCGCATTGCGACGCTGCTGGACAAGCCCGACCGCCGCAATCCCGAACACAACCTGACGGTGGATTACCACTGCTTCAAGATTCCGGATGAGTTCGTCGTCGGCTACGGGCTGGATTTCGCCGAGAAGTACCGCAATCTGCCGGATATCGGCGTGCTGGACAGCCGCGTGTACGGCGCGGCGCGCGAATAAATCAGCCGATTCTTCCCCAAATAAAGATAAAATTTTTGTAAAGATGGATTTTTCCGCACACGTCATTCGTCTATATGGGTATACGCCGCAACAGGCGGATGGCGCTGGAACGGAAGGAGGATGCTCGCATTGAAGAAGTCTCGCGGGATGTTCGGCTACGTCGCGGTTTTGCTGCTGATGGTGCTCACCATTTCGATGCTGTTCACCAACGGCTTTGGCAGCAATATCCGTGACCGCCGCATCACCTATCCCCAGCTGCTGACGATGATTGAGGAGGGGCAGGTTCGCTCCGTCGCCATCCGCGGCACGTCGCTGGTGGGCGTGACGACAACAACAACGGTCGCCGACGCGGATTTCCCCGACAAAAACTACGATTTTGAAACCACCATCGGCGCTGATTTCATCGTCACCGCGCGGCAGATGCAGGCGGCGAAGCTTAATAAGCCGCTGGACGAGGTGTCCGTCAAGGATTTGGCGTTCACCATCATCTACCGTCAGCCGCTGACCACCCCGTGGTGGTATGATTTGATTCCGCTGGCAATTTCGCTGGTGCTCTGCGGCGTGATGTTCTGGCTGATTATGCGCGCGCAGACCGGCGGCAACGGCAAGGTGATGAACTTCGGCAGAAGCCGGGCGCGCATCCATGACCCGAACAAGAACAAGGTGACGTTCGCCGACGTCGCGGGCGCGGAGGAAGAGAAGGAAGAACTCAAGGAAATGGTGGACTTCCTGCGCAACCCCAAGGCGTACATTGACATGGGCGCACGCATCCCCAAGGGCGTGCTGCTTATCGGCCCGCCCGGCACGGGCAAAACCCTGCTGGCAAAGGCGGTTGCGGGCGAGGCGGGCGTGCCGTTCTTCTCCATTTCCGGCTCTGACTTTGTGGAGATGTTCGTGGGCGTGGGCGCGAGCCGCGTCCGCGACCTGTTCGACCAAGCCAAGCGCGCTGCCCCGTCCATCATCTTTATTGATGAGATTGACGCGGTGGGTCGCCATCGCGGCGCGGGTCTGGGCGGCGGACACGACGAACGCGAGCAGACGCTGAACCAGCTGCTGGTCGAGATGGACGGCTTCGCAATCAACGAGGGCGTTATTGTCATGGCGGCGACGAACCGCCGCGACATTCTTGACCCCGCGCTGCTGCGTCCCGGCCGCTTTGACCGCACGATTCTCGTCAATTACCCCGATATGGCGGGGCGTGTTGCCATCCTGAAGGTGCACGCCAAGGGCAAGCCCCTTGCGGATGATGTGGATTTGGAGAATATCGCCAAGCGCGTGCCCTTCTCCACCGGCGCGGAGCTGGAAAACATCATGAATGAAGCCGCGATTCTGGCGGCGCGCGGGCGCTTGAAGGCCATCAATCAGCAGACGCTGGTGGAGGCAATCTCCCGCGTGCAGATGGGCCCGGAGAAGCGCAGCCACAAGGTGACGCAGCGCGACAAGCGCATGGTCGCCATCCACGAGGCGGGTCACGCCATCGTCGGGCACGTCCTGCCCAACTGCGACGAGGTGCACCTGATTACCATTGTCCCGCGCGGGCAGGCGGGCGGCTATACGCTGTCGCTGCCGACGGAAGAGGATGATTTGCAGACATACAGCCAGCTGATGGACTTCGTGGCGATGGGGCTGGGCGGTCATGCCGCGGAGCAGCTTTATCTGGGCGAGTTCACCACCGGCGCAACGAGCGACCTGAAAAAGGCGACGGAGGTCTGCCGCCGCATGGTGACGCAGTTCGGCATGAGCGAAAAGCTGGGCCCGGTCTATCTTGACGGCGATCAGGAAGTGTTCGTCGGCATGGAGTTTGGGCAGAGCCGCGGGTACAGCGAAGAAATGGCGGCGCGCATCGACGCGGAAGTCAAGCGCCTGCTGGAGGAATGCTACCAGAAGGCGGTGGACGCCTTGAGCGCCAACCGCGACCGCATGGAGAAGCTGGTGGACGCGCTGCTTAAGTACGACACCATCAGCCGCCGCGAGTTCGTCACCCTGATGGAAACGGGCGCGCTGCCGGATATTCAGGATGCCGACACCCGCACCACGGGCGACGTGATGATGCAGGATATGGCGGACGAAAAGAAGGAAGAGAGTTCCGAAAAGTCCGCTGAAACGGCTGAAAAGAGCGCAGAAGCCCACGAAAAGACGGCGGATGCGCCCGAAAATCACCCGACTGACCCCCATGAAGCCTGATTTGCACACCCACACCACCTCCTCCGACGGGCTGCTTACGCCCGCGGAGCTGGTGGCGCTGGCGGACAAGCACCGCGTGACGCTCCTGGCCGTGACCGACCATGACACGTTTGACGGCGCGGCGCAGCTGCTGGGAAAACCCGCGCCGATGCCGATTCTGCAAGGTGTCGAATTGTCCCTGCGCGATATGCCCGGCCTGCACCTGCTCGGCTACGGGCGCGGGACGGATACGCCCCTGCACCGCAAGGTTCGGGCGCTGGCCCAAATGCGGCTCGGACGCGCGCGGCAGATGGTGGAGAAGCTGAACGCGCTGGGCTATCCGCTGGATTACGACGAAATCGCCCGCGAAGCCAAGGGCAGCGTCGGTCGGCCGCATATCGCCCGCGCGATGGTCAGCCTCGGCTATGTCGCCGACACGCGCGAGGCGTTTGACCGCTTTCTGGCGGATGGCGCACCGGCGTATGTGGCGGGGGAGCGGCTGAGCATGGCGGAGGCGCTGCCGCTGATGCGGGAAAGCGGCTTCGTGCCTGTTCTGGCGCACCCGATGGAGCTGGAAAAGACCGGCGCGCTGCTGCGCCATCTGCTCGGCGTTTGGCAGGAGCAAGGCTTGCGGGGCGTTGAGGTCTACCACCCATCCGCCGGACGCGCCACGCCCCTGCTGGATTTGACCGCGCGGCGTATGGGCTTTCTGGTCACCGGCGGCAGTGACTTCCATGGCGATGGCGACCGCCACGGCATGGTCGGCTGCACCGCGCCGATGTGGGCGAGGGCGGCCGATGACGTGGAGAAATTGCTGCAAGCAGTGGAAGCTGCTGAAATCATGTGATATAAGATGAAGAAATACCGAATTGCCATCAGAAAGGGGTGCTGAAACCATGTCCGAATTCAACGACAACAGGCAGCCGCGCCGCCGCCGCACGCAGCTGAACGCGGCGCAGTATGCCGGGCAGCAGACGCTGGACAACAGCATCCCCCTTATCCGCACGGAAGACGCGCCCATGCAGCCGACAAATCCGCCGCGCCGGAATCCGCAGCCGCCCCCGGTGCAGCAGAGCGCCAATCCGCCCATGCAGCCGATGAGCGCGGCTCAGCCGATGGGTGCGGCCCAGCCGATGAGTGCGGCTCAACCGATGAGTGCGGCTCAGCCGATGCGCCCGCAGGGGATGAATCAGCCGGGGCAGGGGAGCCAATATGCGCAAAGCGGGAAAATGTGCGGCTTCCACGGCGTACAGGGGACGCCCATGCAGCCGCAGCAGGGCTGGAACAACGGCGTGCAGCCGCTCGATGCGGCGCACCAATTGGAGCAGTTCTCGTGGGGGCAGCATCAGCAAAGCATGAACACCGGGCGCAATCAGCCGATTCGCGGCGGGCAGATGATGCCGAATCAGCCGATGAATCCGCAGCGCCCGCAGAATCCGCCGTATCCGCAGCAGAATTATGGCGGATGGCAGCAGCAGCCGATGTATCCGGCGAATTTTCCGCAGTATCCGGCGAACGGCAATGGCGGAAGCGGCGGCAATGGCGGCGGCAATCATCCGCCGACGGGGCTGGGGGGCTTCAATCCGGAGCATCGCGAGCCGAAGAACGAGCCTGTCCGCCGCAAGCCGTCGGGGCAAAAGCTGCTCAAGCGCATCCTGTTCTGCGCGTGCGCGGTGGCGGTAATTTGCGGACTGGTCGCGGCGGGCAGCGCCATCAGCAATGCCATCCAGGAGCAGAACGAGCGGGAAGCACTGGTCGCGTCGGTGACGGCGTATGACGACAAGTACGTCCCGAACGTGTATGTGGACGGCATCCACCTCGGCGGCATGACCCGCGCGGAGGCGGAAGAGGCGGTCACGGCGCACGCGAATCAGCAGCGCGACGCGTGGAAGGTGCGCCTGATGTACGCCGGTCAGCTGGTGAGGGAAATCACGAGCGCCGACCTGAACATGACCGTCGATGTGCAGGAAGCGCTCGACGCGGCGTGGCAGCCGGGGCACACAGAAGGCGGCATTGACGCGCGCAAAGCCACGATGGACGCGCTGGCGGAAAATCCCTACGAGGGCTATTCCGCGACGCCCAGCGGCGACAATGTGGTGATTGACAACATCCTGCTCAGCATCGCGCAGCAGGCGTACATCCAGCCGGTGGATGCGCATATTATCTTCGATTACAACAATTTCAACAATCCGCTGACGATTCAGCCGGAGACCGTCGGGCGCTATATGGACACGACCGAGGCGAAAAATCAGGTGTACCAGATGATGTCGTCCCTGGTCAGCGGCGAGGTGGAGCTGACGACGCGCGAGCTTCAGCCGACCACGACCAAAGCCATGCTGGAGCCGCAGATTCAGCTGCGCGCGACGGCGTACACCCCGATTTCGACCACCAGCACGGAGAACCGCAACCTGAACATTCAGGTGGCGTTCGAGCGCATCAACGGCAAGATGCTTGCAGCGGGCGAAACGTTCTCCTTCAATACGGTTGTGGGCAAGCGCACGAAGGCAAACGGCTTCTATCAGGCGATTGAGTACGCGTATGGCGATCAGCGCATGGGCTACGGCGGCGGCGTGTGTCAGGCAAGCACGACGATGTACCTCGCGGCGGCGAAAGCAAACATGACGATTCTCAAGCGCGAGCCGCACTCCGACGCGGTGGGCTACACCGACTACGGCAAGGACGCGACGGTATCCGACAACCGCATTGACTTCAAGTTCCGCAACGACACGAACAGCACGATTTTCATCGTCGCGACGGTGATGAAGGACAGCCGCTACGACAAGTCGCACAAGGTGTGCGTGGTGTCGATTTACGGCGAGAGCCTCGGCAAGGGCGTGAAGTACGAGCTGGAAACGGTGACGGTGCAGACCCTGCCCGCCCCGACTGAGCCGGAATACCGCAAGGACACGAACCACACCTACGCCACCTATGTTGACCAAGAGTACACCTACCGCAAGGCAACCGACGGCTGTGTGGTGGAAAGCTACCTGGTGAAGTATGTGGGCGGCGCGGAAACCGAGCGCAAGCTGATGTACACCGACACCTACAAGGCGAAGAGCGAAATCATCTACGTCGGCACGGTGGAGCGGACGGAAGAGGGGCAGTAACCAGAGGCTTTGCCTCTGGACTCCAGCAGGGGCGCTGCCCCTGCACCCTGCAAGGGAGTTCCTCCCTTGACCCTTTCGCGCGATTGAGTTGTGCGCTTCGGCATACAGCGCCCGCGTGTTTATGTGACCTCATCCGTCGCTGCGGCGACACCTTCCCCAGAGGGGAAGGTGGCTGAGCGAAGCGAAGTCGGATGAGGTCGTCCTACGCCAAAAACTTTGTGAAAGAAAATACAACTTGTGAAAAAACCCCCTTTTCTATTTCGGCAGAATGTGCTATAATAGATTCGGTGGAAACCCTACATTATTGCATCAGGAGGGAAAATCCAATGGCGCTTGTTACGACGAAGGAAATGTTCAAGAAGGCGTATGACGGCGGCTATGCGGTCGGCGCTTTCAACGTCAACAACATGGAAATCATTCAGGGCATCACCGAGGCGGCGGGTGAGCTGAAGGCTCCCGTCATCCTGCAGGTGTCCAAGGGCGCGCGCGCGTATGCCAACCACACCTATCTGGTGAAGCTGGTGGAAGCGGCGGTTATCGAGAACCCCGAAATCCCGATTGCGCTGCACCTTGACCACGGCGACAGCTTTGAGCTGTGCAAGAGCTGCATCGACGGCGGCTTCACGTCCGTCATGATTGACGCTTCCTCCAAGTCCTTTGAGGATAATATCGCCCTGACCCGCAAGGTCGTCGAGTATGCCCATGACCACGGCGTGGTCGTCGAGGCGGAACTCGGCACGCTCGCCGGCGTCGAAGACGACGTGAAGGTGGAGCATGGTCAGGAAATGTACACCCATCCGGAAGAAGTCGAAGAGTTTGTGACCCGCACGGGCTGCGACTCGCTGGCGATTGCCATCGGCACGTCCCACGGCGCGTACAAGTTCAAGCCCGGTCAGAAGCCCCAGCTGCACTTCGAGGTGCTGGAAGAATGCTCCAAGCGTCTGCCCGGCTTCCCGATCGTCCTGCACGGCGCTTCTTCTGTCCCGCAGGAGTTCGTGAAGGAAATCAACCAGTTCGGCGGCAATATGCCCGACGCAATTGGCATTCCGGAAGAGCAGCTGGCGAAGGCGGCGAAGATGGCGGTCTGCAAGATCAACATCGACTCCGACATTCGTCTGGCGATGACCGCGAGCATCCGCAAGTACTTCGCGGAACATCCGGATCACTTTGACCCCCGTCAGTACCTGAAGCCTGCCCGCGCTGCGGTGAAGGCAATGGTCGCCCACAAGATTGTGGATGTGCTGGGCTGCGCTGGCAAGGCGTAATCAAGGCACAAAAAGGCTCTGTCGTGAATGCGGCAGGGCTTTTTGGTTATGGCAACACCGAGCAATTGCGAACTTTTCGGTTCTTCATGGAAAGCTGGGGGAGTAAACAAGGGCTTAGGCGAAGCGCCAAAAAGCTGCACGCGGAAGGAGCATGAAAGCGCGACCAACTCAATCGCGGAAAGGGGTCAAGGGGGACTTCGTCCCTCTTCGTCTGCCCCTTGCAGGGTCAAGGGACAGCGTCCCTTGTGGGGTTTGGGGCAACGCCCCAACTGTTCCGCGTCCGACCAATCTCAAGGAAGCCACCAACAAAGGTGCAGGCAGCGAAGCGTCCCTGCCAGTAACTTTGCGCGTCCGCAGACGCGCCCCCAAGCTGCTCTTCCCCCAAGATTCCGTGAAGAACC
>JABLTQ010039308.1_pt1 | contig 29932 bp, 26 predicted proteins | sample 7160101 | NCBI WGS metagenome assembly JABLTQ01 (sample SAMN14651228, study PRJNA627086) | human gut metagenome | isolation source: feces | host: Homo sapiens
TCACAACTACATAGTGCGTCCCCATCGTCTAGCCGGCCCAGGACAACGGCCTTTCACGCCGTCGACAGGGGTTCAAATCCCCTTGGGGACGCCAACAGGAAATCAAGGCACTTGCAGTGATGCAGGTGCCTTTTTTGTTGCCGTACTTCGTGTCGGACATGCGCCGTTTTTTACGTGCGTCCCTCCACGCCCTGTCACTTCTTTCCTGTTTTGAAAACGCTTTCCCCCCCACACAAGTTCTGCTATCGTCCTGTGCATATCGTTTCATCACTTTGCACAAGGATATTCCATGGCACGCCCCAAAAAAGAAAAGCCGCAGGAGCCGCTGGAAAAGCAGCTTTGGAGTGCGGCGGACAAGCTGCGTAAAAATATCGATGCCGCCGAGTACAAGCATGTGGTACTTGGGCTGATCTTCCTCAAGTACATCTCCGATGCTTTCGAGGCCCTGCATGCCGCGCTGGCCGCCGGGGAAGGCGAATACGAGGGAGCCGCCCCCGAGGATCGCGATGAATATCTGGCCCAGAACATCTTTTTTGTGCCCGTATCCGCCCGCTGGTCGTACCTGCGCGATCATGCCAAGCAGCCGGACATCGGCGTACTGCTGGACAAGGCCATGGAAGCCATCGAACAGGAGAACAGCGAGCTTGCCGGCGTGCTGCCCAAGGTCTACGCCCGGCCCAATCTCGACCCGGCCAACCTGGGCGGGCTCATCGACCTGGTATCCAACATCGCTTTCGGGGATACTCCGGAGCAGAGCGCCGACGTGCTGGGACATGTGTTTGAGTATTTTCTGGGGGAGTTCGCCCTCGCTGAAGGCAAGAAGGGGGGGCAGTTCTATACGCCGCGCAGCATCGTCGAGCTGCTGGTGGCCATGCTGGAGCCCTTCCGTGGCCGGGTGATGGACCCCTGCTGCGGCAGCGGCGGCATGTTCGTCCAAAGCGAGCAGTTCGTGCGCGAGCATCAGGGCATGCTTGAGGACCTGAGCCTGTACGGGCAGGAGAGCAACCAGACCACCTGGCGGCTGGCCAAGATGAACCTTGCCATCCGGGCCATCGACAGCTCGCAGGTACTGTGGAACAACGAAGGCTCCTTCCTGCACGATGCCCACCCCGACGTGCGTGTGGAATACATCCTTGCCAATCCGCCGTTCAACGATAGCGACTGGAGCGGTGATCTGCTGCAAAACGACGCCCGCTGGCAATATGGCGTGCCGCCCGCAGGCAACGCCAATTTTGCATGGATGCAGCACTTCATCCATCATCTTTCCCCCTGTGGGCAGGCGGGCGTTGTGCTGGCCAAAGGCTCGCTGACCAGCAAAAGCAACGGCGAAGGCGACATCCGCCGCCGCATGATCGAAGAAGGCAATCTGGTGGACTGCATCGTCAACCTGCCGGCCAAGCTCTTTCTCAATACCCAGATACCGGCCTGCCTCTGGTTCCTGGCCCGTGACCGCAAAAACGGCCCCTTCCGAGACCGCAGCGGCGAGATCCTCTTTATCGACGCCCGCAACATGGGCCAGCTCATCAACCGCCGGACCCGCATCCTTACCGCGGAAGACATCGCCACCATCAGCACTGCCTACCACAACTGGCGCAATCCTGATGGTGCCTATGAGGACGTCAAGGGCTTTTGCGCTGCCGTGCCGCTCTCCCGCGTGGCAGAACTGGACTACGTGCTGACCCCCGGCCGCTACGTGGGCCTGCCGGATGAGGAGGACGACTTCGACTTTGCCGAGCGCTTCGCCAGCCTGAAGCAGGAACTGGCCGCCCAGCTGGAAGAAGAACAGCGCCTGAATTCTGCCATCGCCGAGGCGCTGGCGCGCATCGAAATAAAGTAGTTTTGTTGAGGGGGGCGAAACCCCTTTTGACTGGCGCAACAAAAGCGGGTTTCGCCCCCCTCAAACTCCCCCCACTTCCCCCAAAAGCGCTATTTATTAATATATATGAACAGTTGGAAACTTATAAAATTTTTAGATGTCCTCGAAGAACCTGTGCGAAATGGTATATACAAGTCAAAAGAATTCCATGGAATTGGTACAAAAATTGTCAATATGGGGGAATTGTTTTCAAATGGTAGGTTATATGATATTGATATGAGGCGGATTTATCTTACTGATAAAGAAAAAGATAAATATATTTTAAAAAACGGAGATTTGATATTTGCTCGTCGTTCATTAACAGCAGATGGAGCTGGAAAATGCTCTCTAATATATAAAATAACCGAGGATGTTGTTTTTGAATCATCAATTATACGTGCACGACCTAATTTTAATAAAGTTGATTCGCTTTTTTTATTTTATTTTTTTAATTCTCCATATGGTAAATACTTAATAGGTACGATATTGCGCCAGGTGGCTGTGGCAGGTATTACGGGTTCTGACTTGATGAGATTGGAGTTTATGCTCCCCCCCCTTCCCGAACAAAAAGCCATTGCAGGCGTCCTCGGCAGCTTGGACGACAAAATAGATTTGTTGCAGCGGCAGAATGCCACCCTGGAAGCCATGGCCGAAACCTTGTTCCGGCAATGGTTCATTGAGGAGGCACAGGAAGATTGGGAGGAATATCCGTTATCTTCTTTTATAGAGATTATTGGAGGAGGAACTCCAAAGACTTCGGAAGAGAGCTATTGGCACGGAGATATACTATGGATGTCAGGAGGGGATATTGCATCTTCACATAAGTCATTTATTTTTGATACTGATAAAAAAATAAGTTCAGAAGGGTTAGAAAATTCATCTGCAAAGCTATTACCAAAGTTTTCTACTGTCATTACGGCACGAGGAACTGTTGGAAAAATTTGCTTATTAGGAGAACAGGCAGCGTTTAGTCAGACAAATTATGGCATTTTGCCAAGAATAGCAGGAACGCCTTTTTTTACATTTCTCTTAATGAGTGATCTTCTTTGCTATCTTAAACAATCAGCTTATGGAAGTATTTTTGATACTATAACACGTTCCACATTTGAAGAGATAAAATTTAATTGCCCTACTGATAATTATATTGTTAATTTTGAAAATATGATATCACCATTTTTTCAAAAAATGTTTTCTAATTGTCGGCAAATCCGTACTCTGGAGAAACTCCGCGATACCTTATTACCCAAACTGATGAGCGGCGAAGTACGGGTACGGGTGGACGAATAGCGCGTTTTGGGGAAGTGGGGGAGCACGAGGGGCGCCCCGCTTTTGCCGCGCTGCTCAAAAGGCGCTGTGCCCCTCGCTCTTCCCTTTCCACAAGGACGGCGATCATGGCGAAGATGCAGGAAGCGGACATCGAGGAGCTGGCGCTGGAGCGCCTGCAGGAGCTGGGCTACGCATATGCGCACGGTCAGGACATCGGGCCGGGCGGGGCGCAGGAGCTGCGCGGATCGCTGTCCCAAACGCTTCTGGAACCGGTGCTGGCAAAGGCCATGGCGCGCCTCAACCCCACTCTGGTGCCGGCATTGCGGGAAGAGGCCTTGCGCATGGTGCGGCGGGCACACGCGCCGGAGCTGGTCAGTGCCAACGAGGCCTTCCATCAGATGCTTGTCAAAGGGATCAAGGTCAGCCGTTTGCAGGATGGTGCGGAGCGCGGCGACCTGGTGCGTCTGCTGGACTTTGACCGGCCGGAAAATAACGAATTTTTGGCCGTCAACCAGTTCAGCGTGACCGAGGGCAACGTCACCAAACGGCCGGACATCGTGCTGTTCGTCAACGGCATGCCGCTGGTGGTGCTGGAGCTGAAAAATGCCGTGGACGAAAAAGCCACCCTGCATCATGCTTACAATCAGTTGCAGACCTACAAGGCCACCATCCCCTCGCTGCTGCGGTACAACAGCCTGCTGGTGATCTCCGACGGGCTGGAGGCGCGGGCCGGTTCGCTGACGGCGGACTACGGCCGCTTCATGGCCTGGCGGAGCGAGGACGGCCGGAAGGAGGCGGACAAGTACACGAGCCAGCTGGAAGTCTTGCTGCGGGGCCTGTTGCGGCCCGCGGTGCTGCTGGACATGATCCGCTTTTTTACCGTGTTTGAAAAAACGCGCAGCGAGGACGCCAACGGCCAGACCGTCATCAAAACGGCCAAAAAGGTGGCGGGTTACCACCAGTACTATGCGGTCAACAAGGCCGTGGCCTCCACGTTGCGGGCTGCCGCACGGGATGATGAGCAACAGGGCAAGGGCGGTGTGGTGTGGCACACCCAGGGCAGCGGAAAGTCGCTGTCCATGGTGTTTTATACGGCCAAGATCATGCACTGCTTCCAGAACCCGACCGTGGTGGTGCTGACGGACAGGAACGACCTGGACGACCAGCTGTTCGGCACCTTTGCCGCCTGCACCCAGCTTTTGCCCGAATCGCCCCGGCAGGCATCGAGCCGGGCCGACCTGTGCAGCCTGCTCAAGGTGGCATCCGGGGGCATCATCTTTTCCACCATGCAGAAATTCCAGCCCGAGGAAGGCAACGTGTTTGAATGCCTTTCCGGACGTCGAAACATCGTCGTCATGGCGGACGAAGCCCACCGCACACAATACGGCTTCAAGGTGCGCACGCTGGATGTGAAGGCCGAAGACCGCAAGACCGTCATCGGCAAGCGGCAGGTCTTCGGGCTGGCCAAATATCTACGTGATGCCCTGCCCAATGCCACCTACCTTGGCTTTACGGGGACGCCCATCGAGATGGACGATGTGAACACTCCCGCCGTGTTCGGCGACTATATCGACATTTATGATATCGCCCGGGCCGTGGAGGATGGCGCTACTGTGCCCATCTATTATGAAAGCCGCCTGGCCACCATCGAGCTGCCGGAGGAGGGCAAGCAGCTTATCCGCGAGCTGGACGACATGCTGGACGAGAAAGACCAGGAACAGGCGGAAGAGGCCAAAAGCCGCCGGTCACGCCTGGAGGCACTGGTGGGCAGCCCCGCACGCCTGCGTACCGTGGCAAAGGACATCGTCACCCATTTTGAGGCACGGCAGGCTGTGTTCGAGGGCAAGGGGATGATTGTTTGCATGTCGCGTCCCATTGCCGCCGCCCTGTACGGCGAGATCAAAAAGTTGCGGCCTGGCTGGCATGGCGACGATCTGCACAAGGGGCGTATCAAAGTCGTGATGACCGGCAGCTCGGCGGATGGCCCCGCGCTGGCGGCTTTTCAGACCAGCAAGGAGGACAGGCGCACACTGGCCGAACGCATGAAGGACCCGCACGATCCCTTGCAGCTGGTCATCGTTTGCGACATGTGGCTAACGGGCTTTGACGTGCCCTGTTTGCACACCATGTATCTGGACAAACCCATGAAGGGCCATACCCTGATGCAGGCCATCGCCCGGGTGAACCGCGTGTACGGCGACAAGCCCGGCGGCCTGATCGTGGACTATCTGGGCATCGCGGCGGATCTGAAGCAGGCGCTGGCTTTTTATGGCGACGCGGGCGGCAAGGGCGAGCCCGCGCGTATGCAGGAGCAGGCCGTGACCGTGCTGCTGGAAAAGCTGGACGTGCTGGCGGCCATGTTTCACGGTTTCGATGTGGACGCCTATTTTACGGCGGATACGTCCCGCAAGCTGGGGCTGATCCTTGAAGCCACGGACTTTGTCCTGGGTCTTGAGGACGGCAAAAAGCGCTTTTTGGATGTGGTGGGCGCACTTTCCGCCGCGTTTGCCCTGGCCGTCCCCAACAAGCAGGCCATGGCACAGGCCGACAGGATAGGCTTTTATCAGGCGGTGAAGGCCCGGCTGGTAAAATTTGATGGCGGAGGCCGCCCAGACGGGCGACGGCGCGAGGATCTGGAATCCACCATCAAGCAAGTCATCGACAAGGCGCTTGTCTCGGACAAGGTGGTGGACATCTATGATGCGGCGGGCATCAAAAAGCCGGATATATCCATTCTTTCCGAGGAATTCCTGCTGGAAGTGCGCCAGATGCGGCGCAAGAACATCGCGCTGGAAGTGCTGCGCAAACTGTTGAATGACGAACTGCACAGCCGGGCACGTACAAATCTTATCCAGAGCAAAAAATTGCTGGAACGGCTGGAGAATACGCTCAAGCGCTATCACAACAAGGCGCTCTCCGCTGCGGAAGTCCTTGAAGAGCTGATCAGCATGGGCAAGGAGATGCGCGACTCCAACAAGGAGGCGCAGGAACTGGGCCTGAGCGAATACGAGTATGCCTTTTATCTGGCTGTGGCAGACAATGACTCGGCCCGTCAGCTGATGCAAAAGGATAAATTGCGAGAACTGGCCGTAGTGCTGACGCAAAAGGTACGGGAGAATACCTCCCTGGACTGGACTATCAAGAGCAGCGCCCGGGCAAAAATACGGGTCATCGTCAAACGGATTCTGAACCGTTATGGATATCCGCCTGATATGGCCGAACTGGCTACGGAGACAGTCCTGCGGCAGGCCGAGCTCATTGCGGGCGAGCTGGCAGGGGATGAGGACATATAAAACAAAGCGGGCCTCTCCTTTTGGGAGGGGCCCACTTCTTTTTTATGCTTTGTGTCCTGCGGCTTTGCCTACAGCTTTATGCTTTGTGTCCTGCGGCTTTGCCTACAGCGACCGTTCCTGAAGGCCGGAGCGGGGCGTGCTGTCGGGCCGGGGAGGCTCGGTCACACCTTCCATGCCGGGCAGGGCATCATGCACGTCCGTGGGGGGAAGTTCGCCTTCGCCCACACGAGGGATGGCACGGCTGTCACGCACGGTGAGCTTGCAGGCCAGGCCGTAGCATTCGTACACAGCGGCCACAGTGGCCTGCAGAGGCTCGCCCTTGCGCAGCGGCGGCGGCACCAGCACATAATAGGTGCGGCTTTCGGAGCCCAGATGCGGGCGGACATCGCAGGCGATAAGCCATTCGTCTTTTTCGTCGCTGTTCCAGTCCACGATGCCCAACATGGCCAGATTGATGGTCTGGGTGGGATGGACGATGGTAAAGCCGGTCTTGCGCACGGTGGCATGGCTGGAGGGCGTGCGCGTAGCGGCAAAGGTGCTGCCCAGATAGACGTGGCCCCTGTCATTGAACAGGAATTCGGGCGAGAGCTGGCGGAAAAGGATCTCGCCATAGTTCTCGCCACCGCCACCGGGCAGGGAGATATAGCTGCCATCGTCGGTGAGCAGGCCGCGGGCTTTCATTTCCTGGGGCATGCGCTGGCTCATGGTCACGAAGCCGGACTTGTCCACAACAGTCACGCCCTTGGCGCCACAACCGGCCAGCAAAAAGGCCGCGCAAAGCAACAGAAGAAAACGGGTCATTGGGTACCTCGGTAACAAATCATATCAGGAAAAGAGGTGTACGCGCCCCGGCAGGGCTTGTAAAGCCGCTTTCTCCTTATCTTTTTAAGGAGAACAGGGCAGCAGCCTGCCAGGTCGGAAGGGGAGAATAGAGGAAGAAAGCCCCATGCAGAACTTTCTCCCCGATAACCATGGACACCGGCTAATACCTAAAGTGATGCTTTAAGTTCTTCCAGGTGCGTGCGGGCAAAGTCCAGTGAAGGATCCACTTCCAGCGCGGCTGCCAAGTGTTCCATGGCGGCTTCCTTCTGGCCCAGGAATTTTTCACACAGGCCCAGATTGGCCAGGTCCATCACCGAGCCTTTGTCCACCTTGAGCACGGCACGGAAGGCGGCGGCAGCCTCTTCATAGCGCTTGAGCTTGAACAGGCAGACGCCCAGCAGATTGCCGTACTCCTTCATGTCCGGGCACAGGGCCACCGCATCATGCAGGGGGGACAGGGCCTTTTCCCAGTCGGCGATCAGCGTGGAGGCATAGCCCTCGTAGAAGGCGGCCAGGCCTTTGGCATCGTTTTCCGGTTGCAGGGGACGGGCCTGGGCGAAAAGGTCGCGGGCATCTTCAAAACGTTCCGCGCGCAGGGCCAGCATGGCCCGGAAAAAGGGCAGGAAATGAGCTCCGGGGTAGCAGCGCTCCAGTACGGCCAGACCATGCAGGGCCGTGTCCTCATCCGCTTCTTCAGCCAGCTTGCGGCCCACGAACAGGCCGATGCTCTGGTTGCGGTCACGCTCGCGGAAGGAGAGCCCCGGAGCGATGCAGTAGTGGGCCGGGACGCCCAGAGCGGGATGCGTGGTCTCCACAGCGTAGACCTGTACCGGCTCCAGACCATGCAGCGCCTGGAGCAGCTCGTCGCGGATGTCGGGCCCTTCCACGCTGGGCAGGCTGGACAGGCGGCAGGCGGGCCCTTCCAGCAGCCACTGGATGTCTTCCAGACGGTCGAACTTGGAAAGGCCGGAGGCTTCGTAGCAGGCCTGTGTGCAGAAATCACCGCCCAGCTGGGCGATCTCCGTAACGGCACGGATGGCGGCCTTGGCCGGTGAAGCGGCGGTGCCGGCCGTGAACACGATCTCGGAGCGATCCGGGAAGGTGGCCGGGTCCCAGGCGACCGCGCCGACAGTGGGCAGCGGCATGCCCAGGGAGAAATCCTTGAGGACGATATGGATGCCTTCCCGCTCAAAGGCGGACAGCAGGTCGCGCAGGGTGGGATCGTCCACCTCGTGAGGATCGATGGTGGGGGTGGTCAGGCGTTCCCGGTCGATGTGGCAGCAGACATGGCGCTCCACCAGCTCGGAAAGACCTTGCAGAAGGGATTCTTCCGGGCTGTTGCCCGCGGACGTGCCGTTGAATTCTCCCAGCAGCTTGAACCAGTCCAGCGGCAGCCAGACAGTGCGGCCGTCAGCCAGATGCGTGGCAGGAAAGAAATTCCAGCGCAGGGTGCTCATGGCTTCGCGGGCCTGCTCGGGGGAAAGGCTGTCGTCCACGGAGCGGCAGATTTCCTCGATGGGCAGCAGATCCTTGCCGAAGCGTGCTTCAGCCTCGGCCCAGGTGGCGCTGACCATATGCGGCAGGCGCTGCCAGAAGCTGAAGAAGGCAAAGCGTTCCATAAGTTCCATCAGTGCGGAAGCGCGGGCCTGTTCCGGCGAGGAACCTTTGCCCATCTGCTTGCGGGTGGGCATGATGCCGCGGGCGTCCTTGCCGCAGACGCTGAGGTAGACCGGGATGCCCAGACGGCCCACATCCACGCGGCGGACTTCGGCCAGGATGTCCAGACCGGCGGCCTGCATGCGGGCCTGCACGCGTTCATAGGTCTCCTGGGGAGAGATGGTCTTGTCCAGGTCGCGGGTATAGCCCTTGGGGCAGGACTGCAGACGGATGACAGGAAGAGTGATCGTGCTCATGGCTACTGCTTGCGCTCCAGGATATGCAGGACGTAGATGCGGCGCTGTTCCTTGCCGTCGGCATCCTGGCTCTTGACGCCGATATGGCCTTCCTGCACCTGGAAGGTCTTGGCCGCCAGCTTGGCAAAATGCGGTTTGGCGCGGGCCATGTCCGTGCAGAATACGGCCTTGCCGCCCGGAGCCAGATGACGGTCCACGAATTTCAGCAGCGGCCGGTGCAGGTCATCGAGATACAGGAGCTCCGAAGCAACGATGCGGTCGAAGCCTTCGGGGAAGCGTTCGTCCTTGCCGGGGCGGGAAACGTCCAGATAGCAGACGTCGATCAGATCCTGAAGGTTGTTGCGCAGCACATTGGCCCGGGCGAACTGGAGAGCGTCGTTGACGATGTCGCTGGTCACGATGTGGCGAAAGCCGTAACGGGAGGCCACAAGGCTGAGCACGCCGCAGCCGCCGCCCAGTTCCAGCATGGTCTTGCCCTCGGGCTCCAGCTTGCGCAGGAAACGTCCCAGCACGAAGGAGCCCGGCCAGACCTTGGCCCAGAGCGGCAGGTCTTTCAGCGGGTCATGGATGGCGTGCCGTGCCAGCAGCCCGTCCAGATGGCTCTGCATATTGTTGATGTTCAGGACCTGCAGCTGGCCGTCATCCAGCTGCAGGGGAACAAAGTCCACATCGAAGGTCTTGCGGATGTCCGCAAGGATATGGTCCAGCATCGTCGTCTCCCGTATATTTTCCGCCTGGGCCGGATATGTCCCGGCTGGCCGGAAAAGGCTTGTAGAATTCTCAGGGGATCACTAAGAAAAGCTGAAAAGCTGAAAAAAAGGAGGCGCCCCGCCCGGGGACGCACTCACGAAACAGACGGCAAAAGGCCGATGCCGACAATCCATACAGGCATTTGCGCCGCAAATCAACATGCCGGCTTGACAGGGCCCGGTGTGCGGGCTAGGCAGAATGCATGAAAACCATCCATCGCCTCGAAATTGTTGTTGCGGAAAGTGATTACGACTGCGCCACCGGCCTGCTGGCCCTGGAAGTGCCCTTTGGCTGGGAAGAGCAGAGCCTGCCCACCGGCGAGACGCGCTTCCGTATCCACTGCGAGCAGAAAGATTTTCTGGAACGGCTGCAGCGGCTGCTGAAGCAGACCGTCCCGGCTGCGGAAAGCGCGCTTTCCGAGCTGGAGGAGACCGACTGGCTGGCGGCCTGGCGTCAGTTCTTCACGCCCGTGTGTTGCGGCAAGCATTTTGTGGTCCTGCCGCCGTGGCTGGCGGATACGCCGGATTTCCCCCGCCGGACGCCCATCCTCATTGAGCCCAAAAGCGCCTTCGGCACCGGCCATCATGCCACTACGGCCCTGTGCCTGCGGGTGGTCAGCGACCTGCTGGAAGCCGGACGCCTGCAAGAAGGACAGCAGTTCCTTGACCTGGGCACCGGTTCCGGGGTGCTGGGCATCGGCTGCTGCAAGTTCGGCCTTACGGGCGAAGGTCTGGACATCGACCCGCTGGCCGTAGACAACGCGCTTGAAAACCGTGCCCTCAATGCCATCGCACCTGAGAGCTTCACGGTGGCCGAGGGCAGCATCGGTGCCGTGGCCGGCAAGCAGTTCGACCTGGTGCTGGCCAACATCCTGGCCCGTCCGCTGACCGAGATGGCGGCCGATATCGTGCGCGCCTGCCGCTCCGGTGGTTGCCTTGTCCTTTCCGGCTTGCTGGAGATCCAGGCTGACGGCGTGACCGCGGCCTACAGGGCCCAGGGACTGCCCGAACCGCGCCGCATCATCGACGGCGAATGGGCCGCCCTGGTCTGGGATTCCATTAAATAGGAAATATTCTTGACAAGGACAGGAGCTTCTGCTATTTAAAGGCATCTTGAACGCAAAAGCTGCAAGGAGCTTTTTATGAATACTGTCACTTTCATGGGCAATCCCCTCCATCTCGAAGGCAACCTGCCCGTCGTGGGCCAGAAGGCCCCTGAATTCACCGTATGCAACAACGGCCTCGAGCCCCGCAGCCTGAAAGACTACGCGGGCAAGATCGTGGTCCTGGTGAGCGTGCCTTCCCTGGATACGCCCGTGTGTGATATGGAAGTGCGCCGCTTCAACAAGGAAGCCGCTGCCCTGTCCGACAACGTGCAGATCCTGGCCCTGAGCTGCGACCTGCCCTTTGCCCAGGCCCGCTGGTGTGGTGCCGCCGGCGTGCAGGCCGTGGAAAGCCTGTCCGACTATAAGGACGTGGATTTCGGCAAGAACTATGGCGTGCTGATCCAGGAGCTGCGTCTGCTGGCCCGCGCCATCTTCGTTGTGGCTCCTGACGGTACGCTGGCTTACAGCCAGCTGGTGCCTGAAGTGACCAACGAGCCAGACTACGACGCCGTTTTGGAAGCGGTGAAGAAGCTGGCCTAAGTGGTTCCATCCATAGCTCTGATGCTTCCGGGCTCCCTTCGGGGAGCCCTTTTTGTTTTGTGTGTTCGCCCGTATTCTTTCAATCCTTCCAGCTTGCCTGCCGATGCAGACCAGGGGGCTCCCCTTTATCACAGTCCTGTGGGGACAACGATGCCTGTCATGGGAAAGTGATGATGAGTCCAACGCAAAAGGATTCCATATCATAGGCTGCGGCCATGGAAGTGCGCGTTTACTCATGATTTCCTGCGGGGAAAAACAGAGCAGGAGGAGAATGGGGCGCGGGGATACACATAAAAAAAGGCGCCCTGAAGAGCGCCTTTCCGAAAAGCTGATATGGTGCGGCTATTTGCCCATGGCATCCATGAAGTCCTTGTTGGACTTGGTCCCGCGCATCTTGTCCAGCAGAAATTCCATACTGTCGATGGAGGACATGGGAGCCAGGATCTTGCGCAGGATCCAGACACGGTTGAGGATATCGTCGGAAAGCAGCAGATCTTCCTTGCGGGTACCAGTACGGTTGATGTCGATGGCCGGGAAGATGCGCTTTTCCGCCAGATGGCGGTCCAGATAGATCTCCATGTTGCCAGTGCCCTTGAATTCTTCAAAGATGACTTCATCCATGCGGGAGCCCGTGTCGATAAGGGCCGTGGCGATGATGGTCAGGCTGCCGCCTTCTTCGATATTGCGCGCGGCACCAAAAATACGCTTGGGGCGTTGCAGGGCGTTGGCGTCCAGACCGCCGGAAAGCACACGGCCCGACGACGGGGTCACGGCATTGTAGGCGCGGCCCAGACGGGTGATGGAGTCCATGAGGATGACCACGTCCCGCTTGCGTTCCACCAGGCGCTTGGCTTTTTCCAGCACCATTTCACAGACCTGCACATGGCGCTGCGGCGGTTCGTCGAAGGTAGAGCTGATGACCTCTGCCTTTTTCACGGTACGTTCCATGTCCGTGACTTCTTCGGGGCGTTCGTCGATGAGCAGGACGATCAGATAGACGTCGGGATTGTTGGCATTGATGGCGTTGGCCAGAGACTGCAAGAGGACAGTCTTGCCGGTACGCGGCGGCGCCACGATAAGACCGCGCTGGCCACAGCCGATGGGCGACATGATGTCGATGACGCGGTTGGAAAGATTTTTTTCGCCGTTTTCCATGATCAGCTGGTGATCAGGATAGATGGGCGTCAGGTTGTCGAACAGGACGAGATTTTTGGCATTTTCCGGCGGTTCAAAACCTATCTCCGTCACTTTGAGCAAGGCGAAGTAGCGCTCTCCTTCCTTTGGGGGCCGGATCTGGCCGGAAACGATATCGCCCTTGCGCAGGGAAAAGCGGCGGATTTGGGAGGGGGAAACATAGATGTCGTCCGGGCCAGGCATGTAGCTGCACAGGGGGGAACGCAGAAAGCCGAAGCCGTCGGGAAGGATCTCTAGGACACCATCCCCGTAGATGGCACCGTTTTGGGATGCACAGGCCTGTAGCAGGGCGAAGATGAGTTCCTGCTTGCGCATGGAGCTGGCATTCTCGATCTCGTATTGTTCAGCCAGTTCCATCAGGGCCTGCATGCTGCGGGTTTTCAGTTCTGTCAGGCTCAGGCCGCTATCTGAAAGTAAGGCAGGGGCAGCCTTTTTTTTACGGACATATTTACGGGGTGCTTTTTCCATGGGCGTAGAAAGCACGCATCACCGTAACATGGCAATGCAATGCAAAAAAATGTTATGGGATTGGGATAAAAAAGACGTGTGAAAAGCGTGTAGCCTATCTTGTGGCCGGAAGCAAGTAAAAAATAGTTAATGCGCAGTGGTCGCAGGCTGCTTGGCAGGCGGGGAATAGAGGGAGATGAGCTCGGACTGCAAGTCTCGCTGTTCCGTCTTGAGGACTTCGCCCAGTTCACCGGTCACGAGGCTCATGGCCTGTTCCAGAAGGCGCCGTTCACCAAAGGAAAGATCCTTGGTACGGCCGATAAGGAGGAGCTCACGCAGGACATTGGCGACGATGGACAGATCAGGGCTCTTGAGGCGCTCGGAGTATTCGCGAAAGCGCCGGTTCCAGTTCTGGCCCGTGTGGACGGTCTGCTGGGGGTTGTTGCGCAGCGCTTCCCAGATGTGTTCTGCTTCTTTGGTGCTGACCAAAGTGCGCAGACCAACATTAGAGGCATTTTTGACAGGCACCATGAGGGTTATACTGTTGGCCCGGATGCGCACGATGTAGAAATCGCACGCCGAACCACCAATATTCTGGCTGTCGATGCGCTCTATCTGGCCCACTCCTTGAGCTGGGTACACTACAAGCTGTTCGGATGTAAACATTTCCGTCCACGGGTTGAAGTGCCCGCGCCAAACGCGAAGAAAAATAGCAAATGTGGAAAAGATTCAGGTAATCTTTTCCACTGTTAAAAGAACATAGCGCACAACAAATCATTAGTCCAGCAAAAAAAATTTTTTGCTGGTATCGTGGCATAAAAAAGCCGGCCATAGGCCGGCTCATGATCAGGAACGGGTGGCCCGTACAGCGGCCTCCAATCCCTTTTGGGCAAAAATCTTCAACACTTCAAGAGCATTATCGGTAGCTGCCCTTAGCTTTTCAGCGTCTTCGCTGCAAGGCCGCCCCAGCACCCAGTTGATGACGTCCCCTTTTTGGGGGGGACGGCCAATGCCGATGCGCAGGCGGTAGAAGTCCGGCGTCCCCAGCATCTGGGTAATGGACTTGAGCCCATTGTGTCCGGCATTGCCGCCTCCTTTCTTGAAGCGCAGCTCCCCGGCGGGGATATCCAATTCATCGTGCACCACCACCAGCTGATCGGGACGGATCTTGTGCCAGGCCAGCAGGGGCTGGACGCACTGGCCGCTCAGATTCATGAAAGTCTGGGGCATGGCAGCCAGCCAGTCACCAGGGAGTCCGTCATAGCGCAGTCGCCACAGTTCACAGGAGAACTTTCCCCCATTCTGGCTCTGCACCTGACCACCTTCCCGGCGTGCATGATCCAGCAGGCTTTCCACGAAAACAAAGCCGCAATTATGGCGCGTTCCGGCATACTGGTTGCCGGGATTGCCCAAACCAACGACGACACCACCAAAATCCATGACAGTTTCCTTACAGGTGAAGAGAGAGTGGCAGGCCGTGACCACTGGCCAGGGCTGCCACATGGGCAGCTGTCCTGGCGGCCACGACAGGGGAAAGGATCGCCAAATGACCACCGCGAGGCAGCCAGACACAATGTTTTTCCGGAGCTGTCACCGCGGCGAACGTCTCCTCGATCAGCGGCCTGGTGAACAGGGCATCATCAAGGGCGTTGAAAAGGTAGAACGGGCAGTGGATCGTGGACGCCACCGAGGCGCTGAACAGGGAATACAGGTACGCCAGGGGGTAGCTGGTCCTGGCCTGTCGGCGATCAAGGGGAAGCCGGAGACAACCGGCAAGGATCTTTTTGACCGACAGATAGCTGAACACGGGCAGGGGCAGCCGGGGCAGGCAGGTGCCAAGCACCTTCAGCCCGGTCAGCAGGTGTTCACGCTGAGCTGCCCAGGGGGCAAAACGGGTCAGTTCTATGGCCCGGCGGCTTTGCGGAAAGATCCCGCTGAACGCGAAACAGGCGCGCACCCGCTGACTGCGGGACGCATGGGCCATGGCCAGTATCCCTCCTTGGCTGTGCCCGGCAAGGAGCAAAGGCCCTATACCGTTATCATGCAGCCATCGTTCCGCATCCAGGCCGTCCTGCAGCAGATCTGCAAAACTGAACAGGCGCCGGTGTGGATTGATGCCATGCCCGGTCAGATGCAGGGCCGCGACGGCAAGTCCGTTTTTCCAGAGCCCGTGCAGGAACATCCGGTACTGGACCGGACAAAACATGGTCCCTGGATAAAAAACGAGGCAGGCGGCATCCGGCCTGGGCCATAATTCGATACACACCTGCCGGTTGCCGCTGCGCAGGGTATGACGCTCCAGAAGGGGGAGACAGGACATGAGCATAAAAATCAGGCCGGTCTCTTTTGAGGCCGGCCTGAAAAAAACTGCAGTGAAAGGCGCCTTATTCAGCGGCTTCGGCAGCGTCCTTGCTCTTGGAGAACACGCTCACGATGGCGAAGTTCTTGTCGAACACGGCCTTGACGTTTTCAGGGAGAGCCAGGGTCTCCACGGTCACGCTGTCATTGATGCCCATATCGGTCACGTCGATGGTCACCTTCTTGGGCATGTCCAGAGGCTTGCTGCACAGACGCACGCTTTCACGATAGGTTTCCATCACGCCGCCCAGCTTGACGCCGCGGGCAACACCCACGAATTCGATCGGCACGTCGACCTTGACTTCCTTGTCCAGATCCACACCGTAGAAGTCCACATGGGTGAAGGCCTTCTTGTAGGGGTGCTTCTGCACTTCCCAGAACATGACGGGATGTACGGTCTTGGTACCGTTGTCGTCGATTTCCAGGTTGAACACGGCGGTACGGCCCATCTCGGTATACATCTTTTCCAGAGGCAGAGCAGGGGCCTGCACAGCGATGTTGTCACCCTTGGCGGTGTAGAACACACCGGGGATCATGTCCTGCGTGCGCGTACGGCCCGCAGGGCCTTTGCCGCTACCTTCACGCTTTTGCACGCTCAACGTCTTTTCAATGGTCATGTTTAACTCCTTACCTAGTGCCGCATGAAAGTGCGGGAAGTTTTCTTATTATGGAGTCGGGAAAACCCGGCATTATACAAAGAGAACGCTGACGGAGGAACCCGTATGGATGTTGTGGATGGTCTTGCCCAGCAGGGCAGCCACAGACACCACCTGCAGCTTGGGGCACTGCACCAGTTTTTCGCCCATCGGGATGGTATCGGTCACGATAACACGATCCAGCGCCTCGGTGGCATTGATGCGGTCGATGGCAGGACCGGACAGCACACCGTGGGAAGCGCAGGCAATGATTTTCTTGGCACCGTATTTGAGCAGCACGTCAGCACCGGCGCACAGGGTACCGGCGGTATCAATGATGTCATCAACGATGATGGCGGTCTTGCCTTCCACATCACCGATGACGTGCATGGCTTGGGCCTGGTTGGGCTTGTCGCGACGCTTGTCCACGATGGCAAGAGGAGCGTTCAGGCGCTTGGCATAGGAACGGGCGCGTTCCACACCGCCAGCATCGGGAGAGACGATGACGATGTCCCCTTCGATCTGGCGCAGAGGGTCCATCATGACAGGAGCGGCGTAGAGGTTATCCACAGGGCAGTTGAAGAAACCCTGGATCTGACCGGCATGCATGTCGATGGTCACCACACGGCCGGCACCGGCCACGCTGATGAAGTCGGCCACCATCTTGGCACTGATGGGGGCACGGGGGCTCACCTTGCGATCCTGGCGGGCATAACCGTAGTAGGGGATCACAGCCGTAATGCGGCCGGCGCTGGCGCGCTTGAGGGCGTCGAGCATGAGACAGAGCTGCATCAGGTTACGGTTGACCAGCGGGGGACAGGTAGGCTGGACAACGAACACGTCATCGCCGCGCACGTTGTCGCCGATTTCAATGCGCAGCTCGCCATCGCTGAAGGTGGTTGCCAGAGTAGGAGTAAGCTGACAGCCGAGGTGGTCGCAAATGGCTTTGGCCAACTCGGGATTGGAAGAACCCGTGACAATCTTGAGATCGCTGAACATGGTCCGTTCACCTTGCCGATAGCGGCAGCAGTTGTGGTTGGGGTGTGGCTGGGATGGAAGGGCTCGAACCTTCGAATGACGGAGCCAAAACCCGTTGCCTTACCACTTGGCTACATCCCAGCATTCATGGGCAGCACAAAGACCTTCTCGTACTCTGACTCCAGGCTTTGCGCTGCTGCCTCGGCTGCGTGACGGGATGAGAACAGACCAAACATGCTCGATCCACTACCGCTCATGCGTGCACAAGCGGCTCCCGAATGGAACAGATGTTGGCGGATTGTCTCCAGCTGCGGGTATTCACGCACAACGGCGGGCTCCAAATCGTTACGGATCTGGAGCACGTTTTCTGCGGTGATGCGGAACGTCGTTCCCGTCCCGGCATATTTACCCATCACGAGAAGCGTTTCATTATCCTTGCTCTCCGGATTTGTCAAGCCTTTATCACCAGCTTTTTCCGCTTCTGTCATCAAATCGTCATACGCGCGATAGGCCCACGGGGTGGAGACCGCCACAGGCGGACAGACCAGCACCAGCCACCAGCCGGGCAGATCCACTACCGCGGGCGTCAGCACTTCGCCGATACCGGTCACCCGCCGGGGCTGCCCGTGCAGGAAAAAGGGGACGTCCGCACCGACTTTGATGGCGGCTTTTTCCAGGTCTTCCAGCGACAGGGGCGTCTCCAGGCAGGTATTGAGCCACAGGAGCAGGGCTGCGGCATCGCTGCTGCCGCCCCCCAGGCCCGCGCCGTGGGGGATCCCCTTGCGCAGGATGACATCCACGCCCGGGCAGGCGCTCTGTTCCGGCAGCAGGGCCGCAAAAGCGGCATGGGCCTTGGTCAGGGTGTTGTTCTCCAGATCGATGCCGGGGGTATCGCAGGATACGCGGATGCCTGCCCCTTCCCTCCGTTCCACTTCCAGGACGTCGAACGGCCGGGCCAGCGGATAGAACACGGAATCAAGGGTGTGATAGCCGTTGGGCAGGACGCCGGTTATCTCCAGCCCCAGATTGATCTTGCAACCGGTGCAGATCTCCACGCTTTCCCCCTACAGGGTCTCGACCACGAAATGATCGTTGGTGTAAACGCAGATCTCCGAAGCGATCTTCATGGATTCCAGGGCCAGTTCTTTGGCCGAAAGGCTGCTGTGACGCAGCAGGGCACGGGCTGCGGAAAGGGCATAGGGGCCGCCGCTGCCGATGGCAGCCACGTCATCATCGGGCTCGAACACGTCTCCGTTACCGGAAAGCAGCAGGATATGCTCGCCGTCAGAGACCAGAAGCATGGCTTCCAGACGGCGCAGGTATTTGTCCTTGCGCCATTCCTTGGTCAGTTCCACAGCAGAACGCTGCAAGTTGCCGCGAAATTCCTTGAGCTTGGCTTCAAACAGTTCGAACAGGGTAAAGGCATCGGCCGTGGCACCGGCAAAGCCGGCCACGATCTTGCCGTCATACAGGCGGCGTACCTTGCGGGCGGTATGCTTCATGATCATGGACTGGCCCAGGGTGACCTGGCCGTCCCCGGCCATGGCGACCTGTCCGTCTTTCTTGACTGCCAAAATCGTCGTCGCGTGCGTTTCTATCATCGGTCTTCCCAGATTTCCTTGCGTTCTTTGTACACCGCATCCAGCTTGCGGAAAGCCGCGCTGTCGGCGGATTTTTCCGTCTTTGCCTTGGCCTGCTTGAAGTAGCGCTCTGCCAGCTTGCGGTTGTTGGAGTAAATGGCACTGTAGGCCATGTGGATGTAGGCCAGTCCGGTCTTGCCTATGGAGCCCAGCGAACGGGCGTAGGCTTCATGGACATCGGCGGCTTCCGGCACGGCCCGCAGGACTTCCGTATAGTACGGCTGGGCCTGCTGGGCGCGGCCGGTCTCATCCAGCATGCGCGCATAAAAGAATCTGGCCATGAAATCGTTTTTGTCCAGCTGCATGGCCTGACGCAGCAGGCCTTCCGCCCTGGCCATGTCGCCTTTGCGGTAATGGAAGGTACCGGCTTCGCGCAGTACCAGCGGGTCTTTGGGGGCCAGCTGCAGGGCCTGATCGAAGGCGGCGGCAGCTTCGCGCACATTGTTCCTGCGCGAAAGGACCATGCCCCTGCCCATGCAGGAAAGGGCATCCTTGCCGGAAAAACGCTGCAAGGCCGCCTGACTGTCGCCGTAACGTCCCCAGAGGACGGTCTGGACCCTTTTGAAGCGGCGATTGTCGAAGGACCTGTTGCGGATGGAAGCGGGGAAGGAACTCAGCCGGGCCTGGATGCCGTTGATGCGGTCACCGATATCCGGGTGGGTGGACAGGTAGGCGGGCACGCTGGCTCCCGCCATCCAGCTTTTCTGGCGCATGATCTTGAAGCCGCCCACCATGCCGGAAGGCGGATAGCCCGCCTTGGTCAGGTATTGCAGGCCGATCTGGTCGGCCTCGTTCTCGTCCAGGCGGCTGTAGTTGAGCATGGCGGACTGTCCCGCGCCCAGGGCCCCGACAGCCACGGCACCGCCCGCAGGCCCACCTACGGCCACACCGGCGATGGCCAGCAGCAAACTGCCCACGGACAGATACTGGGCCCGCTCCAGACGTGAGGCCACATGGCGCTGGGTCACATGGGCCAGCTCATGCGAAAGGACGCCGGCCAGCTGGCTTTCATCCTCGAAGTTCATGATCAGTCCGGTAAAGACATAGACATGGCCGCCGGGGATGGCAAAGGCGTTCATGGCGTTATGCAGGATGACGCCGGACGTGAAAGTGAAGGGTTGGGGCGGGATGGCCTTGACCAGACGACGGACAAGGCCATCCACATATTTGCTGACTTCGGGGTCGTCGACCATGGGCAGGCTGGAGCGGATGGCCACATCGAATTTGTGCCCCATCTCCTTCTCGTCCTTGAGGGAGACCCCTCCGAAGAAGAATGCCCGGGCCGTCAGCGGCAGGAGCAGCTGGGCGACCAGGAAGACACTCAACATCACCAGCGCCACAGGGCGACGGAACTTCCCGAAACGATGCAGCATCGTCACCTCGTTAAGCTATGTCCCAGACCTGCCCTTCCACGGTGTCGCGCACGGCCACGCCCAGTTCGGCAAGCGCGGCGCGCAGTTCGTCGGAGCGGGCAAAGTCCTTGGCGGCACGGGCCGCGGCACGCTCGTCCAGAAGGGTCTGCACGCGCGGCACGTCGATGTTCAGACGGGCCGCCCGCTGGTCACGCAGGGCCAGCAGGAAGGTGGCCGGATCCTGGCCGAACAGACCCAGCTGGGCCGACCAGTCATTGCGGCGCTCGAAGAACTCTTCCAACAGGCGGCGGGCACCTTCGCCCGCGCGCAGGGCCTTGTCTTCCAGCACGCGGTTGACCAGGCGCACCTGGGAGAAGATGTGACCAAGGGCCTGGGCCGTATTCACATCATCGTCCAAAGCGGCATTGAAGCCCTGGCCATGTTCGTCCCATTCCTTGAGGATGTCGGCGGGCAGATCGATCTTCTTCCACTTGGCGCGTTCCAGAGCCTTGCCGGCTTCCAGCTGGCACTCATAGATGCGCTGCAGGGCCTTTTCGGACTCGTCCATGATGTCGGCCGTGAAGTCGATGGGGCTGCGGTAATGCTTGCCCAGCAAGAAAAAGCGCAGGGTCTCGGGCAGATAGCTAGCCAGGATGTCGCGGATGGTCTTGAAGTTGCCCAACGACTTGGACATCTTTTCGGCATTGACCTGCACGAAGCCGTTATGCACCCAGAAACGGGCAAGCTGGCAGCTGCAGGCGGCTTCGGTCTGGGCGATCTCGTTCTCATGATGGGGGAAAATGAGATCCTGACCACCGCCATGGATGTCCAGAGGCAGATATTCCTTGCTCATGGCCGAGCATTCGATATGCCAGCCGGGACGGCCTTTGCCCCAGGGGCTTTCCCAGAAAGGTTCGCCGGGCTTGGCCGCCTTCCACAGGGCAAAGTCCAGCGGATCCTGCTTTTCTTCACCGGGAGCCACGCGGGCACCGGCCTGCAATTCGTCCAGGCTGCGACCGGAGAGCTTGCCGTAAGGCGGATAGGCACGCACGCGGAAGTACACGTCGCCGGACGGCACGGCATAGGCCTTGCCCTGGGCGATAAGCTCGGAACAGAGATCCTGCATCTGCTGGATGTATCCGGTGGCGCGGGGCTCGTGATCGGCACGCACCACGTTCAGGCGATCCATGTCTTCATGGAAGGCGTCGATATAGGTCTGTCCCACTTCCCGCCAGTCACGATTTTCCTCATTGGCGCGCCGGATGATCTTGTCGTCCACGTCAGTGAAGTTACGGACAAAGGTCACATCCAGCCCCAGGGCGCGCAGATGACGCACCAGCACGTCGAAGACCAGGGCGGAACGGGCATGGCCGATGTGGCAGTAGTCATAGGCAGTGATGCCGCAAACATACATGTTGACCTTGCCGGGCCGGACGGGGACGAATTCTTCCTTTTTACGAGTAAGGGTATTGTACAACTGCATGACAGGTCCCGCAGGCTAGGCGTTGAGGAGGTCGATGCGGCGCTGATGGCGGCCGCCTTCGAATTCGGTGGACAGGAAGGTATCGACGATGGCAAGCGCCAGCTCCACGCCCGTGACCCTGGCGCCCAGGCACAGCACGTTGGCATTGTTGTGCAGGCGGGTGAAGCGGGCATGCAGTTCCGTGGTGCACAGCGCCGCGCGGATGCCTTTGTGACGGTTGGCCGCTATGGACATGCCGATCCCCGTACCGCAGATCAGGATACCGGGCACATCTTCGGCTTCGACAGCATTGCACAGGGCGTGGGCGAACACGGGGTAATCACAGCTTTCCTTGCTGTAGGTGCCGTGGTCGGTGACCGTATAGCCCATTTTTTCCAGATGGGCGCGCAGGGTTTCCTTGAGTTCGATACCGGCGTGGTCACAGGCCATGTGGATGGATTTCATGATCTCTCCTTAGGGTTATTGCTGGGGAGCCGTATAGCGTTCCAGGGGCAGCACCGGGGTGCTGTCCGGCAGAAGCAGACTCAGCTGTTCAGTATTGAAAGGAGCCGGGGCCTGGCGTTCCTTGACCAGCAGCACGGCCGTCTGGCCGTTGGGGTGGCGCAGGCTCACGCGACGGGGCAGACCGGCCTCGTCATATGCGATGGCCATGCTCCAGCCCCGACCGCCGTTTTCCTGCCAGGCCACAGCCTGGCCCTGGGCGTCGATTTCCAGAAGGCCGCCCACGGCAGAAGAAAGAGTAAAACCGACATGGCCGTTGGCAAGGGCCTGACTGCCGGAGTAGCGATCGCCAAAGACCGTCACGAGACGGCCGTTGAGCAGGGCCGCCAGCTCATCCAGGGCAAAAGGCACCGGCACACCGACGCGCAACAGGGGCTTGTTGCTGCCCTGATGGAAAAAGGCCCGGTTTTCCGTAGGGCTGTACACAAGGAACTCATCGCCGGATTCCCAGATCTTGGCCACCACGGCCCCGATACCGGCCATGACGTCCATACGCAGGCTCCGGTTGTCATTGCCCCAGAGCAGGGCCGTGACACGCCGGGTGTCGCCTTCCGTACCAAAACGCAGACTGGCGTTCAAAAGGTATGGAGCTTCCTTGATAGCCTCACTGCGGGCCACGAAGGCCTGCCAGCGGTCAGCGCTGTCGGCGGGCGGCACGGTGGAAGGCTGGCGGGCACAGGCCGAAGCCATGAACATCAGGACGATGAGACAAAGGATCTTTTTCATAGGTCCCCCAGACGCCGGCGCAGGGAATCAGCATTGGCGGGTTTGAGTTTCAGGGCCTGTTCGTAGGCTTTGCGGGCTTCCTCTTTCTGGCCCGCGGAGGCGGCGATGTCGCCGTAATGTTCCAGGATCTCGGCTTCAGGCGAGGGGATGAGGGCCACTGCGCGCCGGATGGTCTGCAGGGCCTCTTCCGTACGGCCCAGACGGAACAGGGCCCAGGCCAGGGAATCCACAATGAAGAACTGGTCAGGGGCCAGACGGTCGGCCTTTTGCAGGAGTTCCAGGGCGTGTTCCAGATCCTTCCCCTGCACGGCCAGACTGTAGCCCACATAGTTCAGGGCCTGATAGTGCTCCGGATGGCTGGCGATGATGCCCTGCATGACTTTCATGGCTTCATCGCGCTTGCCGAGGCTGTCCAGAAGACTGCCGAGGGTAAAGGCCAGCTCCGAGCTGTCCGGTACGATCTCTACGGCCTGGCGGGCCCTGGCCAGGGCCTCGTCCATGGACTTGAGACGGGCCAGCAGACGAACCTCCAGCAACAGCAGGGTCTCGTTACGGGCATGGCGCTGCTGCAGGCTGCGTACGGAGGCCAGAGCCTCCTTTTCTTTGCCCGCATCGGCCAGGATCTGGGCTTTCAGACCTTCCGCACGCACGGCCGTGGGACTGCTGGCCGGGATACGGGCCAGCCAGCTCAGGGCCAGTTCCGCGTCGCGACGCTGGTCACGGGCGATCCCGGCCAGCATCAGGAAGACGTCGGGCGGCACGCCCGGTTCGTCCAGCATCTCCTTGAGCAGCCGTTCTGCCTGCAAATAATGGCGGCTTTCCAGGAACATGCTGATGGCTGTGAGCTTGAACGCTGCGGCATCCGGGCCCTTGCGGAAATATTTCAGGGCTTTTTCCGGCTGGTTGAGGCGCAGCGAAAGATGGACAAGGCGCAGACATACGTCCTGCTCGGAGACCTGGAGCTTGAGCAGCTTTTCGTAGATGGCACGGGCCTCGTTCCACTGCTTCTGCTGTTCGTAGGCATAAGCCAGCTCCACCAGGGCCTCGACGAAGTCCGGCATGGCCTGGGTGGCCTTCTGGAGCAGCGGGATGGCTTCCGCACGGCGCTGCATCCCGATCAGGGCCCGGGCATGGTAATAATCCACCATGGGGGTACGCTCACCGGCAGCGATACTGCCGATATGCTTTTCCGCCTCATCGAATCTTTTGGCCTTGACCAGCAGCAAGATCAGCTCCATGCGGGCATCCAGGGAGTCGGGATGCCGCGACACGAAGGCCTGGATCTGTTCCAGGCTTTGTTCCGTCTTGCCGTGGGCCGCCAGGGCCTCGGCGCTGAACAGATTGAGGGGCAGATCGTCGGGCCAGACCTGCAAGCCCAGCTCCAGCAGGGAGAGCACCTTTTCCGAACGACGGCTGTCCAGCCACAGGGCACCTTCCAGCCATGCCTTGGCCGGCAGGGTGCCGCCGGTCATCTGCTGGGCCGCCTGCAGGAGCAGTTCTTCATTCTCGTCGGCAAGGGCCTGCATATAGAGAAGATAGGCGTAGGTATCCTTGGCGGCTGGCGAAAGCTCTTTTTCCTCGGGCAGGATCTCGATACCCTGGAAAGAAGGAGAAGCGGCCCCGCCCCGGGACTGGGTGGTGGCACAGCCGCCGCATCCCAGCAGGGAAAGGGACAGCGAGCCGCTCAGCAGGGCAGAGCAGAGCAGAAGGATGGTCTTGTTTTTCATAGATTATTGAATCCAGGCGTCGGAAAAGTCCTTGATGTCCAGGGCCAGATGCTGGCGGATCTTCTCCAGAAGACGGGCTTCCAGCTGGCGCACGCGTTCGCGGGTCACGTTATATCGTTCACCGATCTCGCGCAAGGTGACGGGATCATCTGTCAGCAGGCGGTTCTGCAGGATGTAGAGTTCCTTTTCATTGAGCTTGGGCAGGATGGTCTTGAGCTTTTCGCGCAACAGTTCCGCCACTTCGGAATCGCCCAGGCTGTCTTCGATGCCCGGCCCCAGAGCCGGGAGAAAGTCCATGCGGGTAGCGCCGCCGGCGTCTTCTCCCACCTGGGCGTTGAGGGAAAGGTCGTTGGCGGCAAGGCGCTGGTCCATCTCGGTGATCTGTTCCTCGCTGACGCCTAGACGCTCGGAGAGCATGGCGGCATCGGGATCGAAGCCCTGGGCTATCAGCTTTTGCCGTTCACGGTTGAGATTGTAGAACAGCTTGCGCTGCACCTGGGTGGTGCCGATCTTGACCATGCGCCAGTTGTCCATGATGAACTTGAGGATGTAGGCCTTGATCCAGAAGGAGGCGTAGTAGGAGAACTTGATGCCCTTGTCGGGATCGAACTTGTTGACGGCCCGCATGAGGCCCACGTTGCCTTCCTGGACGAGGTCGAGGACGTTCTGCATCCAGCGGCGCTGGAAATCCATGGCGATGCGTACCACAAGGCGCAGATGCGACGAGACCAGCCGGAAGGCCGCATCGGGGTCGTTGTGATCGCGTACCCGCACGGCCAGCTCGTGTTCTTCCTCGGGCTTGAGCATGGGGAAGCGGCTCACCTCGCGCAGGTAAAGCTGCAAACTGTCCCGGCCGCCGGTGGACGGCAGACGGGGTATGGACGGCGCAGGGAGGCTGGATTCGTCATGGCTGCCTTCGGTGAGCAGCATGGGGCCGTCGTCGCCCACATCCAGTATCTCGCCCTGGTCGAGGCTGTCCTCATCGAGTTCTTCCAGCGTGTCCAGAGAGCTGTCTTCGTCTGCGGCATCCAGGACTTCCACGTCCGCCACAGGCGCGGAAGAAGGGTGATCGGGGACATTCTTGTTGTTTTTCTTCATTATTTTCCTCAGGGGGCTGATGACATCCCTGATGTCTGTGTAGCCCCATGCTATAGTTTTGATTTGTCCTTTTCAATGATTTTCAGTAGTAAAAGCCTTGCGGCTGCCTTGCAGCCGGCCCGTTGACGGGCAGATGCCACATTTTATTACAAAGGCTGGGTACAGGAATGAAATTTGTTCAGCGCCTTGCGGAAAGGCGCCCGTTGTTGCTCGATGGCGCCATGGGGACCATGTTGCAGGCTTCCGGCCTGCCGGCCGGGGTGAGCCCGGAAGAGTTCTGCATGGAGCGACCGGATATCCTTCAGGGTATCCACAAAGCCTATCTTGATGCGGGAGTGGACATCATCACTTCGTGCACGTTCGGCGGCAATCCCTGCAAGCTCCCGGCCTCCCTGGATGTTTTTACGTTCAACAAGCGGATGGTGGAGACCGCGCGCGCCGCGGCCGCCCAGGCAGGGCGTCCCGTCTTCGTGGCCGGCAACGTGGGCCCGAGCGGACATTTTGCCCGTCCTCTGGGCGATATGGAGCCCGAAGAGCTCATCAAAGCCTTCTCGGAACAGATCCGCGGCCTCGTGGCCGGTGGCGCGGACCTCATCTTCATCGAGACCCAGTTCGACCTGGCAGAAGCCAGGGCAGCCGTGGCGGCTGCGCGTCAGGTCTGCGACCTGCCCGTCATGGTCTCCATGACCTTCGAGCAGGGCGTCAGCCTGACGGGCTCTTCTCCCACCATTTTTGCCGAGACCATGCAGAACATGGGGGTGGCGGCCTTGGGCACCAATTGCAGTCTGGGGCCGGATCAGATGCTGCCCGTGGTGGAAGAGTTGCTGTCCGTCTGTACCTGCCCCGTCGTCGCGGAGCCCAACGCCGGTCTGCCGGAACTGCGCGGTTCGGAGACCGTCTTCCCGCTGGGGCCGGAGGCCTTCGCCCAGAAAACGGCGGCGTTCGCGGCCCGTGGGGCCCGGGTGCTGGGTGGCTGCTGCGGCACCACGCCCCAGCACCTGGCGGCCCTGCATCAGGCCCTGGAAAGCGTGTCCTGCGAAGCGCGTCCGGTGGTCAGCCCCGCGGGCATCTGCCTGACCAGCCGCTCGCAGCTCCTGCGGCTGGGGGAAGGGCAGCCGTTCAGCGTCATCGGCGAGCGCATCAACCCTACGGGCAAAAAGGAACTGACGCGCCAGCTGCAGGCCGGGCAGTTCGACGAGGCCTTCCGTCTGGCCGATGAACAGCTGCAGGCCGGGGCCCGCATCCTTGATGTGAACGTGGGGGCGTCCCTGGTGGACGAGACCGAGCTCCTGCCCGATCTGGTGCAGCGTCTGGTCTCTCGGGTGGACGTGCCCCTGTCGCTGGATTCTTCCAATGCCCAGGCCATCGCCCGTGCCTTGCCCTACTGTCCGGGCTCCTTCCTTGTCAATTCCATCAGCGGCGAAGCCGGGCGCATGGAGCTGCTGGGGCCGGTCTGCCGCGATTTCGGCGCGCCCTTCATCCTGCTTCCCCTGCAGGGGACGAAACTGCCCGTGCGGGCCTCCGAGCGCATCGCCATTGTGGAAAAGCTGCTGGAGCAAGCCGACGCCCTGGGCATCCCCCGCCGTCTGGTGATGGTGGACATCCTGGCCCTGTCGGTGTCCTCCAAGCCCGAAGGCGCCCTGCAATGCCTCGAGATGGTCCGCTGGTGCCGCAGCCAGGGCCTGGCGACCACGCTGGGGCTATCCAATGTTTCGTTCGGCCTGCCTGCCCGCGATCTGCTCAATGCCACCTTCATGGCCATGTGCGCGGGCGCCGGCCTGTCTTCCTGCATCGCCAATCCTTCCGCCCCCCGTCTGCATGAGTCCTGTGATGCCGTGGCCGTGCTGCAGGGGAGCGACAGCAACGCCGGTTCGTTCATCGCCTCCTATGCCGACTGGAAGGCCAGCGGCGGTGTGGTCAGGACGGGCAAGGGCCCGGGCGCCGCTGCCGAGACTTTGGGGGATGCCGTCCTTTTCGGCGATCTGGAGAACGTGCTGCCCCTGCTGGAAAAAGAACTGGCCGCCGGTGCCGAGCCTTTTGCCCTGGTGCAGGACGTCCTGATCCCGGCCATCACCGAGGTGGGGACGCGCTATGAGCGCCGGGAGTACTTCCTGCCCCAGCTCATCCGCGCGGCGGAGACCATGCAGAAAGCCTTTGCCCACCTCAAGCCCCTGCTGGAGAAGAGCCGCGGCCCCGAGGAACGTCCCGTGATCGTCATGGCCACCGTGGAAGGGGACATCCACGATATCGGCAAGAACATCGTCTGCCTGCTGCTGGGCAACCATGGCTTCGACGTCATCGACGCCGGCAAGGATGTCCCGGCGGAGCAGATTGTCGCTTGCGCTTTGGAACATAAGGCGCGTATCATCGGCCTGTCGGCTCTGATGACTACGACCATGGTACGGATGGAAGACACCATCCGCCTGGTGCGGGAGCGGAATCTCCCCATCAAGGTGCTGGTGGGCGGTGCTGCCGTGACCCAGGCCTTTGCTGATGCCATCGGTGCAGACGCCTATTGCGAAGATGCGGTCAGCGCAGTGCGGGCCGCCAAACAGTTTGTTACAGGATAATCCCATGAAGCGATTCGTTTTGCCCCTGCTGCTTCTGACGCTGCTCCTGCCCTGCCTGGCGCAGGCCCAGGAGTACAAGATCGTGGGGCTCAAGGACCTGACCTCCATAGTGGCCCAGAACAAGGGCAAGGTCGTCATGCTCAACTTCTTCGCCACCTGGTGCCCCCCCTGCCGTGAGGAGATCCCGGATCTTGTCAGCCTGGCGCCCAAGTACGAGGGCAAGGTCGTCATCGTGGGTCTTTCGGTGGATGAGGACGCGAGCACGCTCCCGGCCTTCCTCAAACGGCTGAAGGTCGACTACCCTGTGTACAGGGCCAGTGAGGACGTGATCCGCGCTTTCAACGTGCGCACCATCCCGCACAATGTTTTTTACGGCAAGAACGGACGACTGGCCCTGATGGGGTCGGGCATGGTCTCAAAAAAAGAACTGACGGAAATATTTGATTCTCTTGGAGAGCAAAAATAATGAGCGACACCTACACGGTACGCCGTGCGACCATGGACGATGTGAAGGACATCCATGCCCTGCTGATGGAAAATGCGCGCAAGGGCCTGCTGCTGCCCCGTGCACTGATCTTTCTGTACGGCCATGTCCGTAATTTCTTGGTCATCGACGACCCCCGGGGCGGCCTGGCCGCCTGCTGTGCCCTGGCGCCTGTTTGGGAAGATCTGGCCGAAGTCTGCTCCCTGGCCGTGCGCGAAGATTTGCGCAAACAGGGACTGGGCCGCAAGATCGTGATGGCCTGCGTTGACGACTGTCGCATCCTGCATCTCAAGAAAGTCTTTTCCCTGACCTATCAGGCGGCTTTCTTTGAACGCATCGGTTTCCATGAGGTGGACAAGGGCGTCCTGCCCCAGAAGATCTGGGCCGACTGTGTGCATTGCGCCAAATACCCCGACTGCGACGAAACCGCCATGTTCCTGGAGCTCAATTAAGATGAAGGCCATCAAGGAACGCAAGACCGTCTATACTTCCGGCCAGATCGCCGAACGCGTGCGCGCCATGGCCGCCGAGATCGACGCCTTTTATGGTGATGACCCCCTGGTGGCCGTATGCGTCCTCAAGGGCGCGGTGTTCTTCTTCACCGATCTTGTCCGGGCCATGCGCTCGGAGAACCTTGAACTGGATTTCGTCCGTCTGTCCAGCTACGGCAAGGGGACGTCCAGCTCCCGCCATGTGGTGTTCAGCAAGGACGTGGACTGCGACATTGCCGGCAAGCATGTCCTGATCGTCGAGGATGTGGTGGACAGCGGCCTGTCCATGCAGTTCCTGATGCGCCAGTTCGAGGCCCGCGGGGCCCGCAGTCTGCGTCTGGCCGCACTGGTTGACAAGAACGAACGCCGCGAAGTGGACGTACGCGTCGATTTCGCGGGATTCAAGCTCGAAGAAGGCTTCATCGTCGGCTACGGCCTCGACTATGCTGAAAAATATCGGGCCCTGCCTGATGTGGAAGAGCTGGTCTTCGAGTCCACCGGGGACTAGCATCTGCCCGCACCTGGAGCCAAAAGATGGAAATCCAATGCCCCCATTGCGCCAGCCGTTTCAACCTGCCGGAACATCTTGCCCGGCCGGGCGCGAAATTGCGCTGCTCCGTATGCAAGACGGTCTTTGCCCTGCAATTGCCCGAGCCTGCCCATGCACCCATCCCGTATGCGGTGGGGAAACCGCATACGGGACA
>JABLTQ010032813.1_pt1 | contig 29909 bp, 25 predicted proteins | sample 7160101 | NCBI WGS metagenome assembly JABLTQ01 (sample SAMN14651228, study PRJNA627086) | human gut metagenome | isolation source: feces | host: Homo sapiens
CCCAATTAACAATTAACAATTCAAGATTATGGCAGGATTAAACAAAGAAATCTGGCTGCCCGACCTGGTCGAGCAGTTCATCCCCGAGACCTCGTTCGTCAACGAGGCACGCGACCTCGATGCCTGGACTGACCACGGATTCCTCAACATCCAGGAGGCAGGCGTGAACCCCGAGGTCATCGTCAACAATTCCGTGTGGCCCATCCCCTTCGTGCGCCGGGAGGATATCCCGCACCGGGTGGAGATGAAGAGGTTCGACACCGAGAACACCGTCCATATCGACGCCATCGAGGTGGAGGAGTCCGCCGGCAAGCGCGAGAGCGTCGTACGAGGACACCGTGTGTCGCTCCAGACACAGTTCGCCCGGATGTGCGGCTTCAACTGGTCGCCCCGCAAGCATGGCGACACCACCCCCGTCAACCTCGTCACCAAAGGCGAAAAGAGCGTCATCAACGGCACCTACCGTGCCATGACCTACGAACAGCTGCTCCTGCTGGAGACACAGGCGAACATGATGGACATGCCCACCGAGGGGCGCATCCTCCTGCTCCACCCGTGGCACGCCGCCGACCTGCGCCGCCAAGACCTGGAGATGTACAAGAGCTTCTTCAACGGCGGCATGATGTTCTCGTTCAAGATCTACATCACCCCGATGACCCCGCGCTACAACGGCAGCACCGGCGAGCGTGTGGAGTACGGCGCTCCTGCCCGGGCGACCGATGCCATCGCATCCACGTTCTACTACCGCGAGGCGGTGGGCCGTGCCAAGGGCGACTTCGACATGTATTACCGCCTGCGTGACCCCGAGTACAGGGGCGACGTGGTAGGATTCAACATGCGCGGACTGGGGCTCCCCATCACCGGCAAGTACCTGGGCGCCATCGTCACCCCGAAAGCGTGACGCCGGACAGCCCCGTGAAGCGACCGCAAACAAACCGACCAAAACCCTGACATTATGAGCTATATCAACACCCAATCCAACCGTACATTCGATTTCTTCGCCCCCTACACCGAGGAGGGCGAACGTGTGCAGCGCATCCCGTTCCCCATTGCCGTCAGGCGTGGGACGGATGCGGGGAGCCTGGTACACGACTGCAACCCCCAGCTCCTTGACCTGCCTGAGGGAACCGAAGAGAAGACCGTGGCAGTGGAGACCCGCGTGCAGGCAGGCTCCCTCCTGATTGTTCGCAACGAGGACCCCTCAGCCGACTGCACCGTGGGCGGGGCCACCTGCACGAAGCAGTCCGTCACCACCCTGCTGTGGGACGGCGCCGGGTACATCGTGCTGGGCAAGACCCCCCTGGAGTCATGACGTCCTCCCTTCCTCGCGGCATCCGCAACAACAACCCCGGCAACCTGCGCCGCACCGCCGACCGCTGGCGGGGGCTGCACCCCGAGCAGACCGACCCCGAGTTCTTCCGCTTCACCGCGCCCGAGTGGGGCTACCGCGCCCTGATGCGCACCCTGCAGAACTACCGGCGGCGGCACGGATGCAGCACCCTGGCGGACTTCATCTACCGCTGGGCGCCCGTCCGTGAGAACGACACCGCAGGCTACCTGCACGCCGTCTGCGCCGACCTGCAGGTGCCGCCGACCTACGTCCCCGACGTGGACGACCGCGACACCCTGTGCGCCCTCGCCGCCGCCATCTCCCGCGTGGAGAACGGCACCCCGGCACGCATGGACGACGTGCGACGGGGCTGGGAACTGCTCAATTGACAATTGACAATTGACAATGGACAATTGACAATGAATAATTGACAATGATGGAAATCTGGGACATCCTGATGTACGCGCTGCCATCCGGCTTCGCGAGCGGGTGGCTGACGTGGCTGGTGTCTCGCCGGACATTTGCTGCCCGAAACAAGAAGGAGCGGGAGGACGTCTACCGTGCGCTCTACGACGACCTGAGCGCCACCACGCTCGACCTCTCGCGCCAAGTGAAACGACTTAACGAAAGAATAGTGAACCATGAGACAGCCCTGCGCAAGTGTCACACTTGCAAGTATGCTGACCGCTGCCCTGCTCTGCTCTTCATGCGGCAGCTCCCGCCGGGCAAGCCGGACAGCCACCCGCTCGGACAGCCTCCTCACGAGCGTCACCGGGCGAACGGACTACGCGCCGGTCCCGATGAGGAGGGCGACCCTGACGCTGACGGCGACACAGCTTGACACCCTCGCCGTCCTCCCCGCGGGCTTCGGGCGGAGTCTCCATCGCGACGGGCTTCATCTGGACGTGACGGCGGACGGACGGGGAGGCGTCGGCTTCACCGCCCGGACCGACAGTTCCGCCCGGCGGACGGAGACCTACCGCGCCGAGCAGCACCGGACGGCCGTCCGCCAGGAGACCGTCACCCCCGCGCCCGAACACCGTTCAAACACCGTTCAAACCCTGTTGTGGGGTATCCTCGCCGGCGCGGTGGCGGTGCTGTGGCTGCGGCGGGGATGACAACTGACAATGACATTAAATAAAAACGACAACCTTATGGAACAGAAGAAGAAATTCATCTACGGCATCGCGTCCGTGAAGTACAACGACAAGCTCGTGGGCTACATCGAGAAGGGCTCCTGGGACTGGGGTGGGACGAAGCCCGAGAGCGTCGACGTGGAAGCCGAGCAGGTGCCCGACGCACCGGTCTTGACACTGGTCACCCGGAACGCCTCCATCGCGCCGAACTTCAACCTCATCCAGCTGGACTACGAGACCCTGAGCTCCACCCTGGGCGGCACGCTCATCGGACAGGCTGGCAGCTACACCGGCTGGAATTCCCCCACCGACCTGGTGTCCCTGCGCGGAAAGTGGGCCATCCAGTTCATCAGCGGACAGACCATGACCCTGCCCAACGCCACCATCCTGGCGAACCTGGGCGGCAAGCTAACGCTGACCGAGGTCTCCAAACTGGAGTGTCAGCTCAAGGTGAACAAGCCCGACGACGGCTCCCCGGCATGCTCCATAGCCGACGGGGGTGAAGGCTAAATGACGCACCTCCCCGCCATGGAACCCTCCGTCTCCTCTCTCATCCGCCGCGAGGCTGCCGACGCCCTGCTTGACCGGGGCGTACGCATCCCGCTGTGGACGGTGCGGGTGCCCTTCCGACGCCGGCCCCTGCGGTTCTGCGTGGTGATGCGCCGTCCGCGCCTGGGCGGACTCATCCGCCTGGCAGCACTCTACGAGTCCCTGGGCGTGAGCGCCGAGCGCGTGGAGCATTTCACTCCCGACGAGGCGCGCGCCTTCATCGTCCGCCACGGACGCACCGTGAGCCGCATGGTGGCGTGCACCCTCTGCCGGGGCATCGTCGCCCGCTGGCTGCTGGAACCCGTGGCCTGGCTCGTGCGCCATCGCGCGGACCCCGCCTGCCTCGACGCCGCTCTGCTCCAGTTCACCCGTCTGACGGGGACGGAGCTTTTTACGCCCATTATCAGATCGGCCCACCGGATGAACCCGATGAAGCTGCGTCTGAGCCAACACGGGAAGGGGAGTTAACGACGGACTACGAGCCGTCCCATAGCCCCTTCGGCTTCGTCTGGCAAATCGCGGACGCCACCGGATGGAGCGTGCGCTACATCCTTGACGGGGTGAACTACCAGACGCTCATCATGATGCTTGCCGACGCCCCGCGCTACGTCCGCCGAAAGAAGAAGGCACGGAGCGCGGAGGACGAGGTAGCTGACATCCTCGAGGGAATGCGCAGCCGCCTGTCCTAGGCGCCCCGGCACCAAGACCGCGTCAAACCGGCACTTAGACCGCATCAAACCGGCACATAGACGGCATCTATGTGGCGGTTAGATAAACTTGACAAAACAACACGATTACATCAACCTTTTAAAACATTACAGCTATGGCATTCTACAAAAGCATGAAACTGAAATCGAACGGCAAGTACTATCCGGTAGCCGTTCTGGTAGACAAATCATTCACGACCGACGAGCTTGCCGACCGCCTTGCCGCCGTGTCGACCGTCAGCCGCTCGGACGTCTACGCCGTGCTGAAGGACCTCGCACCCGTCATGGCGGACATGATGAACGCCGGACGCTCCGTCCGCTTGGAGGGGCTCGGCTTCTTCCGCTACACCATCAACGCCGTCAAGGACGGTGCCACGAAGGAGGAGGACGTCGACGAGAGCTACGTCCGCTCGACCCGCATCCGCTTCGTCCCCGAGACGACCCACAAACGCCGCCGCGGCGACGCCACCCGCGCACTGGCCGACAGCGTCCGCTGGGTGAAGTACGGGACCGCGCAGGCGGCTTCCGCCGAACAGCCCGAGGCGGGCGGGAAGGATGAAGGCGACAGCGATACCGGAATCTGAACACGATGAACCCTGTAGAGATCGAATTCCTGTTCCGCGACCGTCTCAGCGCCGGACTGGAACGCGCCGGCCGCAGCGTGGACGCCCTGCAGGCGAATGCTGCCGTGGCGCGTGCCGAGGCGGATCGTCTGCAGCAGAGCATCAGCGAGCTGACCGCCCGCCTGGCAGCCCTCGAGCGTGCCGGGCAGGCGGCCTCTCCCGACCTGCAGGCGGACGAACGGGCGGCCGAGGCGGAGCGTCTGCGCGCCAAGCTGCAGGAGCTGGAATCCCAACTCCGGCAGGTGGGCGAGGCAGCACAGGACGCCGGCGACAATCCCGACGGGCTGAAGGACCTTCCCGACAGGCTGGCAGATGCCTTCGACAGCCTGGACAAGGGCGCCGACAGCCTGGACACCGTCGGTCAGAAATACAACGGCCTGCACATGAGCATCCAGCAGATGGCACGCGAGATGCCCTCGCTCGCCGTCGGTCCGCAGACCTTCTTCCTCGCCATCTCAAACAACCTGCCCGTCTTCGCCGACGAACTGGCACGTGCCCGGCGGGAGTATGCCGCACTGACACAGGCCGGACAGCGGGCTACCCCCGTGTGGAGGCAGGTGCTCACCTCCGTCTTCTCCTGGCAGACCGCCATGACCACCGGCATCATGCTCCTGGTCATGTATGGCAAGGAGATCGGACAGTGGGTCGGCGGGCTCTTCCGCTCCAGGCAGCAGCTCGATCTGAACCGCGCCTCGCAGGAAGCCCTGAACAAGGCACGGCTGGAGGGCGCGAAGAACGCCCGGCAGGAGACGGTCTCGCTGCGCCTGCTCTATGCCGCCACCCAGGACCATGCACGGGGGATGGACGAACGCCTCAAGGCGGTCGCCGAGCTGCAACGGCAGTACCCCGGCTACTTCGGCAATCTCTCCAGCGAGGACATCCTTGCGGGGCGGGCTGCCGACGCCTATGCCCGGCTGGCGCAGTCCATCACCGCCGCAGCCCGGGCACGCGCCGCACAGGACGCCATCGTCGAGCAACAGCGCACCGTCCTGGACAACGAACAGAAGATCGCTGACGCTTATGCCCGCCGGGAAGGGCTGGAACGGCGGCTGGCAGAGGCCGAGAAGCAGGCCGCCGACGCCAGGCAGGAGGGACTGAACATCGAGGCTCGGCAGTTCCTGGCCGAGACGGTCAAGAGCCGCCGGACGGACATCGACAATCTTGACAAGGAGATTGCAGGCTATCGTACTGCCATCTACCAGGCGAACCGCATATCCTCCGACCTGGAGCACAGCATCAACATCGGCGACCTGCTCTTCAAGCCCGGCGGCGGCAGCGGCGACGGGGGCTCATCCCCCCAGACGGACAACCTGAAGGCGTGGCTCGACTCGCTGACCCGTCTGCGCGAGGAGAACGAGGACCGCCAGGTGGAGCTCATGGACGAAGGGACCGAACGGGAGCTGGCCGCCATCGACTTGCGCTATCGCCGCATCCGCGAACGCATCCGGGAGCTGGAGGCAGGGCTGCAGCAGGCACAGGGCGGACGGCTCACCCCGGAACAGCGGACGCTCTTTGCCGACGCACGCGCCAACGTGGACCGCTCGCAGCAGCGCGACACCGACGCCGTGACCACCGCCGCCGACCGGTCACGCGAACAGGCGGAAGCCGACGCCCTCAGCGACTACCTCCGCCAGTACGGAGACTACCAGCAGCAGCGCGAGGCCATCGCCCGGGAGTATGCCGGACGCATCGCCCGGGCAGAGACCGAGGGGGAACGCCTCTCGCTGGAGAAGCAGCTGCAGGATGCACTCGAGGACGTCGATATCAGCGAACTCAAGGACGGACTGGACTGGGAAGCCGTCTTCGGCGACCTCGACCGCACAGGGACCGAAGCCCTCACCCGGTTGCGGGACCGGCTGAAGGAGTTCATCGCCACGCAGAAGGACCTCTCGCCCGAGAACCTCAAAGAGCTGATGGACGCCGTGCGCGGCATCGGCCGCGAGCTCGACAGCCGCCATCCCTTCCGCGCGATGGCCACCTCGTTCCGTACCCTGACCGACGCCAGCGAACGGGCACACGAGGCGCAGGAGGCCTACAACCGTGCTGTCCGTGAAGGCACGGCAGAGGAACAGGCCGCCGCCAGGGCGACCCTCGAGATCGCCCTGAGCGAGAAGCGGAAGGCGCAGGCTGAAGCCACCCGGGCACTCCATGCCGGGGTATCCCGGGCAAGGGAGTACCTGAGCGCCGCCGACGACGTGAGGGACATCCTGGGCGCCTTCCACATCGAACCGCCCAAGTGGCTGGACGGCTATCTGGACGGCGTGGGCAAGACACTCGACGGACTGGAGAAGATAGACCTCACACAGCCCGCCACCCTCATCACCGGCGGCATCAAGGCCCTCTCCGGCATGGTGGACACCGTCACCTCGCTGGGCGGCATCATCAACTGGAGCGGCAGCAACGCCAGAGAGGTGCAGAAGACCATCGACCGGCTTACCGAGCGCAACACCCTGCTCCAGCAGAGCATCGAGGACCTCACCGACACCATCCGCGGCGGGGAGGGAACCCGGAGCGTCAGCGCCTACGAGCGTGCCGTGGAATACCAGCGCGAGCAGGACAGGAACTACCTCGACATCGCCCGCACCCAGGCAGGATACCACGGCTCGCACCACTCCTGGGCGTACTACTGGCGCGGGTTCTCCGACGCCGACGTCCGCAAGCTCAGCCGGCAGATGGGACGCGACTGGAACGGCGACCTGTGGAACCTCTCTCCCGAGGAGATGAAGCTGCTGCGCTCGAACGTCGACATGTGGGAGCAGATCCGGAACACCGGCAAGGGTGGCTACGGCGAACGGCTGGCGGAGAAGCTGAACGACTACATCGACCAGGCGGGCAAGCTCGAAGCCCTGACGGCCCAGCTCCACGAGAGCCTCACCCAGATTTCGTTCGATTCGATGTACGACAGTTTCGTCGACACGCTGATGGACATGGATGCATCAGCGGAGGAGATAGCGGGGAACGTGGGCAAGTACTTCATGCGCGCCCTGCTGGCCAACCAGGTCGGGGAGCAGTACAAGGACCGGCTCAAGCAGTGGTACGAGGGCTTTGCCGACGCCATGCGGGACAACGACCTCAGCACCGACGAGGTAGAAGACCTGAGCGCGGACTACCGCCGCATCGTCGAGGATGCCGTCGCCCTGCGCGACCGCCTCGCCCACGCCACAGGCTACGACCGGACGGAGGAGACAGGCAGCCGGCAGAGCGGACGCCCCGGCAGCTTCAACGCCATGAGCCAGGAGCAGGGGACGAAGCTGGAGGGCATGTTCACCTCCGGGCTGATGCACTGGGCGAGCATGGACAGCCTGCTGTCTGACATCGGCGTGCAGATGAGCACAGCCACCGACAACTTGCGGCGCATCGAGGAGCACACCGGCTGTAGCGCCCGGCTCCTGGGCGAGGTGAAGGAGGACATCCGGCGCATCATCCGCGACGGTCTGAAAGTGAAATGACAATGGATATGACCAATTAGACACGATTGAATAGCGATGAACAAGAATCTGACGGGACGGACCCTTATCAACGGGACGGACATCTGGACCGCCTACGGAGCGTTCCTTGCCGAGCGACGCCCGGGCGGGCACGAGAACCTGAAGGCGATCCTGGCACCATCCGGCGTCAAAGCCCACGTGGCTGTGGACCTCCGTGAGCGGAACGGCGAACGGTATGCCTCCCGGTTGGAGGTGCGCAACCAGGCGCGCGACGTCCAGCTCTGCTTCGCCCTCTACGCCGGAACACGCCAGGCATGGCTGTCGCAATTCGAGGCGTTCATAGGCTTCCTCAAGCAGGGGGATGGCGGCTGGCTGGACATCCGCTTCCCCGACATCGGCAAGACGCTGCACGTGTTCTTCCGGGAGTGCTCCGGCTATGAGCCCCTGACCAACCTCTGGAGGGACGGACGACAGACGGCCCGCTTCCTGGTGACCTTCCGCGAACCGCAACCTGACAACTGACAATGAACAATCAATTCTGACCTTATGATAATCTACGCATCCAACGGCCGACAGAAGGCGGATATCCCCGTCGACGACAACTCAACCCAGGTAATGGAACTACAAGGCGACAATGTGCTCAACCTCTCCTTCACGCTCTACGAATACGTGGCGCTGGAGGTGAACGACTATTCCGAGTACATGGGCCGCCGCTACTGGCTCATGGAGCGTCCGCGCCCCGAGCAGGTGTCCACCGTAGAGTGGAAATATGACATCAAGCTGTACGGCATCGAGAGTCTCGTCAAGCGCTTTCTCGTCCTCCATGACACCGATGGGGCGGACGAGGCGGTGTTCACCCTGACGGCCCCGGCACGGGAGCACGTGGCGCTCGTGGTGGCGTCGGTCAACCGGGGCATGGGTTCCGGCGACTGGAAGGTGGGCATGGTGGAAGCTACGGGCAACCTGGTCATCGACTACCGCGGCACCTTCTGCCACGACGCCCTCCGGCAGATCGCCGCTCAGGCAGGTCCCCGGGTCGAGTGGTGGGTGGAAGGTCAGACGGTGAACCTGTGCCGCTGCGAGCAGGGCGAGGAGGTCACCCTGGCGTACGACACAGGGCTGACCTCTCTCTCATGCTCCACCGCCGAAGGGTTCTACACCCGGCTCTACCCGATAGGCAGCAGCCGAAACATCGACCCGCAGAAGTACGGGCATTCCCGGCTGCAGCTGCCCGGCGGCGTGAAGCACGTCGATGTGGGCGTGGAGAGGTACGGCGTGTGGCACCGGTTCGAGACCGACGCTTTTGCTGCCATCTATCCGCGCTACATCGGCACCGTTACGTCCGTCCGCAGGGAGGAACGCAAGGACAAGGAGGGACGCTCCTTCACCGCCTGGTTCTTCAGCGACAGCTCCCTGCCCTTCGACCCGAACGCCTATGAGATCGGGGGACGGGTGAAGCGGGTGTCGTTTCAGGAAGGGGCGGAACTGGCCGGACTGGGCAGCGAGGAAGACGGTACGTACTACTTCGAGGCGAACTTCGACAGCAGGACCCGCGAGTGGGAGCTCATCACCCTCTGGCCCCACGACGACGATACCCAGCTGCCCGGCGGACAGCTGGTGCCCAAGCCGGGAGACCGCTACATTCCCTGGAACATCCGTATGCCGGATGAGTATTACCCCCTGGCAGAGCGGGAGTTCCGTGAGGCGGTGGACCGCTACAACACCGAGCATGCCGTTGATGCCGCGGTCTACAAGGCCCTGACAGACTACCTGTACCTGGAGGAGCATGACATCACACTCCGCCTGGGCAGCCGCGTCCGGCTGGAGAGTGCCCAATATTTTCCGGACACGGGGTTTCGCTGCAGCCGCGTGACGAAGATTACGAGACGCATCAACCGCCCCTCGCGGATGGAGCTGGAGATGAGCGACGCCCGTCCGGCAGGCATGATGGAGTCCCTTCACGAGGACATTGCTGATGCTCGACGCCTGGTCTATCGCATGACCGACGGGCTTCCGGACGTCATCCGCACGAACGACTCCACCCCGCCGTCGGACTCCAACGTCCTCTCCGCCCTCCGCGCCCTATCCACCTTCCTTCGCAAGGACCGCCCCGACACCATGCCGCACCTGCTGAAGCTGCTCGACGGGCTGGAGACCGGCACGTTCGCCGTCGGACGGACGGGCGGACGCATCGACCGGGCAGGCAACGGTGAGCTGGGCAGCCTGACGCTGCGTGACCTGCTGACCGCCGTCCGCCTCATCGCCGACGGCGTCCGTTCGAAGAACTACACGCCGGGCGACATGGGCACGGGCTTCGGGCTCACCACGGGCGAGGGCGGCTCCCGGCTGGAGGTGGACTACCTGCTGGTGCGCCGCGTGGCGACGTTCCTGGAGCTGCTCATCCGCGAGATGCGGCACGTGGGCGGCACGCTGGTGCTGTCCGGCGCGTCGGGCAAGGTCGTCCGTGTGGAGGACAAGCCGTCGGCGTGGCGCGTGCACTTCAAGACCCGGGAGGACGGGACGACCGTGGCGCACGGCTTCACCGTCGGGGCGCAGGCGCGCTGTCAGACCTACAACCGGACGTCGGGCAACACGTACTACTGGCGTCTCGTCACGGCGGTGGGCGACGACTGGGTGGAGCTGTCGAAGTCCGACTACGACAAGGCAGCACCCACGGGCACCGCACGCACCGCCCCTGCCGTCGGTGACGAGCTTGTCCAGCTGGGACACCGGACGGACGCCCGTCAGACGGGTGCCATCGTGCTGGATACCGTCGGCGAGGGTGCACCGTCCATCCGTCTGCTGAAGGACATCCGCTCGTACAGCCTGACGGACGCCAACGTGCGGGTGCTGCTGTCGCCCTCCACCGTCCGCGTGATTGCCGACGAGGTGTCGTTCTCGTCGGGCAAGACGGTCGAGCAGACGATTGAGGACTCCAAGGAGAATGCGATTGAGGCGGCGAAGGATTACTTTAAGGAGCAGAAGACGGAGATTGACAATAGCATCGGCGTGGTGTCGGGCAAGGTTGACAACCTGGTGATTGGCGGGAGGAATCTGCTGAAATACGCCCGGCTCATATCCATCCCGGCAACCTATGCCTACGGACGAGGAAGTTACACTACAGCCGTCGACACTGCCACCCTGTGCGAAGGTCAGCGGTCGTTGAAGGTCACCGCATCGAAAGTCGGGTCTGAAGGAGGCACAGACAACTTCGTTTGGGAAGCTTGGAACGTCGTCCGACAGAGCGAGTGCGTGACCGTGAGTTTCTATGCGAAGGCCGCCACCCCCGGTACGCGCTTCTCCGTCCGTATGGGTGGTGACGTGTGCAATTTCCCTCAGACGGTATCCCTGTCGACAGACTGGCAGCGGTTCGAGATGACGTTCCGCGAGCCGGGTCGCAAGTGGATGTGTATCGTCGCATGGTTCGACCGTCCGGGTACTGTCTGGGTTGCTCTGCCCAAGATGGAGCTGGGCAGCCGCGCCACCGACTGGTCGCTTGCCCCCGAGGACGTATACAACGAGGCCCAATTGAAAGCCAACGGCGTCAAGGCAGAATTGAACAACTCCATCACCGACGCCAAGACTGCCGCTCAGAATGTTCAGAAGAACCTTGACAATCTGACCATCGGCGGGAGGAATCTGCTGAGATATTCGGGACTGGAGAAGACTCCGTTGAACAATATAGTATATGGACGCAAACCCGAAAACGTGCCTGTCGGTGTGGAGGAGGGCTATCAGGGAGCCAAGGCGGTGAAGCTCGTATTCACGACTCCCGGCAAGCCGTCCGTGAGTGAAGTCATGTGGCGCACGTGGGAGGAGCGTACGGACCACAACCGCGTCGAGCCGGTGGTCCTGCGGTTCTGGGCCAAGGCAGACAAGGACAACACCCGGATGTGGACTGCCCTTGGCTATCATGGTGGCAAAATCGCACGTCCGACCATTTCATCTGAATGGAAGGAATACACCGTGAACTTCATGCCCGACGGTCCGTGGGCTCTGTGGTGCATTGGACTGGATGCCCCCGGCACCGTTTGGGTTGCCCGCCCCAAATTGGAGTATGGAACGAAGCCGACCGACTGGACACCAGCACCGGAGGATGTAGACAACTCCATCGACGGCGTCCGGAACACCGCCAACCAGGCATCGGCGGACGCCGGGGATGCCAAGCAGAAGGCAGGGGAAGCCGCCACGTCAGCGAGCAAGGCAGAATCGTCAGCCAAGAACGCCGAAGATTCAGCTAATGCCGCCAAGGGTAAGGCAACCGAGGCGGCAGGGTCAGCCAAGACAGCATCCGATAAGGCAACCAATGCCGCCAATTCGGCGAGTGCGGCCGCCGAGTCGGCACAGACCGCGGCAACGAATGCAGCCAAAGCCAAGGCGGACGCCGACGCCGCCGCACAGTTCGCCAACGCCTCCAAGGAAGCAGCCGACGCCGCCAAGACACGGCTCGACAGCTGGGCGGCGGACAATGTCATCAGCCCGATGGAGAAGCAGGGACTGCGTGACGAGACGGCACGCATCGACGCCGACAAGTCGCAGGTCGCTGCCGGGTATGCCAAGTACGGGCTGGGGTCGTATCAGTCGTTCACCGACGCCTACAACGCCTACCGTGCCGTGCTCGTCACCCTGTCCGCTAAGCAGCCCGAGACGATTTCCATCCCGGCGGACTTCGCCACCAAACAGCGGAACTACTACACGCAGCGCTCCACAGCCCTGACGCGGATTGCCGACGCGGCGAAGGAGTATGTCGACGGGTTGCAGATTGGAGGGAGGAACCTGGCTGTAGGCTCTGCCCGGCACAATTTTGCCAACGGCGGCAGCACTCCTCGGCCGGTCGTCAGTTTTATCGAAGACAATACCGTGCCGTCAGGCGTGATTATTCAGATAAAATGCGAGAAGGATTGTAAGCCCGGATTCTATTCGTATCCTAATCCCGTTCGGCTCACCGTCGGGGAGACATATACCTGGAGCTTCTATGCCAAATGCTCTGTTAAAAAGAACGGCACCATTGGCTGCGAGCAGGGCGGGCAGCGTGACATCAATCTGACAACCGAATGGCAGCGGTTTACACACACGTTCACAGTGCGAGCAACCACTTGGTGGGCCTTCACGTGGTATCTGAACTGGAACGCGGGCGAGGTGCTGTACATTCATTCATTTAAGCTGGAAAAGGGCAGCAAGCCCACCGACTGGTCGCTCGCCCCCGAGGACATCGCCGCCGAGATTGCCGCCAAGACCGAGGCAGCCCGGCAGGCAGCCCAAGCCGAAGCCATCGGCTTGAACAAATGGATTGCCCAAGCCTACTACACCGGCGAGAACAAGGCAGCCACGCCGCCCAAGCTGGAGGACATCGCCGGGAAGACACCCACGCGGACGATGGAGCTGACGGACGCGCAGTTCAACCTCAGCGGCTCCTTGTTCAACATGGACAACTATACCGGCATCCGCACGACGTACGTCTACCTCGACGCCGACTACAACCTGACCACGGGCATCCAGCACGACGATGCCGGGTCGCTCTACGTCAACGGGGCGCTGGTGGCATCCGGGGGCATCCAGACTGCTTCGTGGAAGTCGGTGACCCTTCCGCTGAAGAAGGGCTGGAACCGCATCGACGGGCTGTGGAACGAGGGCGGTGGCGGCGACTTCTTCAAGTTTCAAGCCCCGCTGGAGAACGACGCGCACATCATCCAGCTGGCGTGTCGTCCGAACGTGAGCATCGACCCCATGAGGGCGGTGACGATGCAGAGCGTGGAAGAACAGAAGGCTGGTTTCAACACCTTCAACAATCAGTTCACCGCGTGGTCGAAGCAGACGAAGGAGACTCTGGCGGAGTACAACACCGGGCTCACCAAGCTGACGGAGCGCGTGACGGAAGCCGAGCTGAAGCTCACCCACGATAAGATTTGGCTGGGCATCAGCGAGAAGGTCTCCAGCACCGTGAATGAGGAGAAAAAGACCCTCGTCAGCGACCTGAAGTCCAAGACCGGCATCGACATCCAGCAGGGCGTCATCACGCTGGACGCGCAGAAGGTGAAGATACAGAATGGTAGTCAGACCATGGCGATGTTCGAGGGCGAGAAGCTGAAGGCGGAGCTGATTGACGTCAACAAGATATTCTCCAAGGACATCACCGTGAGGAACAACGCGACGATTTCCAACCTTCGGGCGAAGAATGCGGTGATTGAGGGAACGTTGAACGGCGCGATACTCAACGGCGTGAAGGGGACATTCACGCAGCTGGAGACCTCCACGAAATCATTCTCCGTTACGGAGCGAGACATGAAGGTGCTAGGCGTGAACATCAATCAGCAGGGTACACAGGACGGGAAGGACCTCTACTTCTTCGGACAGGATATCATGGCGCGAAGCATGTTGGGGTTCGGGTCGCTGGCAGCAGTCGATGTCCCAGTGAGCAACGGTGGCGAAAGCAACGTGGACCACTTCGTCTACATGCGTTGGTACGATGCCGTCGGTTATCCCGGACCGACATCACGAGTGCATTATCCGGGACAGAACGTAACACATGCAAATCGCGTCAACTTGTACGGCAACGGACGCTACACCGTGAACATCTGCGGAGCTAAGGACGGACAGGTGGTAGTTGTCATGAACCGGAGCGCACAGGAGAAGTACGTTGTTATGACCCGGAACCGGGACCACTGGACGCACACTCTGAAGGCGTACACCTTCGGCATATACATCGCACCCGGGAACACGAACCGGTACGGTATACACTATGTCAACGACCTCTTCGCGCTCGCAGCTCCTTAACTCGGCAGCAAATGAATAACAACGGGCGCAAGCCCGACTAAATAACTTTATTATTAACAACTTAAAACTTAATGAATTATGGAACTGAAATTGAGAAAAGCTTACGAGAACGCAACGACAACCTATGAGAATGGACGTCAGCAGACACGCTCCATCACGGAGGTGCGCTATGACATCATGGAGGGCGAGAACCCCGTCGGGGAGGCATACGCGCGCCCCGGGCAGCTGGTGGTGTCGGTGTACAACCTTCAGAGCGCCCCGACGGGCGAGGAGGCTGAACGCCTGCTGTGCGGGATGTTCGGAGCGACTGTCAACTAACAGATGTCAAACGTATCTGTATTAACCGGCATTTGAATGCTATTTAAAGCCTGTTTAAGACAAACGTATACAACTAAAATGTAGCCTTCAAAGGTTGTATTTTTAGTTGTATACGTTTGTCTTTTTTGAACGTTTCGTTTTTCTCATTTTTTATACGCTTCGTTTTTTCCACTGCGTACATTTCGTTTTTCCGGATTAACAACCCACGGATTCGCGCACTGCCATGGCGTTTTTCAATATAAGTAAAACTATTGATTTTATGAGAGGTACAATAGGAGTAAAAGGGTATTATCGGAGACTGGAAAACAGTCTGTTGTTACAAGGGCTTCATACTGACTACTGTAATGACAGCTTCTCCTTGTCACCTTTTATTTATGGGAACATATCCACCTGTTTTAATTGGGGACTCCGATTGGTATGGGATAAATCTTTTCTGAAGATTTCGAATATGCCAAGGCGCAGTTCCGATAGTTTTATCTATACTGGAAACGTGACTGTCACGCCCTGTTCCTTGATCACATGGACTACGGGAGGTGAATTTTACCATAATCAGATTGCAGAAGGGCTTAATAAGGAAATATTTATGCTGGACACAAAACTGACGTTTAATGTTAGTCGACGTATTGAGATTTCAGTTTCAGCAACCAACTTGTTCAACAAGAAAGAATATGGCTACACTTCATATAGCACAGTTTCGCAATATGAACGTTCCAGCAAACTGCGGGGACGTGAATTCATGATTTCAATATATCTCAAGAAATGATATGGATTTTCAATACCGGAAGATTTGAATGGGTGAAACAGCACGATTCTATGCAATGTGGAGTATCATGCCTTGCAATGATATGCCGTTATTATAGGAGAAATTATAGCCTTGAATACCTTGATGGATTTTGCCATGCAAATATAGCGGGAGTGTCTATGCTTGGTATTGCAGAGGGTGCACAAAGTGTCGGGTTGGATGTTATGACAGTAGCGGCTTCTACGGATGAACTTAAGGAGATTGTTCTTCTATGTATTCTTCATTGGCATCAGAATCATTTCGTTGTTCTTTATGGAATCTCAAAAAATGGAAAATACTACAGGGTTGCTGACCCTGGGAAAGGATTAATCACTTACACTCGAAGAGAGCTTGAAAGTCATTGGATAAGCTCAGTGATTGACGGGGATTCCACAGGAACGGTGATGCAGCTGACTCCTGGAAAGAATTTTTATGATAATGACTGTGAAAGTACTATACAGAAACGGTCCTTTCGGTTTCTGTTTGGTTATTTGAAACAGTATAGGAAATATTTTATCCAGATAATTTTGGGCCTGTTGTTGGGCTGTTTGCTCCAACTCATCATGCCATTTCTCACACAGTCTATCGTAGATATTGGGATTAAGTACAAAGACATTGGATTTATTTGGTTGGTATTGTTGGGTGAGCTGATGATTGTCATCGGTCGTACAGCTACAGACTTTATTCGCCGTTGGTTGTTGCTTCATATTTCCATGCGGATAAACATTTCATTGGTAAGTGACTTTTTCATCAAGTTGCTGAAGCTTCCCATGGCCTTCTTCGATACAAAACTGATGGGCGATCTGTTACAGCGTATCGGCGACCACTCGCGTGTACAGAACTTTCTTACGGGGCAAGTGCTGAATGTTGTATTCACATTCCTGAGTTTTGTAATATTTGGTGTGGTGCTATTTATTTATGACAAAATAATCTTTGCCATTTTTGCCGGTGGAAGTGTTTGCTATGGATTATGGATATCCTCTTTTCTTCGAAAGCGGAAGCTTCTTGATTATGAGCTGTTCGAGTTGCAGGCAATAAACCAGAACAAAACCTACCAATTCATTACGTCAATGCAGGAAATCAAACTTCAAGACTGTGAACGACGCAGGCGGTGGGAATGGGAGGATGCCCAGGCTGACTTGTTTCGTGTTCAAATGAAGTCATTAAAACTGCAACAGACCCAAGAGGCAGGCTCTATCTTCATCAATGAGGTCAAGAACATACTGATAACCGTTTTTGCAGCGACAGCTGTGATAAACGGTCAGATTACGCTGGGGACCATGCTTGCCATTCAGTATATCGTGGGGCAACTCAATGCTCCGGTTGAACAATTTATGCCATTCATCTACTCACTACAGGATGTGAAAATCTCTTTGGAACGAATCAACGAAATTCATGAAGGTAAAAATGAGGAATCCACAGAAAGTCAAGTAAAATCGTTTAATTCTGAAAAATCAGTCAGAATTGAGCACGTGGATTTCAAGTACGATCCCCATGCCTTGAAGAAGACACTTGAGGATGTCTCATTCAACATTCCGGAGGGAAAAGTAACGGCGATAGTTGGGGCTTCGGGGAGTGGAAAAACCACTTTAATTAAACTCATGCTCGGTTATTATCCGGTGATGTCCGGTTCTATCTTTATCGCCGGACGAAACATCAATGAATACAATCTGAAGTGGTGGCGCCGCCATTGTGGAGTGGTCATGCAGGACGGAGTGATATTCTCGGAATCTATAGCCCGGAACATTGCAGTAGATGACGGGGACATTGATGTCGCACGTCTTGAACAGGCTGCGAATATCGCCAATATCCATAATTATGTGATGGGGCTTCCGCTAAAGTATAACACACTTATCGGACGTGATGGAATCGGGCTGAGTCAAGGTCAGAAGCAACGTATACTTATAGCGCGTGCAGTCTATAAGAATCCGGATTTCATCTTTTTGGATGAGGCTACAAATGCTCTTGATGCTAAGAATGAAAGAGTGATTGTCGAGAATCTGTATGAATTTTACAAAGGACGCACCGTGGTTGTGGTGGCGCATCGTTTGTCAACAGTCAGAAATGCTGACCAGATTATTGTGGTTGATGGAGGAAAAATCGTTGAAATAGGCAATCACTCTTCTCTCATTGGCAGGAGAGGTGCATACTATCATTTAGTCAAGAATCAGCTTGAACTTGGAAGTTAGAAAATCCAATCACCAACAGGCTTAGCAAATTTGGAAAAACAAAATGAAAAAGGAAAGATTCGATGACATAGAGTTGCGTTCTGAGAAAGTCCGTAATCTATTAGGAGAAATGCCTCCGTCGCTCGTAAGATGGGGTACGGTAATAATTATTGTCCTGTTCTTGGTACTCTTGCTGATTGGTTGTTTCATGCCTTATCCGCATGCGCAAGGGGAAAGTATCTTGCAATATTTATTGATGTGACAGTGCCTGAATCTCGTGCCTGCCTGATGGGGTGATGGTCGAAAGCTCTGTGTAAATTTATAAGGGACAAGCATTAAACTCGGACTTATTATTTGAATATTGTGGCTCCAAGATAGCTCAGGCATTCCATCCCAGCTAAAAGAAAAAGGTCTCCAACTGTTTCAGCTGAAGACCTTTCTTCTGGTGATCCGCCTGGGGCTCGAACCCAGGACCCCAACATTAAAAGTGTTGTGCTCTACCTGCTGAGCTAGCGAATCAAACCTTCTTTTGCACTCATTTCTGAATTGCGGTGCAAAGGTACGTACTTTTTTGAATGTGACAAGTGTTTGAGATGATTTTTTGTCCGGCAATTGTATTTTATACGAAAAGGAGTGTCCGGTGATACCAGAATGTAGGAAAAACAACGGGGAAAAGTACATAAAATAAGCTGAAATGCTAAAATATAACGAATTTTAATTCCGAGTAAAGCACGAATGTACTACTTTTGCTTCTTTAAGAATGCAAACAAAAATGGGAAAACTCTATGTTGTACCTACTCCCGTGGGAAACTTGGAAGACATGACATTCCGGGCGATACGGATACTGAAAGAGGTGGACTTGATTCTGGCGGAAGACACGCGGACGTCAGGAGTGTTGCTGAAGCATTTTGACATAAAGAATGCCATGCTCTCGCATCACAAGTTCAATGAACACCAGACGGTGGAACGTATCGTGGAGCGAATCAAGGGGGGCGAACAGGTGGCACTGATTTCTGATGCCGGCACACCGGGAATCTCCGACCCCGGATTCCTGATTGTGCGCGAATGCGTCCGTAACGGAATTGAGGTCCAGTGCCTGCCGGGAGCTACCGCCTTTGTCCCGGCACTTGTTGCTTCAGGATTGCCCGACGAACGTTTCTGCTTCGAAGGCTTCCTTCCGCAGAAAAAGGGACGTGCCACACGCCTGGCGCAATTGCAGGACGAGGTGCGGACGATGGTGTTCTATGAGTCACCCTACCGGCTGGTGAAGACCCTGACGCAGTTTGCCGAGGTGTTCGGTGCCGAACGCAAGGTCGCGGTCTGCCGTGAAATCTCGAAGGTGCACGAAGAAAGTGTCAGGGGAACCTTGGCGGAAGTCATTGCCCATTTCCAGCAGAGTGAACCGAAAGGGGAAATCGTCATCGTGCTCGCCGGAAAGGACAAGGATGAAAAGGAAAAATAAACACGTTACACTATAAAACAACAAAATTATGAAAAAGTTACTTTGGCTGTCATTCTGTGCAGTTGCACTGATGACTTCTTGTGAACAAATGGGAGGCGGAAGCAAAGCCTTGCAAGCAGAGAACGATTCGTTGAAGGTGGCGCTTTCAGACAGAGAGAACGAGCTCGACCAGATAATGGGTACGTTTAACGAAATCCAGGAAGGATTCCGGCAAATCAATGAGGCTGAGGGCCGTGTGGATTTGCAACGCGACCAGAACGGAGAGAACCTGTCGGCTTCGCAGAAAGTGAAAGATGACTTGAAGCTGATCACCCAGACCATGGCGGACAACCGCGAAAAGCTGGCGAAACTGCAACAACAGTTGAAGAACAGCCGCTACCAGTCGACCGAGCTGAAGAAGGCCATCGCCTCACTGGAAAGAGACCTGGCTGAGAAAGCCGAGCAAATCAAGGCGCTCCAGGCTGAACTGGCTGCCAAGGATATCCGCATCGCCGAACTGGATGATGCCGTTGCCGGACTGACGACCGATGTGGAAAACCTGTCGGCTGAAAACGAAATCAAGACCAAGACCGTCGAAGCACAGGACAAGGCCCTGAACACCGCTTGGTTCGTGTTCGGTACAAAATCGGAACTTAAAGAACAGAAAATTTTGCAAAAAGGAGATGTTTTGCAAAGCGATGACTTCAACAAAGATTACTTTACCCAAATCGACATCCGCACCGACAAGGAAATCAAGCTATACTCTAAGAGTGCTAAGCTGTTGACCAACCATCCGGAAGGCTCCTACTCATTGGTGAAAGATGCAAAAGGACAATATATTTTGAAAATCACCAATCCGAACAAGTTCTGGAGCGTGTCGCGCTATTTGGTAATTCAAGTAAGATAATCTATCTTTGCACCAGTCGTTTCTGTGCAAAGGAAGCGACTGCGTGCATTTATGACAGCAAAGTACAGGAACCTGTTTATCGATTTGGACGATACACTGTGGGCGTTCTCCGAGAATGCCCGGGATTCATTTGCTGAAGTGTATGTGGAGCTTGACTTCGGGCGCTATTTCGATTCGTTCGAACAGTTTTATTCCATTTATACCGAGAGGAACAATGCGCTGTGGGTCGATTATGACCACGGACGCATCACCAAGGAAGAGTTGAACCGCGAACGTTTCAGCTATCCCTTGCTCAAGGTGGGAGTCGATGACCCGGAGTTGGTCCACGCATACATGAAGGCTTTCTTTCGTATCATTCCAACTAAACAGAAACTGATGCCGCATGCCCGGGATGTGCTGGAATACCTGAATGGGAAGTACCGCCTTTACATCCTGTCAAACGGTTTCCGGGAATTGCAGTCGCGGAAGCTGGCTTCAGCAGGCATTGAAGGCTATTTCCGTAAAGTCATCCTTTCGGAAGACTTGAAGGTGAACAAGCCGCGTGCCGAGATTTTCTACTTTGCCTTGTCGGCTACCCAGTCGGAACTCAGGGAGTCGCTGATGATTGGCGACAGCTTTGATACCGACATCGCCGGTGCCCGGGGAGTGGGGATGGACCAGGTGTTCTACAACCACCGCCACCGTACGGAGCTCCCCTTCCGTCCGACGTACGAGGTAGCATCCTTGACGGAATTATTCGACCTGTTGTGAAACAGGGGATAACTAAATAACAATAAGATACTCTTTAATGACTTCTATGAGGACGTTGTGAAACGTGGATGAATAGAAAATTATCTCTAAAATGTGAATGGACAGCCTCCTTCGGGAGGCTGTTTCCGTTTCCGGACATCTCCGGCGTGTGTAAAAACCGGGAAGGAATATCCTTAAATAGAAACGAATCCATTATCTTTGTGAACTTCAATCCCGCTAAGGTTCAGGCAGGGTTGAGGCTAGAATCAAGACACAGTAAATTAGCTGATACAGAATGAAAGAATTTGTTATCTCTCAAGCTCAGACCGAAAAAGCCGTACTGGTCGGTCTGGTCACTCGATTGCAAGACGAACGTAAGACCAACGAATACCTTGACGAACTGGAGTTCCTGGCGGACACAGCCGGGGCGGAGGTGGTCAAACGTTTTACTCAAAAACTCGATATGCCCAACTCGGTGACTTACATAGGGAAAGGTAAGCTGGAGGAGATTCGTGCCTACCTGGAATCCTGCGAGGAAGACCCCGAGGCGGAAATCGGTATGGTGATATTCGACGACGAATTGTCGGCAAAGCAAATCCGAAACATAGAGAAGGAACTGAAGGTGAAGATTCTCGACCGCACTTCACTCATTCTGGACATCTTCGCGATGCGTGCCCAGACGGCGAGTGCCAAGACGCAGGTGGAGCTGGCGCAATATAAATACATGCTCCCCCGCCTGCAACGTCTGTGGACTCACTTGGAACGTCAGGGAGGTGGCTCGGGCAGTGGCAAGGGCGGTTCGGTGGGACTGCGTGGTCCGGGTGAGACCCAGCTCGAAATGGACCGCCGTATCATCCTCAACCGCATGTCGCTCCTGAAGCAGCAGCTGGCGGAGATTGACCGGCAGAAGTCCACCCAGCGCAAGAATCGCGGACGACTCATCCGTGTGGCTCTCGTGGGCTACACCAATGTAGGTAAGTCGACCCTGATGAACCTGCTGGCAAAGAGCGAGGTGTTCGCTGAAAACAAGCTGTTCGCCACGCTCGACACCACGGTGCGCAAGGTCATCATCGACAATCTCCCCTTCCTCCTGTCCGACACGGTCGGGTTCATCCGCAAGTTGCCTACTGACCTGGTCGATTCGTTCAAGTCGACGCTCGACGAGGTGCGCGAGGCAGACCTGCTCATCCACGTGGTCGACATCTCCCATCCCGACTTTGAGGAACAGATTACGGTGGTTGACAAGACACTTGCCGACCTGGGTTGTGCCGACAAGCCGACCATCCTGGTGTTCAACAAGATTGACGCATATACCTATGTGGAGAAGGATGCCGACGACCTGACGCCGCGCACCAAGGAGAACATTACGCTGGAAGAGCTCATGCAGACGTGGATGGCAAAGATGCACGACAACTGCATCTTCATCTCCGCCCGTCAGAAGACCAACATCGACGAGCTGAAGGCGATGTTCTACAAGAAGGTCAAGGAGCTGCACGTACAGAAGTATCCCTACAACGACTTCCTCTACCAGACGTACGAGGAAGACGGGAACCCCGAATAATCCCCCGGCTATGATGATGAATGCTTACCGTCCGTTGTCGGTCCGCGAGATTGCGGTCTTGCAGCAGCAAGGTTGCCGGGCAGACGACTGGAGTCACATACAGGTGAAGGACGGCTTCACTCCCGAAGCCGTCGAGCAGGTACGTTTCTACGGTCCGGTTCGTCTGGGTGTCTTTCACCGGACGTTGGAGCCGGAGCCGGGCATACACCGTCCGTCGGGTATCCGTCAGGCAGAGCTGCATGATGTCACGGTGGGCGATGACTGCCTCATCGAGCAGGTGGGCTGCCTGTCCCGTTACGACATTGCGCCGGGTGCATACATCTCCCGAGTGGGGACGATGAGCATGGAGCCTTCCGCCACGTGCGGCCTGGGCATATCGGTCAACGTGTTGAGCGAGGCGGACGCCGCCTTCCGTGTGTGGCTTCACCGACGGCTGGGTGCGCAGGAGTTTTACCTCCGTTCGCGGTTGTCTTCGTCGGGGTGTCGTGCCCTCGATGCCTGGGTGAAGGCGGAAGTGGAGGCATCCATCCCGTCGCGGGGCGTTGTGGGGGCGGATGCCTGCATCGTCGGCGTCTCCAGGCTCCGGAATGTCTATGTCGGCGCTTCAGCCGTCATCGACGGAGCATCGTGCGTGGAGGACTGCTACCTGGACAGTTGCCGCGAAGCCCCCGTCCGTCTGGGGACCGACGTCATCTGCCGGCGTACGGTGCTGCAAGGCGGTGCGGAAGTGCTGGACGGTGCGAAGGTGAGCGAGTGCCTCGTCGGGCAGGCTGTCCATGTCGGCAAGGGATTCTCGGCGGAAGCCTCCCTCTTCTTTGCCAACTCCTACCTGGACAACGGGGAGGCGTGTGCCGTCTGTGCCGGACCGTTCACGGTGAGCCATCACAAGTCGACCTTGCTGATAGGCAGCATGAGCTCGTTCTTCAACGCCGGCTCGGGTACGAACATGAGCAACCACATGTACAAGCTCGGTCCGCTGCATCACGGGGAGCTGGAGCGTGGGTGCAAGACGGCGTCGGGAGCCCACCTCGTGTGGGGCGGACGCGTCGGGGCTTTCTCCATGGTCATGGGCAAGTTCGACTGTCACGCCGACCTGTCTGCCTTCCCCTTCTCTTACCTCTTTCACACTGACGGACGTACCGTGCTCGTCCCTGCCATCAACTTCTTCACGGTCGGTACCTGTCGCGACGTGCACAAATGGCCCGTCCGTGACAAACGTCCGGAGGGTGTCCCTCCCTGTGACTTCATTTCCACCTGCGAGGCACTGACTCCCTACGCGGTCTCCCGCATCCGGGAAGGACGGATGAGGCTGGAACAACTCTTGCACGCACAGGCAGGCAACACCCCGGAATGGTATGAGCCGGTACGCGGAGTGTTCGTAAAGGCTGGAGCACTGGAGCGCGGCATCGGTCTCTACCGACTGATGGAGCAGCTCTACATCGCCCGCTACCTGCCCGAGGAAACGTCCGCAGAACTGTGCATCCCCCTGCGGCCCGATGAGGAGTGGCACGACATGCTGGGGCTGGTGGTACCCGGAAGTGCCTTCCGTGCCCTGTGCGACGAGGCGTCAGACGGACGCGGGTCATCCCTGCAGGAGTTCCTGGACAAACTCGGATGCCTGTGTCTCGCCTATCCCGTCTGGGTTCAGGCACACATCCGTGCCCTTTATTCTGCGGAAGAGAGGGAGGAAGCACGCGTCCGCCGGGCAGCCAACGAAGAACGCTTTTATGCCCTGCTGGAAGCTGACGTCAGCAAGGAGGAACGCCTGGGCGGAGCTACGTTTGCCCCTCTTGCAGCCGCATTCAGGGAACAGCTGCACCGCGAAAAGGAAGAACAACTAAAGAAAGCTAAAGAACGGGCATCTTCCCCGAAGCCCGGGCACGACTAACTGAAGATATTCGTACATTTGCATACGTACTAATCTAATTATAAAACGTAATACTTTATATTATGGCAACACCTCCGTTTAAGTATGAAGCTCCTTTCCAGCTCGGAGAGGATACGACTGAGTATTATCTGTTGACAAAAGACTATGTGTCGGTGAGCGAGTTTGAAGGCAAGCCGATTCTGAAAATCGAGAAAGAAGGTCTGACCGCCATGGCGAACGCCGCCTTCCGCGATGTCTCGTTCATGCTGCGCCGCTCACACAACGAGCAGGTCGCCAAGATCCTGAGTGACCCTGAAGCCAGTGAAAACGACAAATATGTGGCACTGACCTTCCTGCGCAATGCCGAGGTAGCCAGCAAAGGGGTGCTCCCGTTCTGCCAGGATACCGGTACTGCCATCATCCACGGCGAGAAAGGACAGCAGGTGTGGACAGGCTACTGCGACGAGGAAGCACTGTCCCACGGTGTCTATAAGACTTACACGGAAGAGAACCTCCGCTACTCACAGAACGCTCCGTTGAGCATGTACGAGGAGGTGAACACCAAGTGCAATCTCCCTGCACAAATCGATATCGAGGCCACCGAAGGCATGGAGTACAAGTTCCTTTGTGTGACCAAGGGAGGTGGCTCTGCCAACAAGACCTACCTGTACCAGGAGACGAAGGCCATCCTGAATCCCGGCACGCTCGTTCCCTTCCTGGTGGAGAAGATGAAGACGTTGGGTACGGCTGCTTGCCCGCCCTACCACATCGCGTTCGTCATCGGAGGAACGTCGGCTGAGAAGAACCTCCTCACGGTGAAGCTGGCTTCGACCCACTACTATGACAACCTGCCGACGACCGGTAGCGAAGGCGGACGTGCCTTCCGTGACATCGAACTGGAGAAGCAGGTGCTCGAGGAGGCTCACCGCATCGGGCTGGGTGCCCAGTTCGGCGGCAAATACTATGCACACGATGTCCGCATCATCCGTCTGCCGCGCCACGGTGCTTCCTGCCCCGTCGGTCTGGGCGTTTCCTGCTCTGCCGACCGCAACATCAAGTGCAAAATCAACAAGGACGGTATCTGGATTGAGAAGCTCGACAGCAATCCGGGCGAACTGATTCCGGCAGAACTCCGTCAGGCTGGCGAAGGCGATGCCGTGAAGATTGACCTGAACCGTCCGATGGCAGAGATTCTCAAGGAGCTGACGAAGTATCCGGTTGCCACCCGCCTTTCGCTCAACGGAACCATCATCGTGGGCCGTGACATCGCCCATGCCAAGCTGAAAGAGCGTCTCGACCGTGGCGAAGACCTGCCGCAATACATCAAGGACCATCCCATCTACTACGCCGGTCCGGCAAAGACTCCGAAAGGCATGGCGTGCGGTTCCATGGGACCGACGACAGCCGGACGTATGGACCCCTACGTGGACCTCTTCCAGAGCCACGGCGGCAGCATGATCATGCTCGCCAAGGGTAACCGCAGCCAGGCTGTGACGGATGCCTGCAAGAAGCATGGCGGCTTCTACCTCGGCTCCATCGGTGGTCCGGCAGCCATCCTCGCACAGAACAACATCAAGAGCATCGAGTGTGTGGAATATCCCGAACTCGGCATGGAAGCCATCTGGAAGATTGAAGTGGAGAACTTCCCGGCCTTCATCCTCGTGGATGACAAGGGCAATGATTTCTTCAAGCAAATCAAGCCCCAGCCGCTCTGCTCGGTGAAGAAGTAATCAGCTGACACGCCTATAAACTGTAAACGGCACAAGCCATCCCGTCGCATGACGGAGGCTTGTGCCGTTTGTTGTTAGGGACAGACCGGTTCAAACGCCGGGAAGAGCGCGATGAAAGTACGCCTTATACGGACCTAAGTATTATACTTTGGCGGCCTAAGTATTATACTTAGGGGGTCTAAGTATGATACTTTGCTTCATTAAGGTGGCGTTCGTACTGTGTCAATGCCCTGCCTTCCGTTGACTGATGACGGACTGTGACCGGGAAGGGCACAGGTGTGTGTGCGGCGACGACCTTGTCAGGATGCCGACGCCTGTTCCGTCTGAAAAAAGAAGAACACCGCCATGACCATCAGCACGACGCCCAGCACGCCGTAGAACCAGCGGGCACGGCGACGCCCCAGACTGCGCACGATGAACTGTGTGTTTTGGGCAGTGAAGAACCAGTCCCAGTCGAGTACGGCAGCCAGTAGCGACAGGATGCCGGCGAGAGCGAACAGGGACTGGACGAAGTATTGCGGTCCCATGTGGATGGCAGCTTATGCGTCGAAGCGTACCACACGGCAGCCCTGTTCGTCTTCTTCTATCGTCACCTTGACGGCATCGGACGGTAACAGCTCTTCCACCAGCTCCGGCCATTCGATGAAGCACAGGGCGCCGCTGTAGAAGTAGTCCTCATACCCCATGTCATACACCTCCTCGAGCTTCTTGATGCGGTAGAAGTCGAAGTGGTAAATCAGCTCTTCGGTGGCTGAGCGGTACTCGTTGACGATGGCGAAGGTGGGCGAGTTGATGACGTCGGTCACTCCCAGGCATTCGCAGATGGCCTTGATGAAGGTGGTCTTGCCGGCACCCATTTTGCCGTAGAAGGCAAAGACCGTGTTGTCGCCCATGGCAGCGATGAACTCGCGGGCGGCATCGTGGATGTTTTCCAGTGAAGTAATCTTGATTTCCATATGGTTGTTCGTTTGTTTAGTTCCGGTTCCGTAGAAGAAGCTTCCCCACCTTGCATCCGGCATAGATGAGGATGGAGAAGAAGATGATGGACGCTCCCGAAGGCACGTTGTAACGGTAGGACAGCAGCAGTCCGCCCAAGCAGCTGAGGCAGGCGATGAGGATGGACAGCCCGATGATGCGGCGGAAGCTGTTGGTGAAGAGGTTGGCAGTCATCTGCGGAATGGTGAGGAGCGAGATGGCGAGCACGATGCCCACCATGCGCAGACAGGCAACGATGGTGAGGGCGATGAACATCATCAGTCCGTATTCAATGACCGTGACGGGGAGTCCTTGCGAACGGGCAAACTCACGGTCGAACGCCGTATAGACAATCGGGCGTAGGAAGAGGGTGAAGAGGAGTCCCAGCAATGCCGACAGAACGGCAAGCACCCAGATGTCCGAACGGGTGATGGTGAGGATGTTCCCGAAGAGATAGGACGAGAGGTCGGGGGCAAAGCCCGGGGCGAGGAAGCTGAAGATGATGCCGATGGCCATGCCGAATGTCCAGAACACGGCAATAGCGGAATCCTCGCGCATGTCGCGCCGCTTGCTCAGCCACTCCACGCCGAATGCCGAGAGAACGGAGAAGACGGCTGCCGAGAGGATGGGGGAGATGCCCAGGTAGACTCCCAGCCCGATGCCTCCGAACGAGGCGTGCGTGATGCCTCCGCTGATGAATACCAGCCGCCGCGTGACGATGTACGTGCCGATGATGCCGCAGGCGATACTGGCAAAGAGACTGCCCAGCAACGCATGCTGGAAGAACGTGTATTGCAGGATGTCGAGAAGTTCCATAGTGTGGGGTAATCAGGATTTGGGGACGGGATGTGCGCGCAGGTCGTCCACGATGAGGATGATTTCATCTTTCACGCCGTCGGGCAAGGAGACGCCTCGCAGTTGCAGGCTGCGCACCCAGCCGGGCACGTCGTCCGGCCGCATCGTGTAGAGCACCTCGCGGAAGGCGTCGGCATCCTCGTCGTTGTAGCCGTCGGAGGGAGTACCGCGGAAGCGGTCCAACTCTTCGTCGTCGTAGTATTCAATCTTCCGGCTGACTCCTGCCAGCAGGCTGTCGCGTTCACAGACGGCATGCTGGCCGCAGCATTCCATGTCCGTGCGTGGGGCGGGCGCGTCTTCTTCCGTCGGTGTGTCGCCCTGTTTCTTCCGGTTCAGGTTTCCCAAAGCATAGGCTGCGATGCCGAGCACCAGCAGCGCTCCGATAAAAATAGCTATCAGTGTCATAGTTCCTCCAGATGAAATCCCGCACGGCGCAGGTCGTCCCAGTAATGAGGGTACGACTTCGACACCACTTGCGGGTGGTTGATGCGAATCTCCGGCAGGCAGAGGGCTGCCGGTGCGAAAGCCATCGCCATGCGGTGGTCTTCATACGTGTCGATGACGGGGCAGGGGTCAGCCTGCACCCGTTCTCCGTCCCAGGCGAGGACGGAGCCTTCTTCCTCCCGGACGGCATAGCCCAACTTACGCAGCTCGATGCGCAGGGCCTCCATGCGGTCGGTCTCCTTGATTTTCAGGCTTTGCAGTCCGCTGAAGCGGAAGGGCAGCCCGAGCAGGGCACAAGTCACGACGAATGTCTGCGCCAGGTCGGGTTGGTTGGTGAAGTCATAGTCCATCCTTTCCAGCGCGCGGGGCATGCGACCGAGCACGGCACCTGCTCCGTTGAAGTCCGTCTTCACGCCCAAGGCTCCGAAGAGCTGCGCCACGGCACTGTCTCCCTGCGGACTGTCGGGCAGCAGTCCCGGCAGTTCCACTTGTGCCTCCCGGCTCAATGCCGCCATTTCGTACCAGTAGGAAGCTGCGCTCCAGTCGCTCTCCACGGTGTAGGGGCGTGTGCTGTAGGCATGTGCTTCCACACGGACGCTACGTCCGTCGGGCATCCATCGCACCTGTCCGCCGAAGTCGGTCATCAGACGGAGCGTCAGGTCGATGTAGGGACGCGAGATGATGTCGCCCGTCAGGTGGAGCGTCAGTCCTTCCGGAAGCGTGGCGCCAATCATCAGAAGGGCGGAGATGTATTGTGAGCTGACGTCTCCCGGCAGTGAGACCTCCGATGCCGTGAGCCTTCTTCCGTGTATCAATAAAGGTGGAAATCCTTCCGTCTGCGTATATTCAATGTCTGCCCCCAGGCTGCGCAAGGCATCAACCAGAATGCGGATGGGGCGTTGCTGCATGCGGGCAGTTCCCGTCAGGAGATGCTGTTCGTCCGGTTGTACTGCAAAGAAAGCCGTAAGGAAGCGCATGGCTGTCCCCGCCGCTCCGATGTCGACCACATCTCCGCGTGAACGCAGTCCGTCGACCATCACCCGTGTATCATCGCAGTCGGATAGATTGCCGATGTCCGCCTTTCCGCCAGCCAAAGCATCGAGGACAAGTGCCCGGTTGCAGATACTTTTCGAGGCAGGCAGGCTGATGCGGCAATCGATTTGTGAAGGAGCTGTAATTCTTAGTTGCATTTTAAATGAGTGGTTTACTAACTACATCTTTGCAAAAGTACGCATAAAAACCTTAGTTGCGTCAGCTTTCGGCGAAAAACCTCATTCTGTCATCGGAATCGCCCTTTCCGGTGACACTTGTACTTGCTTCCATTGCCTTTCCGACCGTCTTCCTCTGTTGCCGTGTCAGAAAAAATGCCCTTCCCGATAAAAAAAGTCATGGAAAAGTTTGCATAACCAAAAAGAAGGCGTACCTTTGCATCCGCAATTCGGGGTGTAGCTCAGCCCGGTTAGAGTACGCGTCTGGGGGGCGTGTGGTCGCTGGGTCGAATCCAGTCACCCCGACTGGTAAAATGAAGGAGTTAAGTCGCTGACTTAGCTCCTTTTTTATATTTGTACTGGGGAGGTTGTGGAGGA
>JABLTQ010060982.1_pt1 | contig 29828 bp, 22 predicted proteins | sample 7160101 | NCBI WGS metagenome assembly JABLTQ01 (sample SAMN14651228, study PRJNA627086) | human gut metagenome | isolation source: feces | host: Homo sapiens
AGCTGATCCTAGGCTACTAACATTTGAGCGACGTCTTGATACCATTAGAAATGCTCAAAACAATAAAGAGATGTTGAATAAAGAAATCTCTGATGACAAATTTAAGTATGCTGATGGTACTTCCCCTGATTGGACGAAGTTGCTTAATAAATACGATTCCATCATTAAAGACTGCCGTAATGCTCAAAATAATGAGTGGAATACTTCTCTAGCTGACCATGTTAATTTTGATGTAAATTCTACTGAAGATACCGACTCTCTCCAACAGCATATAAATAGCCTTAATGGCCTTTTTAATGATATTTCTAATAAAGACAATCAGAAGCTTATTTTTGAAGATGCCAAAAAGGATTCTAAGAAGTTCATTGATCAAATCAATGAACAGATCAGTCGTTATCAAACTCGTATTGATGATGTAAATAAGGCCAAGGCTGAAGATGAGGCTAAGGCTCAAGAAGAAGCAGCTAAGGCTCAGCAGCAGGCTTCTCAGCAAAACAATTATTCCAGTAATTCTGGTAGTAATTATTCTGGCGGTAGCGGCTATTCTGATGGCTCCTCTAATAGTGGTTATTCTGGTGGCTCCTCTAACGGCGGCGGCAAAGTAGTCATTAAAACCATGGACGTTTATGACGAAAATGGTAACTATGTTGGATCGACTCATTGGTATAGCGATGGTACCTGTGACGATCCCTATTCTGCCGGTATGGGCGGATTTTAAATTATGCTAATTATTAAAAATTAATTAGCTACCTATAGCGCAAAGAATCAGCCCCGCGATCGGTGCCGGTCGCGGGGCTGTTTGGTTTCTAGTGGTTATGCGGGCAGTTGGCGCAGCAGCCGCTGGTGGCGCTGGTGCTTGAGCCACCGCTGCGCTGGTCGGTGTTGTAGAAGCCGCTGCCCTCAAACTTGATGCCGCTGGCCGAGAACGTCTTGGCGGCCGGAGCGCCGCAGTTGGGGCACACGACCTCGGGGGTCTCGGACATGGGATGCTCAACCTCAAACACGTTGCCGCAGCTCGAGCACTTGTAATCGTAGCGCGCCATAATACTTCCTTTTCAGCACAAAGCGGGCAGATTACTCTGCCCGCAAAAATTCAAACGTCTGTAACTGTACCCTATATCGGGCGTTTTATCACGCTTCGCCCCAGAATCTATGCGTGTTGCGCAGGAGCTGTGCGGTTTTGCCCTCAGCGGCCGCAACGTCGGCCTCGTCAGCCTGCCAGGTCCAGTTGCCCGTGGCCACGCCCGGTACGTTCATGCGCGTGTCGTCGCCAAGCCCCAAGACATCCTGCAGCGGCATCATCACCAGGGGAGCGTCGCTTGTCAGCGCATCGCTTATCAGCTTGGCTGCCACCTCAACACCGCTCGGCTCGTCGCCGCCCGCAAAGGAACGCGTGCACCAACCCGCGAGCGTCGACGTGTCGTGAGTCGATGTGTACAGGATCTTGCCGGGCGTAGGGTGCACGCCGCAACGAACGTCGTAATCGCTAAACTCCAGTACGTCCATACCGGGGAAGCCGCAAGTCGAAGCCATGGCGCGAACGCCGGGCGTCAGGTAGCCCAGGTCCTCGGCGATAAAGTTGAGCGGCCCCAGCTCGTCATAGGCGGTCTGGAACAGGTCCTTGCCCGGGCCTGCCAGCCAACGCCCGTCGGCGCAGGCCTTACCCGCGGGAATGCTAAAGTAGCTGTGGAAGCCCAGGAAGTGATCCAGGCGCACGCGGTCGTAGAGCGAAAACGCACGACGTAGGCGATCCATCCACCAGCTATAGCCGTTCTGCTTCATGTGGTCCCAGCGGAACGTCGGGTTGCCCCACACCTGGCCCTCGGGCGCAAAGTTGTCGGGCGGCGCGCCAGAAATCTCAATCGCCTTACCGGTATCGGACAGCCAGAAGTTATCGGGCTCGCTCCATGCATCGGCCGAATCGTCCGAGACATACATCGGGATATCGCCGATTACCTCGATGCCCTTCTTGTGCGCATAGTTCATGAGCTCGCACCAGGCTAGGTCAAAGCGGTACTGCATGTACGCCTGAAGCTCGGCCTCGTCGTGGAAGCGCTTGTCGTCGATCAGATGCTCGTTGTAGCGCGCGACATCCGCCGGCCAATCGTGGCGCGATTCGCCCTCAAAGTACTTTTTGACGGCCATGTAGACGCAGTACTTCTCGAGCCAATCGGCATTGCGATGTTTAAACGCGGTGTACAGCGGATCGGCATCCTCGCCGCCACGGGCCTTCCATGTCTCAAAGTCGGCGGCTAGCTCCTTGTGACTCTCGGGCAGCAGGTCGATATTGCCAGCAAAAGCCGAGGGCCCGGCATAGGGGGAGCGGAAGAAATCCGTCGGGTTGACGGGCAGGACCTGCCAGTAGCGCATGCCCATAGCGGACAGATGGTCGATAAAGCGACGCGTGGGTGCGCCGATCGTGCCGGGCTTGCCGTCATCGGTCGGTACCGAGGTGATATGGCACACAACGCCTGCGCCGTGATCGAGCGGCTCCTGCAGGCGCTGCTCGGCATGATGATAGATGCTCGACGAGCCCAGCGGATACAAATCGAGCGTGACCGTGCCGTTGTGGATCTCGCACTCGTGACCGCTGATCACGTCACTCGCGCATTCGGCGAGCGCCGGAATCGTCACGCGGTGCGAATTGCGCAGACTACGGTTGATGATAACCGTCGCGGACTCGCCATCCTTGCCTGTGCGGTTGTATGCCAGCACCTCGTCGTTGAGCGCGAAGGCCTTGATCTCGCCGTCGATCATAAACGGCAGTGCGCGGCGTACGGCGGAGGCGTTTTTGACAATAGCCAGCGTGTCGAAGTCGTGCAGTTGGTCCTTGGTCGGCAGGGTGCGGCGGTTGCCCGGATCGGTTAGACCCTCCAGGCCGTATTCGTCGCCGTAGTAGATCGAAGGCACGCCGGGGAAGGTCATCTGCATGAGCGTGGCGAGCCAAAAACGGCTCTTGGCCAGGCCCATCGAGTTCTCGTCCAGGCGCCATTTACTGCGCTCGCACTCGGGCAGCTGCGACTCGTCGGGGCCGCCGCCGAGCACCGAGATAATGCGCGGACGGTCGTGGCTCGAAAGCAGATTAAGTGCGCAGGACAGGGCCTCACGGGGATAGTTCTCGCGCAGGGTTTCGATATCCTCGGCTGCCTGGTAGGCGTTCTTGTAGCCCATCAAAAAGCCGATGACCATGTCGCGGAAGGGATAATCCATGGCCGAGTCCAGCTCGGAGCCTTGCAGATAGCGGCGCAGATGGCCGTAGCTGATCTTGTTGGAGGCGTCTTCCCAGACTTCGCCGAGCAACAGTGCATCAGGCTTCTCGGCGAGCACGGCCTTTTTGATCTCGGCCAGGAAGTCATCGGAAAGCTCGTCGGCCACGTCTAGGCGCCAACCATGAGCGCCGGCACGTAGCCATTTACGGATCACGCCGTCCTTGCCCAGGAGCCGCTCGCGTACCAGCTCAGAGCTCTCATTGATGGCGGGCATATTGCCCACGCCCCACCAGCAGTCGTATGAGCCGTCCTCGTGGAAATAAAACGCATCGCGCCATGGAGAATCCTCGCTCTGCCACGCGCCCACGCCGGGGTAGTTGCCGTAGCGGTTAAAGTAGATCGAGTCGTCGCCTGTGTGGTTGAACACACCGTCCAGAATAATTGAAATGCCGAGCTTCTCGGCCGCCTCGCACAGCTCCGTAAAGTCCTGCTCGGTGCCCAGGATTGGGTCGATCTTGGTGTAGTCGGCCGTGTCGTAGCGGTGGTTGCTCGCGGCCTCAAAGATGGGGTTGAGGTAGATGGCCGTAAAGCCCAGCTCCGCGATGCGGGGTAGGTCATTTTGGATGCCCTTGAGCGAGCCGCCGTAGAAGTCCCAGGTCTTGATGGAGCCGTCCTCGGCGCGCTCGTATACGGGCGGCTCGTTCCAGTCCTCGACCATGCGGCGCTGGATTCCGTTGCGCGGTTTTTCGACTTCGGCCAGCGTGCGCTCGCGCCAGTTTTCGTCGCGGGCATAGCGGTCGGGGAAGATCTGGTAAACCATGCCACGCTCGTACCACTCGGGACGAACTTCGCGGTGCTTATAGACGGTAATCTGGAAGGACGGCACCTCGGCGTAGTCGTAGGTTACGCCCTCGCCGCCGGTGCGGCCCTGCGGTGCGCCCAGACGAACCTCGGGCTGGCCCTCGATATTGCAGATAAAGCTGTACCAGATAAGACAGGGCTCGGTGCACTCCAGCTCGGCGGTAAAGATGCCGTCGCCCTCGTGCGTCATGGGATACAGAGTTTCCCCGATCTCATCGACCCAGGTTCGCAGCGTAAGCGTTGCCTGGTTGGGGTCGGCATCCTCCAAAATTACCGACAGCGAAACGGAAGTTCCTGTGGTCACAGCGCCAAACGGAGTGCGAAACTGCGGCAGACGGCTGTTGTGTATCAATCTCATAATACGGTCCAGTTCAATAGAATCACGGCCTGCGGGCCATGGCTTTACGCACAGGATGTAAGTATATCTGTTGTACATAGGCTGTATAAACAACATCCGTTTACCATCGGCGAACGGTTGTCCTAGAAAATCGTTTTACCAACTATTAACAGAGAAGGGGCGCCCGGTTGGAGCGCCCCTTGCTTAGGGTTTGATGAGGTTTTGGATCGTCTGGATTAGCGGCGCTTGCGGGTGGCCGTTGCCTTGCGGACGGAAGTCTTCTTGGTCGGAGCCTTTTTCTCGGTCGGAGCGGCAGGGGAGACCGGGGTCTCCTTGGCAGGCTCGGGCTTGGTCTCCTCTTTGACGGCGGCGGGCATAGCCTCTGCCTTAGGAGCGGCAGCCTTTGCCGTGGTCTTCTTGGCCGTCGTCGTGCGCTTGCGCGTGGTGGTTTTGGCGGTCGGCTTGGCCTCGACAGCTGCTTCGGCCTTGGGCTCGGCAGGCGTCTCCTCGACCTTGACGGCGGGCTTTGCGGCAGCCTTCGGAGCGACCTTGGTCGCAGTAGCCTTGGCGGCCGTCGACTTCGTTGCCGTGGTCTTCTTGGCAGCTGTTGCCTTCTTGGCAGTCGTGGTCGTCTTTTTGGCAGCGGTCTTTGCCGGAGCCTTGGCGGCCGGTTTGGCCTCAGCGACCTCGGCCTTTACCTCGGGAGCAGCCTCGGCCTCGGCGGCCTTCTTGGCAGCGGCGGTCGTGCGCTTGCGCGTGGTCGTTGTCTTGGCAGCCGTTGTTTTAGTCGCGGCAGCTTTGGTCGTCGTAGCCTTCTTAGTGGTCGTCTTGCGGGTCGTGGTTTTCTTAGCTGCGGGCTTTGCAGCGGGCTTGACCTCGTCCTCTGCCTCAAGAGCAACCTCAGCCTTCACCTTAGGCTCGGCCTTTGCAGGCTCAGCCTCAACCGGCTTCTCTTTGGCCTTGGGCTCTTCAGCGGCCACCGGCTCAGCAACAGCTTCAGTCTCGTCGACAACAGCCGCAGGCCTCTCAATCTCCGGATGCATAAAGAAGTACAGGTCCAGATACTTGTCGGCCGAGCGCGTCCAGCTAAAGTCCTGGCTCATGGCCTGCGTGACCAGCTGGTTCCAGGCGTCGCGGTTATCCCAGAACAGACGCGCCGCGCGGAACACCGCGTCGCCCATCTCGTCGCCGTTAAAGTTGCTAAACGAGAAGCCCGTACCCTCGCCGGTAAACTCGTTGTACGGGATCACAGTGTCCTTCAGGCCACCGGTCTCGCGCACGATGGGCAGGGTGCCGTAGCGCATGGCGATGATCTGCGACAAGCCGCAGGGCTCAAACTTCGAAGGCATTAGGAACATGTCGGCGGCGGCATACATGCGCTGCGACAGCGCAGGATCGAACTCGATGCGCGCGGCCATGGTTCCGGGGTACTTGTCCTGGAAGTAGCGCAGGCCGTCCTCGTAGTCGCGGTCGCCGGTGCCCAGCACCGCTACCTGCACGCCGCCGGCCAAAATGCGGTCGAGCGCGTACATGACCAAGTCCATGCCCTTCTGGCGCGTCAGACGCGTGACCATCACCATGAGCGGGCGGTCGTCGCGAACCTCGAGCCCCAGCTCTTCCTGCAGCTTGGCCTTGCACACGGCCTTGCCGGAACGGTCTTCAACCGTATAGTTAGCGGCAATGCGCTTGTCGGTCGCCGGGTCAAAGCCCGCGACGTCGATGCCGTTAAGGATGCCCTGCAGCGCATAGGAGCGCTCGCGCAGCACGCCGTCCAGGCCCTCGCCAAATTCGGGCGTCTGGATCTCGTTGGCATAGGTGGGGCTCACCGTGGTGATGGCATCGGCATAGCGCAGCGCGCCCAGCATGTAGTTGATGCTGCAGGCGTCGCAACGCAGCTGCGAGGCGGCCGCCGGAATATGCGCCACGCCCAGGATGTCCTCCATCACGGTGTCGCTAAACTGGCCCTGGAACGCCACGTTGTGGATCGAGAACACGGTCTTGACGCGGTCGTACAGCGGCAGGCCCTGGTAGAACTCGCGCAAGAACACGGGCGCCAGTGCCGTCTGCCAGTCGTTGCAGTGCAGGATGTCGCACTCAAAACCGGCCGGCAGGTGCTGCAGACTCTCGGTGATGGCCTTGGAGAAGAACGCAAAGCGCTCGCCGTCATCAAAGAAGCCGTACGGATAGTCGCGCGCAAAGTAGCGCTCGTTGTCGATGAACATATAGGTGACGCCGTCGTGCTCGAGCTTCTCGAGACCGCAGTACTCGTTGCGCCAGCCCAGGCTCACGTAAAAGTCGGAGAAGTGCTCCATCTGTGCCTTGTACTCGTCCTTGATGGTGGCGTACTTGGGCACCATGACGATGACCTCGGCGCCGGCGCGCACAAGCGCCGCGGGCAGCGAGCCCGCCACGTCGCCCAGGCCACCGGTCTTTACAAACGGTGCGCACTCGGCCGAGGCAAACACGATCTGCATCTTTTTGCTGGAATCTGCCATATTGTCTCCCATGTTGCAATTCGAGAATAGCCGCCTGGCGCTAACCGGGCGGCTATTCTACATGTTACGAGCGATGTTGCGGTGTCAACGTTAACGTACGATGGTGGTGTCGGAAGTTAACGGAGCCTTGCCCAGCACCAGGATCTTCTCGGGCGTGCCGCGAAGCTCGGTGTTGGTGGGGACCACGTTGTTCTTGTCCAGAATGGCGTTCTCGACGCGTGCGCCGCTCTTGATGATGCAGCTCTGGTTGATGATCGAGTTGGTCACCGAAGCGCCTTCCTCGACCACGACGCCGCGCGACAGGATCGAGTTGCGCACGGTGCCCTTGATGATGCAGCCGGCCGAAATGATCGAGTTGCACGCGTGGCTGCCGGTCGCATAGCGCGAAGGCGGCACGTCGTGAGCCTTGGTCAGGATCGGGCGCTCGGGATCGAAGAGCTGGTCGGCCACGGTCTGGTCGAGCAGGTCCATGCTGCGGCGATACAGCGACTTCTCGCTAAACACGCCCACGACCTCGCCCTTGTACTCGTAGCTGCACACGTCGATGTTGCCAAAGTCGCCCTGGAGTGCCTCGAGCAGGTCCAGATAGTCGGCGGCCTGGTAGTGGTCGATGATCTCGAGCAGCGTCTCACGGTTGACGATGCAGTAGTCCATGGAGGCGTTGTCGCCGTACACGACGCCGGCGCTCACGCCCGTCAGGCGGCCGTTCTCGTTAATCTCGAGCTTGGTCTCGTCATCGACGTTGCGCGTGGCCTTGCAGTACACCACGGTCATCTGGGCGCCGGAGTTCTCGTGCGCCTCGATGATGGTGTTGAGGTCCATGTTAAAGATGATGTTGGTGCCCATCATCACGACATAGGGCTTCTCTGAGCGCTGGAACAGCGTCTTGTTGGAGATGATGTCGCGCAGCAGGAAGCGCATGCCGCCCTTGGTGGTGCCATACGCGTTGCCGGGCACCATGAACAGGCCGCCCTTCTTGCGGTCCAGGCCCCAGTCCTTGCCCGAGCCCACGTGGTCGATCAGCGAGCGGTAGTTGCCCGGCATGACGACTCCAACGGTCTTGATGCCGGCATTCATCATGTTGGACAGCGGAAAGTCGATCAGGCGGTAGCGGCCCAAAAACGGAACGGACGCGATGGGGCGGTCCTTGAGCAGGACGCTGCCGTAGGTCGAAGAGTAGTTAGCGGTGATGTAACCGATGGCCTTGCGATTGATCATCGGATCATTCCCCCTTCCCGATAACGACGTCATTTCCAACGACGGCCGTATCCTTGGTGGTATCGACAGAGCCGAGCTTCACGCCCTCTTCGACCGTGGAGTTCTCGCCTAAAATAGCGCGGCAGATGTGCGCGCCGCTCTTAACGTGCGCACCCGGCAGCAGCACGGAGTCCTCGACCACGGCGCGCTCCTCGATGATGACATCGGTCGAAAGGATCGAGTGGCGAGCGGTGCCGTAGATCTTGCAGCCGTTGGAGACCAGGCAGTCGTCCAGGCGGCCGTCCGGGCCAATGTAGTGCGGCGGACGCGTGGTGATGTTGGACATGATGGGGAAGTTCTTGTCGAACAGATCGAACTCGGGGTTGTTACCCAGCAGGTCCATCGAGGTCTCATGGAAGCTGGCGATGGTGCCGACGTCCTTCCAGAAGCCGTGGAACTCGTAGCTGTACAGGCGCTTGTTCTCACCGAGCAGCTTGGGGATGATGTCCTTGCCAAAGTCGTGGCTCGAGCGCTGGTCCAGAGCGTCCTCCTCGAGCGCCTCGATCAGCACGTCGGCCGAGAAGATGTAGATGCCCATGGACGCGAGGTTCGAATCGGGCTTCTCGGGCTTCTCGGTGAACTTGGTGATGCGGCCGTCTTCGGGGTCGGTGGTCAGGATGCCAAAGCGGCTGGCCTCCTCCCACGGCACGGGCATAACGCTCACCGTGAGGTCGGCGTTGTTCTCAATGTGCGTCTTGAGCATCTTGCGGTAGTCCATGCGATACAGGTGATCGCCCGAAAGAATCAGGACGTACTTGGGGTCGTTGGCCTTGATGTAGTCGAGGTTCTGCGTAATGGCGTCGGCCGTGCCCGCATACCAGGCGCCGCCGGTCTGCGTCTCGTACGGCGGCAGGATCGACACGCCGCCGTCGCGGCTGTCCAGATCCCACGCCTCGCCGGAGCCCACGTAGGCATGCAGCAGGTAGGGACGGTACTGCGTCAGAACGCCCACCGTGTCGATGCCCGAGTTGGAGCAGTTGGACAGCGAAAAGTCGATAATGCGGAACTTGCCACCAAAGCTAACCGCCGGCTTGGCGATCTTTTGGGTGAGTGCCCCCAATCGGCTGCCCTGTCCTCCTGCGAGGAGCATCGCGATGCATTCTTTCTTACTCATCGATTTCTCCTTCTGTCATCGATGTTCCTAACCCATTAGCGACGGGCGCGGCGCACTGTCACGCCCGTCGAGTAATGCCGTGCGGCAAAGGGAGCTCGCGCGCTTTATGCGTGCCAGATCTCGTCGCGATACTCGCGAATGGTGCGGTCGGACGAGAACCAGCCACTCGAGGCGGTGTTGAGCAGGGCCTTGCGGTTCCAGGTCTCCTGGTCGCCGTAGCTGCCCGTGAGGTTCTCCCATGCATCCACGTAGCTACGGAAGTCAGCCATGACCAGGTCGGGGTCGTTGTTGTTCATGAGCTCGTTGTAGATGCTCTCGAAGTTGCCCGAAAGACCCGCAAACGTGTTGTCCTTGAGCTCGTCCATCACGCGGCCCAGACGCTCGCGGTCGCCGTTGAGGGTATCCCACGCAAAGTAGTTGTTGGATGCCCAGAGCTGCTCGACCTCGGGAGCGGTCAGGCCAAAGATGGCCTCGTTCTCACGGCCGGCCAGGTCGGCGATCTCGATGTTGGCGCCGTCGAGGGTGCCCAGCGTAATGGCGCCGTTCATCATGAGCTTCATGTTGGACGTGCCCGAGGCCTCCTTGCCGGCCGTGGAGATCTGCTCCGAGATCTCGGCCGCTGGGTAGATGAGCTGGGCGTTGCTCACGCGGAAGTTGGGGATAAAGCAGACCTTCATGACCTCGTTGACGCGCGGGTCGTTGTTGATGACGTCAGCCACGGAGTTAATGAGGCGGATGGTCTCCTTGGCAAAGGTGTAGCTCGAGGCAGCCTTGCCGCTAAAGATGAAGGTCGTCGGCGTCACGTGGAAGTTGGGATCGGCGATGCGACGGTTGTAGATGTCCATCACCTTCATGATGTTCATGAGCTGGCGCTTGTAGGCATGGAAGCGCTTCACCTGAACGTCGAAGACGGTGTTGGGGTCAATGACCAGACCGGTCTCGGCCTTAACGTAGGCGGCCAGACGCTCCTTGTTGGCGCGCTTGGAGGCACCCACGGCCTTGAGGAACTCGGCGTCGTTCTGGAACTCCTTGAGTTTCTCCAGCTCAAAGGCGTCCTTCAGCCAGCCATCGCCAATGGCCTCGGTCACGAGCTTGGCATAGGTGGGGTTGGCCTCGGCAAAGAAGCGACGGTGCGAGATGCCGTTGGTCTTGTTGTTGAACTTCTCGGGCGTGAGGGCATAGAAGTCTTTGAGCACGATGTTCTTGATGATGTCGGAGTGGATCTTTGCCACGCCGTTGACGCTGTGGCTACAGATCACGGACAGGTTGGCCATGCGAATCTCGCCGTCCCACAGAATGGCGGTCTGGCGCAGACGCTCCTGCCAGCCCTCCTGCGTGGTGTCGAACGACTCGTGCCAACGACGGCTGATCTCGTCGATGATCTGGTACACGCGGGGGAGGAGCTTGGAGAACGTGCCGATGGGCCACTTCTCCAGAGCCTCGGGCAGGATGGTGTGGTTGGTGTAGCTCACGACCTGCGTCACGATGTTCCAGGCGTCGTCCCACTCGAGCTTCTTCTCGTCGATGAGGATGCGCATGAGCTCGGGGCCGCACATGGCGGGGTGCGTGTCGTTGGTGTGGATGGCCACAAACTGCGGCAGCAGCTCCCAGTTCTCGCCGTGCTCCTTCTCAAAGGTGTCGAGCAGGCTGTAGATGCCGGCCGAGACAAACAGGTACTCCTGCTTCAGGCGCAGCAGACGGCCGTGCTCGCCGGCGTCGTTGGGGTAGAGGATGGCGCTGATGGCCTCGGCCTCGGCGCGCTCGGCGTCGGCCAGGGCGTAGTCGCCGCGGTTGAAGGCCTCCAGATCGAAGTGCTCCTCGACCGGCTCGGCAGCCCAGACGCGCAGCTTGTTGACGGTCTCGCCGGCATAGCCCACAACGGGGATGTCATAGGGGACGGCCAGGATGTCCTGCGTGTCTACCGTGCGGTAGAACGTGCGGCCGTTCTCCTCAAAGCCCTCGACGCGGCCACCAAACTTAATGGTCACGGCCTTGTCCTGACGACGGACCTCCCAGGGATAGCCGTGGGTGAGCCACTCGTCGGTGGCCTCGACCTGGCAGCCGTTGACGATCTCCTGCTTAAACAGGCCGTAGCGGTAGCGCATGCCGTTGCCGTAACCGGCAATACCCTCGGCTGCCATGGAATCCAAGAAGCAAGCGGCCAGACGACCCAGGCCACCGTTGCCCAGCGCCGGATCGGGCTCCTGGTTCTCGATGACGGACAGGTCAAAGCCCATGTCGTCGAGCGCCTCGGCGACCATATCGCGCACGCCAAAGTTGAGCAGGTAGTTGTCGAGCAGGCGGCCGATCAAAAACTCGATCGAGAAGTAGTACACGCGCTTCTTGCCCTCGGCGGTGACGCGGGCGTCACTCTTGGTGGCAACGGTGCGCGCCTTCTCGGCCACGAGCTTGGCCAGGGCGTTAAAGCGGTCGAGGTCACTGGCGGCCTCGACGCTCTTGCCGCTGATGCTCATGACGGCATCGCGATAGAGCTCGGTAAACTCCTGCTTGTTGTCGAAGATCTTATTCATACGTTCCTTTCCCCCGGGGATGTTTCTCCCGGAACGGTTATGACATGTATCCTACGCCCCCGCGGGGCGGGTAATTACAGCTGTAACGGCTTTGTTACGCATCCTTGGCAGACGGCTTAACAAAAGCAGACTTTGCCTTGGTAGCGGCCTTTTTTTCAGCCGACTTCTTGGTCGCGGTAGCCTTAGCAGCGGGCTTTGCGGCGGCCTTAGCCTTGGCCTTGGTCGTCGCAGCCTTGGCCTTGGCGGGAGCCTTCTTGGCAGTCGCGGGCTTGGGCTTCACCGAGGAGGTGCGCTTTTTGGGTGCAGCCTTGGGCTCCTCAACCACCGGCGGCTTATAGCTGCTGGGGCCGCGGCGCTTAAGCACCACGCCAGCCAGCCCGGGCACCTTAATCTCGATGGAGTCCATCTGCCCGTTCCAGGGATAGGGCTCGCTCGAGCAGGTGTAAGGCTCTTCGCCGGCATAGCCGCTGCCGCCAAACTCGGGACGGTCGGAATCGAAGATGACCTCCCAGTCACCCTCGCGCGGCACGCCAACACGGAAGCTCTCGTAGCTCGCCGGGTCAAAGTTGATCAGGATCACCAGATCGTCATCGACGTCCTCGCCCTGGCGCACAAAGCTCACGATGGACTGCTTGGAGTTGTCCGCGTCAATCCAGGTAAAGCCGTCGTCGGTGTAGCCGCGCTCGTACAGGGCGGGCTCGGCGGTGTACAGGTGGTTGAGCGCCTTGATAAACGCCTGATGATGACGGTGGGTTTCGTACTCCTCGGTCAGGAACCACTGGATGGACTCGTAGTAGCGCCACTCAATAAACTGGCCGATCTCGTTGCCCATAAAGTTGAGCTTGGCACCGGGGTGCGTCATCTGGTAGAAGGCGAGCGTGCGCAGGCCGGCAAACTGACGCCACCAGTCGCCCGGCATACGGCCGATCAGCGAGCATTTACCGTGGACGACCTCGTCGTGGCTCAGCGGGCAAATAAAGTTCTCGGTAAAGGCATACATGATGGAGAACGTGAGCAGCCCGTGGTTGCCGGGGCGCCACGGAAAATCGGTCTGCATGTAGTGCAGGGTGTCGTTCATCCAGCCCATGTCCCACTTGTAGTGGAAGCCCAGGCCGCCGTCCTGCGGCGGGTAGGTCACGAGCGGCCACGCGGTGGACTCCTCGGCCATCATCATCACGTCGGGGAAGTGCGCCTCCACAGCGCAGTTGACCTGACGGATAAACGCGCTGGCGTCCAGGTCCTCCTCGGTACCGTACTTGTTGAACTTCTTTTGGCCGGGATCATCGATGCCAAAGTTGAGGTACAGCATGCTGGATACGCCATCCATGCGAATGCCGTCAACATGGAAGTTCTCGAGCCAATATAGTACGTTGGAGACCAAGAAGGAGCGGACCTCGCCACGGGCGAAGTCGAACTTGTGCGTGCCCCAGTTGGGGTGAATCTCGTGCTCAAACAGCATGTGGCCGTTAAAGGTGGCAAGGCCGTGGGAGTCGGCGCAAAAACCGCCGGGCACCCAGTCCATGATCACGCCGATGCCGGCCTCGTGGCACGCATCGATAAAGTGCATGAGTTGCTGCGGGTCGCCATAGCGCGACGTGGCGGCATAGTAGCCGGTCGTCTGGTAGCCCCAGGAGCCATCGAAGGGATGCTCCATGAGCGGCATGACCTCGATATGCGTATAGCCCATGTCGCGCACGTAGTCCACGAGCTCCACCGACAGGTCGTCGTAGGTGTAAAACTCGCCGCGCTGCGCGGGGAAGGGATCCATGGGGCCGGGATAGTTGCCATACTCGTCCGGCTCGCCCTGCGGCGCGTCGCCGTGGCGCTTCCACGAGCCAATATGCACCTCGTAGATGTTAAGGGGCTGCGACATGTGGTTGTGGCCGGCGCGGCGCTTGAGCCATGCGGCGTCATTCCATTTGTAGCCATCGAGGGTCCACAGCACGCTTGCCGTTCCCGGAGGGCACTCGGCCTTGAAGGCGTACGGATCGGCCTTGTAGAGCTTCTCGCCCTCGTTGGTCTCAATGAGATACTTATAGAGCTGACCTTGTTCTGCGCCAGGAATAAAGCCTTCCCAAATAGCGCTCGTATGCACGGGCACCAGCGGGTTGGCTTCCTCATTCCAGTCGTTAAATTCGCCAATGACATGGACGCTCTTTACGTCGGGCGCCCAAACGCAAAAGCGCCAACCGCGCGTACGGTTCTGCGTGTCGGGGTGCGCGCCCATCTTTTCCCAGCTGCGCTCCCACATGCCAATGCCAAACAGGTAGACATCGTCCTTAGAGAGCTCCGGTGCGTGCGGGGCGGCTTTACGGGTAGCAGGCTTTTTGGTTGCTGGCTTTAGCTTTGTATCGCTCACGTTTGATCCCATCATGACGCGGCAGCGTGTTGCCTTGGTGACTAGATGCGAAAGGTCCAAGGCTGCACGAATCGAGGGGACGGCGATAGTTCTATGATTCGTTCCACCTCGCGTGCTCGGTGGAACTTTCGGCACGAAATACGATAACACCTGTTCGTTACTTTTATGGAGAAAAGTGGATTTGCGGCGGCGTTTAATCGGCGAGCGCCATGTTTATACCACTGGCAGAATTGCGATGGTAAAACTCTTGACAGTTTTACCAAATAGGGTTTCTAGACTAGTAGATTAACGTTTGGTAAAACGTTTTTAGCAGGTTGTTTACCATTTGACATCGAAAGGTATGTTTATGTCCCAGACCGCCGCTCACAATGTCGCTTTTATTTTCGATTGCGACGGCACACTGGTTAATAGCACCCCCGTTTGGGCCCATGCCCAGCCCGAGTTATTGCACCGCCACGGTATTGACGTGACGGTCGACGATTTTGCCCAGTTTGAGCATTTGTCGCTCGAAGACGAGTGCCAGGCCTACCACGACACCTGGGGCATTGGAGCGAATGGCGAGGAGCTCTACCGCGAGCTGAGCGACATTCTGATCGATGGCTACTCTAAGGTGCCGCCACGCGAGGGTCTGTTGACGTTTTTGGAGCAGGCGAAGGCGGCCGGTATTGCCATGTGCGTTGCCACGTCCACGCCGGCCGAGCTGGTTAAGTCTGCGCTAGCGGGAGCCGGACTCGATGCGTACATGGAGTTTGTTACCACGACGGGTGAGGCGGGACGCTCCAAACAGTTCCCCGACGTATACGAGCTTGCGCTGCGCCGCCTTGAGGAGCGCCATGGGAATAAGTTTGAGCGCACATGGGTGTTTGAGGACGCCGTCTTTGGCCTAAAGAGTTCTGGCGCCGCCGGCTTTAAGCGTGTAGGCATCTATGACCCGCACGGCCGTATGAAGCGCGACGACGTGCGCGACAACTGCGATATCTTTATCGACAGCTACGAGGAGCTGGATCTGGCCCGTGTGCTTTCGTTTAAGGGATAGGCGAGGGCTGTGGCTTGTAAAGTATTAGTGGTCTGCGGCTCGCCCGTAGTGGCGAGCGCGGACCTGTTGCGTAGGCTAGCAGGGGAGTGCGACCACGTTGTCGCCGTGGACCGCGGGCTCGACGCGCTGCTGGGCGCCGGTCTGGGCTGCGAAGTTTATGTGGGGGATGCCGACACGGTGAGCGACGCAGGCCATGCGATGGTCGATGCCGCCACCGACTTTGAAGTTGAACGCCACGACCCCTACAAGGACTATACAGATCTGGCTCTGGCGCTCGATTCCGTCCGCCGTCGCTGGCCGCGTGCCGAAGTGGTCGCGACCTGCACCACGGGTGGCCGCCCGGATATGGCCCTAAGCGTCCTAGGCTTACTAGCCAACTACAAAGACGCCCCCGTCTGGATTGCCGAGGACGCGACCACAGCTCGCATTCTGCACGAAGGTGAATCCTGGACCATTGAGGGCGCCGAGAGCAAGACGTTCTCCATCATCGGCATTGCCCCCAACACCGAGGTAAGCGAACACGGCCTAGAGTGGGAGCTAGACCACAGCCCCCTGGACCTGTTGGCGGACACAGGCATCAGCAACGTCGTCAGGTCAACAGCCACGATCCAAGTCCACACCGGCACCGCCATTGCTTACCTATATCAAGAGACATTTAGAGTCTGACCCAAAAAAGTCCTTGCACGCCGCGTCAACTTCCCCTATAGTATCTCCTCGTCACGGGGGCGTAGCTCAGCTGGGAGAGCGCTTGACTGGCAGTCAAGAGGTCAGGGGTTCGATCCCCCTCGTCTCCACCATCGTGAATGTAAGGCCACTCAATTGAGTGGCCTTTTTTTGAATATGATTTTTAACGGCCTGAACTGCATTTTTGCAAAATTTGTAAATTGCTTTCCTGTTCAAGTTTGCCGTCTGCAGTAGTTGTCGCAAATTTTGCGACAACTACACCCCTAAAGTTGTCAAACAAGCCGCCTCAAAATGCGTTTAATCTGTAGCCGGGCGTGCCTAGTGTGCGATGAGCATCTTCACAATGCAACGCCCATGCCCACACGCCCGCAAAATGTTGTGCAATTAATTTCCCAGTTTTGTACATTATTCGTAAGCACCACGCAAATCCTTTTGCGTATTGAAGCCGAGGTTTGCCTGCATTTACTCGGGCGCCCGTTGCAGCACCCCATTAACCTGCGTCAACGTGAACAACTTAGGCAAACAACCCCCCCAAGCACGGATTTGTCGCATATGTTGTCCGACACAACCCAAATCAGTTTCACTATCAGCTTGTGCTAGGATACCTAATGTTACATGAGTTCAGCTGTGCTCACGGCTCTAACAGGCCACATAGCACGGGGTCGATCAGCATCCGGCCGTAACGGCGGTGTTAGAAAAACCAAGAGCTCCAATATCGATTGCCATGCACTTTTTTCACTTGCTTTTGCGGATATTTATAAGTTCGCTTGAATCAGTGAAATGAGTTGTTACGGCGAACCACAGCAGCCTTCAGCTGTTTGCGTGCGGTCCAGTTTTGTTCCCGCTTGACTGGTTCGCACGCAGCCAGCTGGGGATGCGGTCATTTTGCGATACACGTCCGCGTCTCTAGCAACTGCATTTATACATACCGTTCACGGTGGGGCAGAGCCACGTGCTTGTCTGACTGGGCTCAGGGTTTGAATATGGAGCGCCTTCGCGCACAAGCGCCCTGGCGAAGCCATACCCAAACCCCATGAGCCACACGTAAGACAGCAAGGGGGTGGTGCTCGTGTGGTATGTGATCCAGGTCATTAACGGTCGCGAAGATATAATGCGCGAGCGCATTGAGCGCATGGTGCCGGCTGGCGCCATGCAGGAGCTCTTTTATCCCCAATTTCAAACCGAGATCAAAGTACACGGCGAATGGGTCAATACGACCAAGCCGCTCTTTCCCGGTTATCTTATCTGCGATACGGCAGATCCCCGTACTGTGCAACAGCATCTGCTGCGCATGGACGACTTTGCCCGGATGCTTTCCCAAGACGGTCAGTTTGTGCCGCTGGCAAAAGAAGAGGTCCAGCTTATTGGTGGCTTTACGCATAAGGGAGACCGCGTAGTTCCTATGAGCGAGGCCCTAAAAGACGGTGACCAGGTCGTTGTAACGGCAGGTCCGTTGCTGGGCCACGAAGGCCTTATCAAAACCATTAACAGACGCAAGAGCATTGCTTATTTGGAGCTCGACCTGTGTGGCCGACGCGTAATTACGCGCGTTGGCCTCGCGGTGCTTTCAAACGAGCAGCGCGTCATGCGAAACCTTAAAAAGGCGATTGCCTAGCTGCTGGCGATTGTCGCTCAAACCAAGGAGGACCTTCGGGTCGGGGACGTAGTGTTGGAAGAGAATGTGTCAGATAAAACAGAATATGTAAAGGATGTGCCCGTGGATGCGGCATTGATTGGTCAAGTTGGGGATTGGCGGGCAGACTCTCAGACTCCTGTTGCTACGGAATTTCCTCTCCCCGTGGAGAATCCTGCTCCGGCGCAAGGTTTCGTGGCGCCGGGAAGCTATAGGGCTCCCGCCGCAGATCCCAAGGCTGCCGCCCCCAAGAAAGGTGGGCCTGCCTATTTTGCCTTCAAGCGAGCTTTCGACATCGTTTTTTCTGCTGCGGTCTGCGCGGTGTTGGCCATCCCCGTTGTAGCAGCATGCGTCGCCATTGAGATTGACTCTCCCGGAAAGCCGTTCTTCCGTCAAAAGCGAGTTGGTAAGGGTGGAAAGACTATCTATATCTTCAAACTCCGCACCATGGTCTCTGACGCTCACGAGCACCCTGAGAAATACATGACTCCCGATCAGCTGGCGCAATGGCAGCGCGAACAGAAGGTTGACGATGATCCCCGAATCACGCGTGTAGGCCGCTTTCTTCGCCGCACTTCGTTGGACGAACTTCCTCAATTCATTAACGTTCTCTCAGGTGATTTATCCGTCATTGGCCCTCGTCCCGTAACACTTGAAGAAACGTATGAATACGGCGATGCACGCGATGAGGTGCTCGCATGTAAGCCTGGCATCACCGGTTGGTGGGCTGCGACTGACCGCAACGAATCCACGTGGAGAAGTGGTCAGAGGCAAGCTCGTGAGCTCTTTTATGTGCGCCATCAGTCGCTCGGGTTGGATACCCGCGTGTTCGTAAAAACGTTCAAGGCAATGAGGAGGGGGAAGTAACGTATGACCGATTCTCCCCTGGTTTCCATCATTATGCCCCTCTACAATGCTGAGCCGTATCTTGTCGAGACCTTCGACTCCGTTCTTTCTCAGTCCTATAAGAACTGGGAGCTCATCGTGGTCGAAGATTGTTCTTCGGACGCATCTCTTCGACTTGCGAAGGAATACGAGAACAAGGATCGTCGAATCTCGGTTCATCCCAACGAGCACAACGTTGGTGCGGCTAAGTCGCGCAATACCGGTATCGAACACGTTTCCGGCGATTTCGTCGCGTTCATGGACGCCGATGACGCATGGCTTCCGGATAAACTTGATCACCAGCTTGCGTACATGCGGGATTGTGGTCTGGGGATGTGCTTCACCTCGTACGAGACCATTGAGTCTGACGGACAGCATAGGAATTACGTACACGTACCCAAGAGCATCGACTACGACGGTTTTCTCAAGAACACCGTGACCTGCAGCCATACCATCGCGTTCGACCTCTCGAAAATACCCCTGAGTCTTCTCGTTTGTCCCGATTTCGGAGATTCGTTCGATTTCCCTGAAGACATGGTCGTCTGGCTCCAGGTCCTCAAGAGCGGCGTTCCAGCCGGCGGCCTCGACGAGGTGCTTGCAAAGAACAGGAAACATGGCGGCTCCCGCTCCGCTAATAAATTCCGTGCAGTTTCCCGCACGTGGAACGCCTACCGAAAAGTGGAGAAGATAAACCCAGTCTATTCCGTGTATTGTCTGTTCTGGCAGCTGACGCACGCGGTGCTTAAAAGGATTTAGGATTGAGGCTGAATGAGGATTCTATTTCTCTCGAACCTTGAGTTTGAGGGCTTCGCGGGCCCTACGTACTGTGTGCCTGCACTGATCGGGGCCTTATCCGAACTCGAAGAGGTTGTCTGGTATAACATGAGACCTGTCGAGCGCGTAGAATGGAGGGGCCTTCCCTTCTACAGGAACCCTAACGACTTTGCTTTCGACATTGAAGATTTCACAAGTCGAATCTGGCGCCCTGACCTAATCGTTTTTGAGGGTTTTTATGCGTTTCATCCCAACGCGACCCTCTTGGGCGTGCTGTCTTCGGGTATACCATATGTGATTGAGCCGCACTGCGCCCTCACGAGCGGAGACCAGGGGAAGAAAACCTTTAAGAAACGAATCTGCAACGCCGTTTTCTACAACCGTTTCGCTCAAGGCGCCGCTGCGATCCACTACCTTACCGAGAAGGAACGCGATGAGTCCGGTGAGAAATGGAACCGGAACAGCTTCATCGAGCCGAACGGCATAGAGGTGCCCAAGGAGCGCCCTCATCGGGAGTCGTGGCATGGCGACGTACCTGAAATTGTGTTCGTTGGCAGAGTGGAGCCCTATCAAAAGGGGTTGGACGTCCTCCTCGAAGCGCTTACTCCGTTGAATGCTTGCGCGGATTCACCGCGCTTCCATCTCTCGATTTACGGCAACTCCGTCAACGGCTTCTCAAACGAGATGGAGAAAAAGCTACAGGCCGCGGGGCTTTCAGACGTCGTTGCCGTTCGCGGCCCTGTATACGGGGATGAGAAGGATGCGGTTCTGCGCGCCGCGGACATCTTTCTCCTCACATCACGCTACGAGGGGATGCCGATGGGCCTGCTCGAGGCGTGCGCCTACGGGTTGCCGTGCGTGGTCACCCCGGGTACCAACATGTCCGACGTCATCCTCGCCGAGGGAGCCGGATGGGTCTGCGACCTTTCTCCCGAATCCGTGCGGGAAGCCATCGTCGTCGCCGCCAGCTCTGCTGAGGCCTATGCGGAGATGGCCCTTGCCTCACGTCGCGTTGCGGAGTTGTTTTCGTGGCCCTCGATCGCCAAGTCGATTCGAACCGATTATCTAAAGGTGATTGGGCGCGCATGACGATTTATCTGATGGAAATAGTCGTGATTCTCGTTCTCGGTGTAATCACGGGCGTGTCGCGCGGGGATGCTGAGAGACGAGGCTTTATCATCTTGGCCTGCCTGGTCTTATTCGCGCTCTCCGGCCTGAGAAGCTACGCGGTCGGAGTGGATACGCTCCAGTACTGGAACGCTTACCTGACGGCGTGGATGGCACACTCCTGGTATGAAACCGGGTTCCTGTACCTCCTCCGGGCCTTGAACGCGGTCAGCCCCAATCCGCAGCTCCTCCTTCTCTTCACCAGTGCAGTCATGACCGCCTGCGTCGGGTATGTGGTCTATAAGTCGGACTGCAATCCCGTGCTCGCACTCTTCCTCTATGTGACACTTCTGACGTATGCCTCCTTTATGAACCTCATGCGCCAAGGTATCGCCGCCGCAATCATCATCGCGGCGATACCTTGGCTGGAGTCCGGGAAGAGGATCCGTTTCGCTGTGGCGGTCATTTTCGGCTCCCTGTTTCACTCGACCGCCATCGTCATGCTCGCGCTCATTCCGCTCTCGGCGCTCGCACCGACAAAGAAAGTCATGCTGGGTTATGGCGTCGTCGCGTTGGCTTTGGCCCTTTCCCCTGATTTCGTGTGGAGCTTCGTTGGGAAGAACTTCGACAAGTACTCGACGTATAGCATGTCCTCGTGGTCGGGGGGGAATGCGCTCGCGGCGCCGATCATGACCGCCATGGACGCTTTACTGATTGTCGTTTCCCATTTGTTTGGGGCGGGGGCTTCGGATGACGACAGGGAGGAGAGGGTTCTTTTCCATGGATCCATGCTCCAGGTCGTCTTCCAGTTCCTCGCTTGCTTCGTGAACATCTTCCAGAGGCTGACGACGTTTACATCGTTTTTCCTTGCCTTATACGTGGCGCTGCGATTCCGAAAGATCGATACGAAGCTCAAGTTCCTCCTCGTTTACGGCATATGCGCAGTTACGGCCGTGTTCTTTGTAGTAATTATGGTCTACCGGCCGCAATGGCACGGTGTCGTTCCTTTTTCCTTTTTCTGGCAACTTGTTTAGGTTCATGAGGATTGTTAAATGGGACTAGTGTTGAACAATCTCGGAAGGACCTCCCGAATCTGCGTGGCCAGGGAGCGCTTACCCGGGTTTCGGCCACCACATAACGTTCCTCGCCCGAGCTCCACGACTTATGACCTGCAACACCTTTGGTCGAAATCACCGTGCTTATTCCCCGCTATATCGGCAAGCTCGGGCGGGTCATTTCTGTGGGGACGAAACACTCGAGCGGCGTTGCATGGGGAAGGATCTTCGATCGCGAGACGCGGCAAGGCCTAGAGTTCCTCAAAGATGTGTGGTTTGAGGACACTGTGCAGGCATAAATGATCGTGCTGAGGTTCAGGGGCGACCATCGACGAATTGGACTACACATACCGAAAGCAAGTTGACTTGCTAACCTCGAACAGCCTGTCGAGCAAGAGGTCTGTAGACAGGTACTTCACGATCGAAGCCATGCTTGCTTCGCGCAGGACATTGGGCTTTCCTTTTCACCAGAGGATGTATGGCCAGACCCTCTATCAGCTCGGCCTCTTGTTTGCAAACCTCACGGTCGCGCTCGTTGACGGGGAATCTCGCTGCGTTTTTGCTTTGGCTAACGAGTTGATGAAGGCGAATAGGTCGCCGGGGGAAAGTGCAAGTCGTTCCTCGAAAAAATGGGCAATCCCGAGAAAGTTCTTTTGGAAGTCGATAGCGTCCTCTGGCGGCTGGCGTCGCTTTCGCTTTAAGGGCTCAGGCACCCGGTCTTTATTGCCTTGCGCTTTAGCTCGAATATAAACGAAAACTGAAATTTGTTTGGGTTGATATAGATATTGAAAAGCAGTAACACACTCGCCAAAAATATAATTTGGCAGTACGGATTACAAGTACTTAAGTACGTCTTCCCCCTCATCCTCGTGCCGTACCTCACGCGCGTGCTGGGTACGGGTGGCTACGCCGTCTATGCCTACGTGTTGTCGTTCATGGGAATCGTCCAGACGCTCGCCGACTTCGGTTTCATGCTTTCCGGAACAAAGCAAGTCGTCGACCTGAGGGACAACTGCGAGGTCCTTTCACGCCTGCTCGGCTCCATAGAGCTCGCTCGTCTTCTCCTCGCCGCCGGCCTGTGCGCGGTCGTCGTGGTCGTCGCCCAGTTCATCCCACTGCTCTGGGACAATATGGGGTATGTACTGATTGCCTATGTCTCCACCGTGCTCAGGGCCTTGCTACCGGATTTCATGTTTCAAGGTTTTGAGGACATGGAGCCGCTCACCACGCGTTTCTTCGCGGCAAAGGTGATCACGGTCGGCCTGACTCTTCTGGTGGTCCATGGACCGCAGGATCTTCTGCTCGTCGCAGTTGCGGATGCCCTGGGCGGCTTGGTAGCGCTTATCTGGAGCTTCATGACCGTTCGAACCCGCTACGGCGTGCGTGTTTCCTTCGGTGGCTTCCGAAACGCCTTGGCTGAGCTAAAGAGATCTGCCGTGTATTGCGTGTCGAACATCGGCACCACCCTTGTCTCGGGGTTCACCACTTTCGTCGTGGGAATCGTGCTCACCGACCCGACGGAAATTGCGTACTGGTCGCTCGCCCTCACAACCGTGAGCGCGGTTCAAGCGCTCTATTCTCCGATATCCAGCAGTCTATATCCCCATGTTGTGGCGCATCGGGATCTGGGCGCTGTTAGGAAGATGGCGATTATGGCAGCTCCCGCCCTATTGGTCGGCACCGTTGCGTATTGTCTGCTGTCCCCGCAGGTTTTTTTTCTACTTGGCGGACAGGGCTACGTTGCGGGTTCTTGGGTCATGGTTGCCCTCAGCCCTGTCCTGCCGCTCTCTTTCTATTCGATCTTGATTGGCTGGCCGGTACTCGGCGCTTTGGGTAAGGTCAACGAACTTACCGCCTCGACTGTTGCCTCCGGTGTTATTAACGCTGCTCTGCTCCTCGCGATGGCGCTTCTCGGCCGGTCATCTTTGTTCGCGATCTGCGTAATCCGCTGCATAGCCGAGGTCGCGCTACTTGGAACCAGGGGGTTTGCGCTGATTGAATGTTTAAGGAAGGGAAAGTTGCATGTGTAACATCACCCCACTCTCTATCGAAGAGCTACACCAGAAGGAGTTGGAACTTCTTGAAGCGTTTGATGCCTTTTGCTCCGAACACGGCCTTCGATACTCGCTTACGGCCGGCACTTTGCTTGGCGCTATTCGCCACAAGGGATTCATCCCCTGGGATGACGATATCGACGTCTGTATGCCGCGCCCCGATTACGATCGTCTTGCAACGCTTGCTGGCGAGTTGCCGGCTGGACTCAGGCTCGTTGGCCCCGAGAACAGCCCGTTTGTTTACCCCTGGCGCAAGTTCTGCACTGAAAGTATTAGAGCTCAGGAGCTTACCTATGAAGGAGTAATGGATCAAATGCTCTGGATAGATGTTTTCGTTATGGATGGCGTTTCTTCTGACGAAAGCGAGATTGAGCGCATGCAAGTCCGCATGAACAAGGCCTCGCGTGCAAGCGTTTGGTCGAGCGCCAATCATAATTCGGACTCAATGGGAAAACGCTTCATAAAGAACGCAGCCAAAGCGCTTCTTAATCCGGAGCACGCAAAGACGAAGATGATGGCAATGGCTGAGCGCGTTGCAGCCGAGCCTGGTTATGACGCGGCAAGCCGCGTCAGCAGCGTACTCGGACTGGCCAAACACGGGTGGTCGCTTCCCAAGGAAGGCTACGAGGACATGGTCGAGGTTGAGTTCGAGGAGCACATGCTCCCCGCTATGGGCTGCTGGGACGAATACCTGACCAAGTGCTACGGGGATTACATGCAGCTGCCGCCGGAGGACAAAAGACAGACGCACTGCCTGAAGGCATGGTGCGTGAACGAAGAAACAAAGGAGAATGCAGATGCTTAACTTCACCGTTGGTCCGGTTATGAGTCCCAGCGAGGTGCTGGAAGTTTCAGCCAAGAGCGCACCCTATTTCCGCACGCCAGAGTTCTCTCAGGTAATGCAAGAGAACGAGCGCATTATGTTGGACTTGTTGTCCGCACCCAAGGATTCACGCTGCGTGTTTCTAACGGCTTCTGGCACAGGCGCTATGGAGGCTGCTGTGATGAGTGTCTTAGCGCCCGCTGAACGAGTTGCAGTGGTCAATGGCGGCAGTTTCGGGCAGAGGTTCGTCGACCTATGCCAGCTGCACGGGCACACCGTCGACGAGATCAAACTTGAGTTCGGGCACCAGATAGCGCGGGCAAACCTCGAAGACGCAGTGGATCTCAGCTGCGGTGCGCTGCTCGTGAACATGCATGAGACCTCATCAGGACTGTTGTACGACATGAGCCTCCTGTCCGACTTTTGCCGCGAGCGCGAGATGCTCTTGATCGTCGACGCAGTGAGCGCGTTCATCGCCGAAGAGATTGACATGGCGGCTCTCGGCGCCGACGTGGTGCTGACGGGTTCGCAAAAGGCGCTAGCTTGCCACCCGGGCATCTCCCTCATGGCCCTCTCGCCGCGCGGACAGGAAAGGGTAGCGGAGAATCCCGAGGTTTGCTCCTACTTGAGTCTAAAGGAAGCCCTGCGCAACGGCGAACGTGGGCAGACTCCCTGGACGCCTGCTGTCAACACGCTGCTTGAGATCAATGCGCGTTTGAGGTCGATCGAGGCGCGCGGGATCGACGCGGAGCGCGCCGAGATCGCGTCGCGCGCGAAGGCCGTGCGCGACGCCCTGACGAGCACCACACTCGAGATGGTCCCCGAGAACCCCTCCAATGCAGTGACGGCGCTCCGTTGCCCCGCGAGCAACGCGAAGGCAATCATCGAGCGCGCCAAAACCGGGTACGGCATGTGGCTGTGCCCAAACGGCGGTGCGCTGTGCGACGAGGTGTTCCGCATCGGGCACATTGGTGCCATCACAGAGGAGGACAACGACAGGCTTATCGACTGCCTGACCTCGCTATCGGCCGAGGGTCTGTTCTAGGTGGGGGCGCAGATGAAACAGATAAAGGTCATAGAAGGAGAGGACTTCCGGCGCATGCAGCTATTGGAGCTCGACATGCTCGTGGAGTTCGACCGCGTGTGCCGCGCTCACGGGATTGCGTACACAATCTTCGGCGGGACGCTCCTTGGCGCAGTGCGCCACAAGGGCTATATCCCCTGGGATGATGATGCTGATATTGCAATGCTTCGTGAGGACTACGAGAGGTTCCGTTCTGTCGCCCATGAGATGGACTCGTCCATCTGTTTCTTCCAGGACCATCTGAGCGATCCTGAATACAGGTGGGGGTACGGCAAGCTCAGGCGCACCGGAACGAAGTACGTGAGGGTCGGACAGGAGCACTTGAAGTGCAAAACAGGAGTCTTTGTCGACGTGTTCCCCATGGACGACGCGCCTCTTGGTATGGGCGGCCAAATTCTGCAGGACTTCTGGTGCATGTGCCTGCGCAAGGTCCTATGGTCTGAGGTCGGCAGACTCGATCCCCGCGTGTCGGCTCCGCTCAGGGCCTGGTTCTCACTGTTGTCCAAGATACCCGCAAAGGCGGTTTATGCTCTAGCCGCTCCAATGGAGCGCAAGAGCACGGACGACAGCCCCAACCGCGTGAGGACGCTGCTGTTTCCAGCTACCGGTACCCTCTATCGAGAAAACCCGCTCGAAGAGCGTTACGCGATGCCTAAGGAGTGGTTTAAGGACCTGTCGGAGTACGAGTTCGAAGGGAAACGTTTGATGGGGACACGTGACTTCGACGCGATCCTCACTTACATCTATGGCGACTACATGCAGTTGCCGCCCGAGGACCGCCGGGGGCAGCACTCGCCGGTATCGAGCTACGAATTTTAAGGAAAACGAACGTGAATGTGAAGAAAGTGGCCTGCTGGGACGAGGGCCTGCGGCGTGTTCTGGAAGGTCAGCGCGTTGAAAACCCCTACGCACTTATCGATGCGCTGACCTACGGGTTCGAGGGCGACAACGTTGCGTGCTGGGAGGTCTTCGACGAAAGCCGACTCGAGGCGGTCGTTTACCGATATTATGACGGACTCCAGGTCGTCTTCTGCGGGCAGGCAGGCCACCGCGCAATCCGGGCCGTCGCGACCCTCGTTGAGAAAATGGACCCCTCCATGGTCCAGACCTCTTACAGTGCAGCGGCAGAGCTCGCCACCGTGCTCGCCGACTACAGTTTGTCTGAGGGGTGGGTTATGCGGGCTGACGGAACTCAGGTACCAGACCCCGCGGCGGTCAGGGCGACCGAGGCCGACTATCCTGAGATAGCCAAGCTCATCTGCGGCGACGAGGAGATTGGCAAGCACTACGACGTCGGCGCGCTCGTGGCTCAGTTGTGTGAGAGAGAGCGACTTCAGGGCTGCAGGAGCATAGTCATTAGGGATAGCGAAGGAATTGCTGCGCATATGGCGACCTATGCCGAGTCCGACGATGTTGCCGTCTGCGCCGGACTCAAGGCACGCCCTGGCGCGGAGAAGGGTGTCGGGGCGCGGGTGCTCTCATCGCTGGCCGTCGAAGTGGCCGCGCGCGGCCTCATACCTTTGCTGTACTGCTACATAGAGCCACTGTGGCCTTGGTACGAGGTCCATGGGTGGGAGAAAGCCTTCCACGTCGCGAAGCTCGAGCACTGCGGCAATTACTAAACAAGCCACGAAAGGGAAGGTGAGGCCCATGAGGAAAGTGATCACATATGGAACGTACGACCTTCTGCACCGGGGCCATGTGCGCCTGCTGGAACGCGCCAAGGCGCTCGGCGACTACCTGGTCGTGGGCGTAACCGCCGATGGCTTCGACAAGGTGCGCGGGAAGATTAACGTTTCCCAAACCCTCAACGAGCGCATGCGTTCTGTCCAAGAGCTCGGGATTGCTGACGAAGTAATCGTTGAAGAGTACGAGGGCCAGAAGATTGACGACATCAGACGTATGGGAATTGATGTGTTCACCGTAGGCTCTGACTGGGTTGGTAAGTTCGACTATCTCAGGGAATATTGTGAGGTGGTCTACCTTGATCGTACGCAAGGCGTCTCGAGCACCGAGCTTCGCGCCGAAAGTGGACATCTACGAATGGGGTACGTGGGCAAGCGTGTGCTAGTGGAGAAGTATCTGCGTGAAAGTGCCTTCGTGAATGGCGTTGACCCCACCTGCGCGATGATCGACAGTGATGGAAGCCTCGCAGGCTGTGGCTTAGTCGAACAGGTTAATGATTTCGATGAGATAGTCGGTCGATGCGACGCAATCTACCTTGCATCGCATCCCAATCAGCACTATGGACAGATTAAGCGAGCGCTTGAGGCGGGCAAACATGTTCTATGTGAGAGCCCCATTGCCTCAACGCGTGAGGCGTGCCAGGAACTGCAGGCGCTCGCACGCTCAAAGGGCCTCGTTTTGGCCGACGCGATCAAGACGGCGTATTCAACGGCCTACCATCGACTGCTTCTGCTCGCCAAGAGTGGTCACATTGGACGAGTTCTGTCGGTGCGCGCTGTATGCACCAGCCTTGTTGATCTTGGCAGTGAGGACATCTCGAGCGTTGAGGGCAAGTGGTCGAGCTCCAAAGCCTGGGGTCCAGCAGCGTTGCTGCCCATCTTGCAGCTACTCGGAACTAATTATCAATCAGCCGATTTTGTAAGGGCCGACCTTGAAGGTCACGCTGGCTTTGACGCGTTTGGTGAGATCCGACTGGCATTCGAGGATGGCTACGGCGAGGCGGTTTTCGGCAAGGCGGCTAAATCTGAGGGGTCGCTTGTGGTTTCCGGCACGGATGGCTACATTTACGTACCCGCTCCCTGGTGGAAAACAGACTACTTCGAGGTACGCAAAGAGGATCCTTCTCAAAACAAGCGGTATTTCTTCCAGCTTGACGGCGAGGGAATTCGCAACGAGCTCGTCGAGTTCGCGCGAGCAGCTGAGCGTGGAGGCAAATGCGGTCTTTACATCGATGATAGTGTGTCCGCCGCCATAGCTGGCCTGCTGGGCCAATTCGACGCAAGTAAAGACCACATCGAATTGTCGCCTATCAAGCTCGGGAGCGACACCTGTGGTGAAGGCGTAGCGAGGTAGACTCGTTTAGATATACACTCGACCCATTAATCATGCTGTAATCTGAAGCATGCGGGAGTGGTGACTATCATTCGTCTAGGTGATAGCGGTCAGTATCTCAATTGCATGCTTATCTTTCATTGATTTAATTACAACGCAAGCAGCAACTTGCGAATAACGGAAGCCGAAATTTAGCTACTTCCACGTAAACTCTCTCCATGAGTTTTGACTTAGGTTGGTCCAAAAAATGACTACGTCAACTTGCGATCCAACCTAAACCTACCGTAGGCACTTGAATGTGTCTTCGCTATTTGGTATTTGACTAAACAAAACAAATGAAGGACCCTTTGCTAGGGTCATGATGATTACATAATTTGATTTAGAATCAGGCTCACATTAGTTATGTCTATGTGAGCCTGATTTTTTAGCAAGTGCCTGCAAGTCTCTATACGGGCAGTCATGCAAATAAGAATCTGTATCATTTATTTGTATTTCTAACGGTTTAGATATCGTGCGACACCGCGCCTGCCCTAAGCTGCGGTAGGTCGCGTCGGTCATTAGGATATGGCGCACCACCCTTGCGATCGGGTACCATCTGTCCCAGGCCAGGTTGACCCGGAACTTCCAGGCGCGTCAGTGATCGCATAGTCCCACTATTTGGGAGCTGAATTAAAGAATCCTGAATGCAGAACGATAATTGTAGTATTGCCAATTGATTTTTGATTGCGGAGGAGACGATAGATCTAACGAATCTACCTGAATACATCTCAGCGATTGAGGCAATCATCGCGTTGCTCATTTCTTGTTACCAAGCTCGTCTCAGCAATAAACAGTCTCTATTCAATCGACGTTTAAATATATGGATAACCGTCGATAAACTCATGAGTGTTTACGCAAAAAACGCGAAGAACTTGGAACATGATGACGAACCGCAAATGGCTATCGACCTACTATTTGTATGGCTGACTAACACTACGTACCTGCAATCAATTTCAGCCTCAATTAATAAGGTGTTAGATGCCGACCTTCAACTCAAATTGCATTTAAAGCTTGATGAAATGAGATCGATCGCCATGGAGGCGAGATTTTGCTTCAAGGGAAAGAGCGGAGAGGCAATTGCCGAATTCATAGAAGCTTACCAATCCCTTTTGTTTTCAATGTATCAGTATCAGATTCTATTTAATAAGATGCTCCAGAATGCAAGGGAATATCAATGGACGCTTGAACAGGCTTATGAAAGGTTAGATGAGCCCAATCAACGGAAAGAACTCTTTGAGAAAGAAAATGCTCTTGCCGCTTCATACAAGACTCTATGTCAGCAAAAGATACGAGGTGCGATTCAGCACCAAATAAAACTAACAGGCTCTATATGGCGCTGAGAGAATCGATGGATTACGTGATGACTGGTAACAGCACTGGTAGTGTCGAGAAAGTTGGTGTAGCGCCCGATCCGAAGCGAGTCGGCCCGGCGTCCTGGAACCTGGAACACGGTTGATATCCTATGCCGCCTCG
>JABLTQ010047557.1_pt1 | contig 29821 bp, 26 predicted proteins | sample 7160101 | NCBI WGS metagenome assembly JABLTQ01 (sample SAMN14651228, study PRJNA627086) | human gut metagenome | isolation source: feces | host: Homo sapiens
CGAGTGCCGAAGGCCGATGGAGGAGGAGAAAGAATAATGCGTAAAAGAAGCAGCAAAGGCGGCGGCGCGCAGCGCTCCATCCAAGTGCATCTCATGGTGAACGAAGAGGAAGCCGCGATGATCCGCGCCGCCGCGAGGAAACGGAACCAGACGGTATCCCTCACCATCATCGAAGCGGTAAAGCTGTTGGAGGGAAGCCTGTACGTCGAGGAGGAGGAACATGATTCGCCCACCGTCCAGGCGCTCAGGGAGATCGAATACCAGCTGCGCCGCATCGGCCGCAACGTCAACCAGATCGCGCACAACGCGAACAGGGAGATGAACGCGACCATCGAGGACGAGGCATCGGCGTCCTACGCCGTCCGGCAATGCCGGGAGCTGATAGACCATCTCGATGCCGTCATCGGGCAGTCCGGGGGAGTGCCTGATGACGCGAACCGGTCAGAGGAGGGTCAGGCTTTGCGGACGGTCCGCTTGTAGTCCTTGGATTTCTTCGATGAACCGGGAGAACGTCATGGTTTCTCCCTGGATCAGGTCGTCATAGGATTCCTTGACTACCTTGGGCATGACCAGGTGGATGTGCAGTTCATCGAGTTGGGCGAGCTTGGGATGGGTCACGTCGCCGGGAGTCAGGGTGAACAGGTGTTTGTCCCTGATCCGGTTGGCTTCGTCGGCGACCTGGCGGAAACGATCCTTGATGGAGGTTTTCGAGGCGAGCATACGCAGCTGTTCCTCGGGGAACGCCGGATCCTCGTAGGCGGCTTGCGAGGGAAACAGGAAATCGGGTTTCTTTCCGTTTTCCGTCTTGGCCTGCGCCTCGTATTCGATGCCGCGCGCGTCGAGGATGTGGGCGATGTGGATTTCGAGGACCTTGCCTGCGCGGCTCATGCGCCGGTTGCGCACGGAGGTGTAGAACGAAGTGAACGAGTCAACGTCGATGACGCCATCCGATACGAATGGCGCGGCATCGTAGTCGTGTTGGATGACCGCCCGCTCATAGAGTTTGAACAGCAGGTAGCTGCGGTCGTAGTATTCGATCACCACGTCGTCAGGGTCATCGTGCGTGGGGTCCACGTCCGTCAAGGAGGATTGGGAGAAGGCCGCGAACTCCTCGTTGCTGGGGAACCTGTATCCCCATCTGCCGATCATCTCGGGGAGATACGTGTCATCCCGCACTTCGACGTTGATGCCGAGAGCTTCGAAGATCTGCGCGCCGAAGGCGTCCAGCTCACGTTCCGTATTGTCGTGGAAGCGGAACGCGCCCTCCTGTTCGTCGTCGATGCCGAAGAGCCATTTGGCTTGGGCTTCGGCCGTGCTGTCATGCTGTGCGATGATGATCAGCAGGCGATTGTCCCTGAGCATACCGAAGCACATGAGGTCGCCGGGGCGGGCCATGCGGATTGGCTCGCAGTCCTTGTAGTAGAGACGCCATTCGGCGCTGCGGTTCGGGTTGTTGCGCCGCGCGTCGTACCATGTGGTTTCGAGGTCGGCGACCGCCGGTGCGTCATCGTCGCTCAGGTACATGAGCGCGGTGGGTATGCCGTGCCCTTGTGAGGCTCTACGATCCTCGCCGGTGCCGAGCAGTCTTCTGAGCGCGTCGTTGCCGCCGAACTCGTGCTGGTTGCTGCTGTTGGCGTCGATATCGACGGCCGACAGTTTCTTGGCCGCGACCGGGCCGATGTAGTCGCCGATTCTTCCGTAATCGCTCATAATCCATGAGCATAGACCAATCGGACAGGAAACGCCTCGGGCGAATCAGTCGGACAGGTAGGGTTTCATCGCCTCGCCTATGGCTCGGATGACCGGCACTGCGACCGAGTTGCCGAACTGCCGGTATGCCTGCGTGTCTGATACCGGGATACTGAACGAATCCGGGTAGCCCATCAGTCGCGCGCATTCGCGCGGGGTTAGCCTTCGAGGGTTCTTTCCCTCGCCGCGTGAGACCAGTATCTCGCTGCCGTCCTTTCCGTACCGCGCGCTCAACGTGCGCGTGTGGTCGGTGGCGGCATCGACCATGCCATATCCGAAACCGTTGCCTGCGGCCTCGTGCTTCTTCTTGTAGTTCTGGAGGTACGTCCACAGCTTGTCGCTCAGAACATACTTGTCGGGAACCTGGGAGGCGGGCAGGAGGATGCTGCCGACGTTGCCGTGCGCGATGGGCTTCACGTCATCGAACGTGAACCCGTTCTCCTCGCGGAAGCCCACGATGTACGTGCGTTCCCTGTGCTGGGGGACGAAGCCCGCCGCGTCGATCAGCTTGTAGGTGACGTGGTATCCAAGGTCTTCGGTCAGCACGGAATATATCGTCTTGAACGTGCGCCCACGGTCGTGCGAGAGCAGGTTCTTCACGTTCTCCAGGAGGAACGCCTTCGGCTGCTTCGCCTTGATGATTCTCGCCACGTCGAAGAACAGTGTGCCTTGGGTCTTGTCCTCGAAGCCGGTGGGACGGCCCATGCTCTGTTTCTTGGAGACGCCGGCGATGGAGAACGGCTGGCACGGGAATCCCGCGAGCAGCAGGTCGATGTCGGGAACGTCATGCTCGTCGACCTTGGTGATGTCGCCGGCCACGGGATTCTCGTCGTGCCAGTTCGCCTCATAGGTCTGCACGCTGTACTTGTTCCACTCGGACGAATACACCACGTGCGCGGCATCGCCCAGCGCCTGCACCATTCCCATGCGGATGCCGCCGATGCCGGCGAACAAATCCGCTATCCTGATCTCACTCATACGGTTCCTCCGATTCCCGAGAAACCCAGGATAGCACATGAGAAGGGCGCGGCCCGACACCCCGCGAAATCATCGGCTGCGTAGACGCCATGGTTCGTCGTATCGGCGTCAATGTGAACCAGATCACGCACAACGTGAACCGCGAGATGCACGCCAGCGAACGCGACGAGGCAACGGCCGCGCACACGGTGCGGCAGCGCCGGAAACTTATAGGCCGGCTCGAAGTCATCATCACGCAAGCCGACCGTAAATAATCCCATGGAGTTCGGGAGCACCCCCGGACGCCACGACCGTCACCTCAGTAAGCCGGAACCTCCATCGAGGCCGTCGAGGGGAACACCGGGCACGATGCCCATCCCGTTCACGGCATCATTCGTCTTTTCCGCGACCCCAGACGATTGGGCCAAAGTCAGCCCGCCGGGCACATGGCCGACGGCGTTCTGTGAGAGCCAATCGGAGAGCCGGGAGTAGTCGCCCGTCTCGTAGTAGCGCAGGAGCATAGAGACGAACTGTGCCTTGTCTTCGGGAGGGATCGAGAAGACGCCGATGCCGTCGTGTATGAGCTGGTGGTTGGCAACCATCAGCGCGGTGCGCTTGTTGCCGTCCGAAAACCATTGTCCCCGCGTGACCGCGCCGAACAGCAGCATCGCAGTGTCCTCCCCTTCTGACTCCTCCAGGATGCCGCGAACCCTTTCCTGTGGGGATTCGACGGTGGGGATCTCCGGCACCCATCCCGTGCCGCCGATCCTCACGCCGTATTCACGCAAGCGGCCGGCGTCGCGCACGCGGCCTTCGCCGATGATGCGGTTGTATTCGCGGATGTACTGCCAATCGACTGGATAGTCGATGTTCCCGAGCAGGAATCCCCACGCGCGCTTGATGTTATTCACCGTGACTATATCGTCCACGCTCATACCCTCGGGGGCGCGCCCGTCGAAGATTTCCTGCGTGTCGGGGAAGGTGACGCCATCAACCTCGATCTTGGCGGTGCGCCAGATCAAATCGACCAGCAGCCGCTTCGCCAGTTCCACGGCCGTGCGCCTATCCGCCGTCGTATCGTTCCTCACCGGTTCCATCAAAGCCCCTTATCCGTTTCCGATAATTCTATCGAAGTGGCCGTGCCGGCAAAGGGCGCATATCTCTCATAGACGCCATGCGCCGCCGTGCCGGGCGCGCGGGCGGAGAATCATCGTATGATACCGAATATCGTCAGGGGTTCGGACCCGGCCGGCCTGGTGCGCTACCTGTTCGGCAAGGGACGGCGCAATGAACACACCGACCAGCATCTCGTGTGCGCGAGCGGCGACATGTTTCCCTCGTTTGACATGGATGGCAAGCCGGCGGCGTCGTATGCGGAGATAGGCCGCAGGTTCGACCGACGCTACCGCGTCAGGGAACGCAAGGACGATCCGTTCCCGCCCGACATGAGGGGCAAGAACAACCCCGAACGAGAGCATGGCAGGAAGCGCGTGTGGCACTGCTCGCTTGCCATCAAGGCCGGGCAGGGAATCCTGACCGACCAGGAATGGGAGGCCGTCATCCGTGATTATCTGACGCGCATGAACATCATCGACGGCGACGACGATCAGGGCGTCACATGGCTCGCGGTCCGTCACGGACTGTCCGCCAACGGCAACGACCACGTGCACATCATGGTGCAGCTCGCCGCCGACGACGGGTGGATAAACCCGTACCACGACCGGATCAACGCGCAGAAATCATGCAGGCGGATGGAGAAGACACGCCCCGAACTGGTCGAGCTCGCACGTTCCGATACCGGCACGCGCGTCAGCTGGCAGTATGGGCAATGGCGTCAATGGGCCGAATGGAAGGCGCGAAACGAGTACGGCGACGACGAGGGATGGGATGCGTTGGACGGCAACGAGAGAAGCCGGCTCGTCACGGCGGTCGCCGCCTCAACGATGCCACGCCAATACATCGCCCGAATCGTGGAGGCGTGCGCCAAGGCATCGCGCAGCGAGGACGAGTTCATACGCCGCGCGCGCAGGGAAGGCTTCTCCATCGACCCCAGGCTGCGCAGGGGAACCGCCAAAGACTCGTTCACCGACCCCGGCCAGGTGGTCGGCTACAGGATCACGTGGCGCAGCGCGGACGGGTGGACGGAACGGTTCAACGCCTTCGAGCTCGGCGACGACATGCGATTGAAACGACTGCGCGACGACTGGGCGGACGATGCCAGAAGCCGCGCCCTGGCCGTGCAGGAATGGCGCGCCGCGATGGAGAACCGCCCGCCCTTCCTCGATGATGGACGCGAACGGCACCTGGAGAACCTGTCCACGCACGACATGGAACGCCTCGTATCCGAAGCGTTCTGCATCGCCGCCAGCCTCAACAACGCGGCGGACGACGACGAATACCGGGCAGCGATGCGCGAGGGCCTGCACACGTTCGACATGCTGCGCGAACGCTACGGAATCGCGCCGGAATACGGTCTATGGAGCATGGTCGCCTCTGACGAGGAGAACCGGCCCCGCCGTTAGGACGCTTCCCGGAAAAAGCTCAGATGGTACGGCCCGAGGAAGGAAAACCGAGCGAATCGGGCAAAGCCGATGCTGGATCGAGAGAGTTCGCCGGCTCGTCTCCCGGCATGATCGGCTCGATGGACTCGTTCGCCTTCGTCCAGCACGCGTTCAGGCGATCGGCCATCCGCGCGTCCAGGCCCTCGCAGGATTCGGATATGCCGGCGAGGACCTTCCCCGCCATACGCCGGGCCATATCCGCCACCCTCGAACCATCGAGACCGTGACGTGTCGCCAGATCCTCCCAATCCTGGGGCGTGGTGTGCTCCGCGAAGGCGTGATCCTCGTTCAACGGCATGGTGAGTTCCCAATTGAACTCGGGCCAATACCTGGTGGCGACCGCATCATACTGGGGAGACAGGCGTATCCCCGATGCGGGATCGAGGATCAGGGAATAGTTCTTCGCATGTGCGTCGCTGTTGGCGGACGACGTGTTGAAGGCCAGCCTTTCGAGCCACCGGTAGGACAGGGATCCCGACGCGTCGATGCGTTGCAGGAGATCCAGGCAGTCATCGGCCGACGGATCGTATTTGTCGCGGGTCGGCAATCCCAACGCTTGCAGGAAGTCCTCTTGCCGCAGTCGGACGATTCGGCCTTCCTCCAGGCGACGGTCGAACCGTTCCACGATATAGGCCGTCTTGCGCTGCGCCGTGATCTCGCCGCGTGCCGGTGTGTCGATGCCGCACAGTTCCGACAATCGCATCGTCGCCAGTTCCACCTTGGTCGCCTCGGGAAGGTCATGGGGCTTCGGTTTGACGATGTGGGTGGAGGGCAGCATCATATCCGGCCAATACCACTTGCCGTCCACGCGGGACAGTGTGAACTTGCCCTGCGCCCCTCCCAAGGAGAACCGGCAGTGGCTGTCCTCGTCCCACCAGTAGTTCCTGGTCCGCTCGATGCGGTCGATTTCGTTGGCTATCTGGGAATCGGAGATCAGACGAAGCGTCGGCGATGGGATTGGAGGTTCCGGGGAGAGGGAGAACACCAGTCCGCCGGTGGCGTCAACCCGGTCCAGCAGATCGAAGACGCCGGCCGAGGAGGCATTCAGGTGCTCACGCATGGCCTGGCGGACGTTCGGATTGTCGGGCAATAGATTGTCCAGGAAGTTACGCGGTGCCTGGTCTCTCCATCCGCCGGTTCTGGGCAGGCTCAGACTGATCGGCAGACCCTCGTTCGCGTCGTACGCGAACGATATGCGCTCCTCGTCGTCTTCCGAGAACACGCCCACATGATGCCCGTTCTCCCAGGCGTGCAGTTCCCTCACAGCAGTCTCCCCGCGTAGGCGGACGGCAGCGTTTCGGTGCGGATGTGCAGCAGGTCGAACATCCTGTACACGTAGCGGATGGAGGTCAGACCGGTCTCCGCGAGCTCTTCGGCGCTTGAGAGGGGGACCCCGGCTCTCCTGGCGAGTTCGGCGGCGTCGAGACCCATGACGGACATGCGTTCGCGCACGCAACGGCGGACCGACGAGGTGTCGGGGAAGAACCGCGCCGGGTTCTCCTCCTTCTCGTCGGGAAGGCCCTTGTAGGCGGTCAGGGCATCATATTTCGACAGATCCAACGTCACGTGTGCCATGCTCGTCCTTTCCGGTTCCGAAAGCCGTTGACACCATGATACGGCCATCCGGTGCCGGCGCACCCCACGAACCTCATGGCAAGGGGTGCGCCGGCGTCGGCGTCAGCGTGCGTTGCCGTTGGTCTCGGGTTGCAGGATCTGCGGCGTCGAGACGTTGGCCTGGTCGGGTATCGGCTGGTCCGTGGGGTTCATGGAGGATTCCATGGCGGGGCTGTATTCGCCGAACGGGTCGGGCCCGTTCCATTCCTCGGGTTCGTTCAGGTCGAGTGGCATCTCCTCGTATCCGTCGGGCTCCCCGGTCGTCAGGTCGCCGCCTCCCGTGGTCTCGGGCTCGGGTCCGGATGCCGGTTTGCGTTCATCGGCGGCGGGCTTCGTATGCTCCCGCACGGGTGTGGGGGTTTCGACGATTGGCGCGGCGTCAGCGTTCTCGGTGCGTTCGACCTCGCTTATGGTGCTGGGCTCGTCTCCTGTGGCCTTGTTGTCCGCGTGCGAGGATTCCGGCAGGCCCTGGTCCTTGAGGAAGCTGATTCGGGAGGCGGCGTCGTCCACGCCGTTGACCGGCGCGCACATCACGGCTTCGACGATCCTGTCGTGGTCGTAGCCCGTCCATTGGCCGGTGAGCCGCGAGTCCACGAAGAACGTGGCGTCGTCGCCGTGCGCGGCCTGGAACGCCTGCGCGTCCTCCACCCGTTGCAGGTCCACGGGCACGCCGGCCGTGTTGAAGGCGTTCAGGGTGGCCTGCAACGCGGGCGACTGGTCGGTGTAGGTGATGTTCACGTGGTTGGTCAATTGGTCGGCTGCGGCGTCGATGTGCGTTTCCGGGTGGCGTTTCGACCATTCGTCCTTCAGCCGGGCCTTCGCCTCGATGATCTGCCTGCGGTAGCCGGGGTCGTTGCCCTCCAGTTGGTCGGCGACCATCCATCCTTGCAAGAGGGACGAGTCGCGCATCTTCCTCCAGCCGTCGCCGTCGGCAAGCACGGTCGCGTTCAGGGTGGACTCGAACCCCTTGTTGAGGCGTTCCCTGTTGTCCATCTCCCATTGTTCGAGGCGGATGGATTGCTGCTGCCGTCTGGTCTGCTCGTAGCGTTCGTTCTGGACGGCGCGTTCGGCGCGTTCCCTGCGTCGCGCGCGGTCGCCGCTCAGCTCGTTGTGCAGGGTGCGCAGCTGCTGGGCGACGCTGTTCCAGCTCTGGACCATGATCTGGTCGAAGCCGTCCTCGGGATCAGTTTGAGCCATTGTTTCTCCTCCTTGTTGGCGTGATGGTGGTTTCCTTGTTTTCCTTGCCGCCTGCGGCGGGGACCGACAACGTTTCCAGGATCGGTTCGCGCCATGCCCGGTTCGGGCGTTCGCAGGGCAGCGGTTCGCCCTTCCTGGTGAGATTCTGCTTGCAGTCGAGGCTGGCGACGATGCCACGGTCCTTGTCGAAAACGCGGTCGAGCATCGACGCCGCCTGGATGTAGAAGATCATCATCTGGCCGGGTGCCTTGCGCGCGTTCTCGTAGGCGCGCCACATGGCGTCGAGCGGGAACACGAGCGCCGGATAGCGCCACCAGTCGCTCACCCATTGCATGTTCACGCTCGCGCTCTGGTGGTAGCAGAACACGTTGGCCACGAACCTTTCCACGAACGCGGCGAGGTTCGGATAGTAGGTCTCGCTGCGCCGCATTCGCGCGCCGAACTGGCCGGACACGTCCCTTGCCCGCGCGGGATCGAGGTCGCCGGATTCGTCTCGGCCGAGATCCGTCTTCCCCTCCGGCGCGGGCAGTATACGGGTGTCGGATTCCTCCGCACCGGCCTTTGGAGGGGTGTCGTCACGGTCCGTTGCGTCTTCCGGCGGGTTCTCGTAGCCGTTGCCGGTTTCCCCGGCATCGGCCGGAATCCCGGATCGGATGGGTTCCGCCGCGTGCCGGCCTGCCGGCACCTCGGGTGCGGTCGGCGTCGGCTCGCCTTGGCCCGGCATGGTTTCCTCTTCGATCTCCTTGTCCTCGGGGATGTGCGGCGCTTCGGGGTTGGGCAGTCCCTTGCCGTAAGGCACGCCCTTCTCCTCCAGGATGGCGCGGGTGAACAGTTCCAGCCATCCGCAGTCCGATGACAGCAGGGTCCTGGCGGCACCGACCGCGCGCTCCCATTCCTCCCCATCAGGGCCGGACGTGGTGTTCGAGGTGTGTTCGCTCATTATGCGGCCTTTCTCTGCTCTTCTCGGGCTTTCGCCTTGGCTTGCGTCAGGGCGTCGGCCCATTGCCTGTTGCCCGTCCATGGCAGGGTCTTGACGATCTGCGCCCGGGATTGGGATGCGAGCAGCAGCGCGCGGCCGACGGGCCATTCGGTCAGGTCGGAAACGTCGAGGATGTTCTCCTTCTGGATCGAGTTGTTCACGCTGCGCCGGCCGGTGCCGTCGATGTTGACGCTGCCTCGCACGATCTCCCTCTGGCCCACCAGCTGGCTGATCTCGCCGAGGAATTTCGCGTCCTTGATGCCGCCCAGGTAGACGGTGATGTTCGCGTTGTTGAACAGCGAGCCGAAGTTCGTCTCGCCGAACGCGGCCCTGCCCTGGTCGGGGTTCTGCCAGATCGTCATGATCGGGATGCCCGCCGAACCGAAATACGAGTACACGTCGGCCAGTTCGGGCCAGCGGCAGATGTTCGCGGCCTCGTCCAGCACGCAGCACAACGGGACCGGCAGACGGCGGTTGTTGCCGGTGAACTCGGATTGGGCGCGTTGGAACGCGGTGAACGCCACCACCGCCGTCAGGCTGGCGGTCAACGCGGTGGAGGGACGGCCCTGGGCGGAAAGCAGGTACAGGGTGTCCTCGCTCGTGGCGAACTCGTAGGGGTCGAACAGGCCGCGCCGCTCGTCGATGTTCCCATTCGTATCCCGGTGCGGGTCGATCCAGTCGATGATCTCGGGGTCCGCGAGGAACGCGACCATGGTCTGAAGGCTGCCGAACACGCCGCTTCGGGTTTCCGGCGTCAGCGCGATCACGCTGGACACGCGCGAGGCGATGCCCGCGTAGCGCGGGTATTCGCTCAGGATGTCGGCCGGCGACGTGTCGCGCTCGTTGGAGCACCACCTGAACACGTCGGACACGGAACGGCCTCCCAGATGCGCGGCGAACAGGTAGTCGGCGAGCTGCTGGGCGGCGGTGCCGGGGAAGAAGTCGTCGCCGCCGGTCTGCGGCTGGCCCGAGGCGTAACGCCAGCAGTCGGCGATGCGTTTCGCGTCGGCGATGGACTGCACCGAGGCGATCAGGTCCCACACCCACGGCGCGCTCTTCCGGTTCGGGTCCGCGATGCGTTCGGGGTCGAACGTCCATATTTCGCCGTTCGGATGGTCGAGCCTGCGGATCGGGGCGGTCACGTCGAGGATGTCGCCCTTGTTCGAGGTCGCCAGGCACGGGCCCGGTGCCGAGAGCACGGCCGGGATCGCGTAGCACAGGGACTTGCCGGAACGCGGGCCCGCCAGAACGATAGCCATGTCCTCCCAACTGGTGTACATCGACGTGTTGTCCACGATGTTGAGCCCCAGCGGATATCCCGGCGACATGCCCTTTCGCCAGTGGCCCGCTTCTATGAGCCTTGACGCCATGGCCTCGGCGCGCTGGCGCGTCACCTTCTCCACGGCCTCGCCATGGCCCATGGCAGGCGCGTACACGTCCACGCGGGTGCGTGCCTTGGCGCCGGTTGCCCACGGCACGGCCTTGCTGGCGATCAGCCACGCGCCCACGCCGCACGCCACGGCCAGTACGACGAGCACGGCCACGGCCAGCGCCCACTGGCCTGCGGTCAGCGACCATTGGCCGGAGACCAGGTACATGAGCGCGAAGATCTGGAAGGGATGCCCCGCATGGGAGCACACGAGGGCGAACGTCGTGAGGATCAGGGACACCGCGACGATGATCGCCAGTTCGATCTTGCGGCTGGGACGGACCGTGCCGCCCAGATCCTTCACTCGGTTCGATTGCAGTTTCGGATCGACGTCGGCCAAGATTCATTTCTCCTTTCAAGCATGACGGCGGAACCGATGGAAGCGGTCCCGCCGTCGATGCGCCAGGGCTTGCGTCATGGCTAGCGGGCGTTGCCCGTCGTGAAATCGGATGGGGTGGAAAGGAAATCCGGTGCCGCAGGGTCCGCCGGAGCGGGAGCCGCGCCCGGCGTCGGATAGCCCGACAGCGGTTCGAAGGGCTCGCCGTTGAAAGTGCGGGGAACGCCGTCGCCAACGTATTCGCCGCGCGAGGCGTCAACCTGGTCCGTCCATGGATCCGTTCGCCCGGCATCGGCCACGGCACCGGCCTGTTCCTTGTCCTGGCGTTTGCGTTCGCGGGCGAGCTGGATGCGCTGGGACACGATGGAATCGATCTGCATGGAATCGCCGATCACGACCGGGCGTGCGTATGCCTTGCCGTCCTTCTGGCTGATGAAGGCGTCGGGATCGCCCATGCGGCCGGTCGCCACCACGGCGTCACCCTGGCGGAAATCCATGCCGTGCAGGAGCTCGGCAGCCTGGCCCCAGAATTTCACGGTGGTTCTCACCGGGCCGAGCGGATTGTCCGTATAGCTGCCGTCCTTCTGACGGACTCGCGGGCGGTCCTCATACACGGTGGCGCGCAGGTACGCCGAGCTCGTGGTGCCGTCCGCGTTGGTTTTCGCCGGCCAGTAATCGGGGTTCGCGGCGAGGAGACCGCGAACCACTTGCATTGACTGTGGCATGATGATGGTCCTTTCATTCGGGGAATACCAGCGCCTTCAATGGCGGCGGCGACTCCCATCATCCGGCCGGACCGGTGGCATCGCGGGGTACGGCGTCTACGTCAGCGCCCCAAATGCCCGCCGTTCTCCCACACGTTCGCCGCCTCCATGGCGGGATCGGTTTCCGGCAGACGGTCGAGCACGCTTGACGCGAACCGGTCCGAGGCGTCGTAGCCGATGGCCTGTTCGGCGAGTTCCCGCGCCTTCTCACCGTCGCCCATGGCGAGGCTGAGCATGGCCTTCAGGCCGATGATCCGGTAGCAGGCGTCCGTCGGCGCGTTGGCCTCCAACGGGCCGAGGATCCCCATCGCCATGTCGATGCGCGCCGGATCGGGCGTGGTGCCGTTGTCGATCAGCCGGGAAAACAGCAGGTCGGTGTTCACCATGCCGTCCGGCGTATTGATGCGTTCGCGCAATGCCGGAAGGGATAGGGGAGCGTTCTCGGCCAGTATGTCGCTGGCGATCATCATGCACGTTGATTCGGGCGCGAACTGCATCGTCACGCCCAATACGGCGAGCCGGTTCGCGTCGGACGACCATTCGCCCGTGGAGCGTGGTTCGGCCATGAGCTTCGACCAGTCGTAGGCTGCCGCGTTGCGCCAGGTGGTGCGCACATGTTCCGAGAATCCGTCGTAGGTCATGCCCGAGTCCAGATATTCGTGCGTGGCTGCGGTGATCAGCTCGTCCAACGGCGGTTCGTCCGTATCGGCGGCTGTGGCCTCGCTCTCCACGATGAACGGGATGCGGGGCTCTTCGGAGGCCAGGCCGTCCGTTTCCTCCGGCCGCTCCCCGTTGATGCGGTCCGCTTCCATGCGGTCCACTTCGCCGGCGAACCATTCGGAGCCCGCGAAATAGGTGCCGTCCATCGAGGAGAGCACCGGCTGGAGGATGGATGCCAGTTCGTCGTACACGGCATCGGGGTTCCGCAACGCCTCGATGGTTTCAGTCGCCGCGTTGTATTCGATGATGCGGTTCGCCAGCCGCATGGCACCGTCATCGGGTCGCACGTCGTCATACGATTCGCCCCAATGCTCGATCCATCCGATCATCGTCTCCCGTGTGATCCGCTCTTCGGCATCGGTGTTCTCCAAAGGCATGTTCGGCTCCTTGACAATCCTCGGCGGCAACCCGCTGTTCCCGCCATGACCCCGATCATCAGTCCAAGGCCATGGCGGGGTGGGGCATGGCGTCTACAGGGTTCTTACAGGTTTCGTCCCGTGCGGCCGGTCAGGTCGTCCACAAGGCCGAGGAGTTCCGGTTCGGGCCAGATGGAGTTGGCGAAAAGGCAGTCGTCCGTCAGGGGCCGGTCCTTGAATATGGTTCGCGCGTCCTCCCGGATCGAGGCCAGCGAGCCGTCGGCGATCATGCCGGTGAGGTCCTGTGTGCAGTACAGGTCGTATGGCGTGAACCCTTTGCCGTTCCAATCGATGTGATGGGTGATCGAATACTCGTATTCGTTCCAGTGCTCCATCCATGGAAGGGCGTGGTCGCCTTCACGGGTGACGACCGAGTAGCGGAACCAGCCCTCGGGAACCTGTATGGCATCGTCGTCATACGGGTCCGTCAGGGAATCGAGGTAGCCGGCGACGATGGATTCGCCGGCATGGAATTCCGTGTACCATGCGAGGTCGGGATTGCGCAGCGCGGCGTGCAGCGAGTCGAGCAGTGCGGCGTCGTTCATCGTGGTCCTTTCACCGGTTTTCCGTTTCCGGCAGGATGCCGGTGTTGTCGTATATTCTGAACGTTTCGACGGCGTGCGCGACCCGCGCCCTCGATTCGCCATAGGTGGCGGAATCGACCGTCTCACGCCATACGGGTTCACGGGTTTCCGCATTGCCGTACGGCTTGGGCTCGGTGGGGGTTATCGACATTTCGAAGTCCCATGAGGATGCGCCGTGCTCGGCGGGGCGGAAGTCGAGAGTGCTGCGGTTGCCCGTCAGCCGCAGCAGCCGGGATCGCTCGCCGAGCCGGTCGGAGAGTGATGCGGAGCGTGCCACGGCGCGGATCATGCGTTTCATGCCGGTGGCGAGGTGGTCTGTCATCGCAGGGTTCCCTTCTAGGCGTGCCATTTGAGGTTCGTATCGTTGAACCCGCTTTTTTCGAGCGGGCACATCTCCACGTTGATGGGGATTCCGGGCAGTCCTCCCAGTTTGATCAGGAAACGGCCCAGACCCTTGTGCGAGGCGTCGGAGCCGAAGTTGACGGGCGTGGCCCAATCCTCCAGCATGTCCTCCTCGCGCCGGGATACGGGCAGTCCGCATTCGCCGCGCAGGTAGCGGTCCACCTCGATGCGGCTCAAAGCGCCCAGCACCTTGATCTCGCTGCGTTCCACGAAGCCGCGCGCCTTGGTGTTCTGCGCCGGGGTCTCCATGCACATCAGGTCCTTGAACGTGTGCGTGATCATGATCTGGCCTACGCCCCACTGCCTGTTCAGACGGGTGAGCAGGTCGAGCTTTTCGACCATGAGGGGGCTGGCGCGCAAAGCGCGGTGCATCTCGTCCATGATGATCACGTGGTTGCGCCGGGGCTGCAATCCCTCCTCGGCGAGCACGTCGGCGGCGTTCTTCGCGGCGAACGCGCTCGTCCATGTGGTCGCCAGCACGGCGGCGACCACATCGTCGCCCGACTGGGCCAGGGCGCTGATGTCGAAGTCCACGGGCCTGGACAGGTCGATGCGCGCGGTGGTCTGGTCGCCGAACAGACGGCCGAACTTCGTCATGCGGTTCGAGAACCCGTGCAGGTCGGCCAGAAGGCCGCGAACCTGCGCCCTGTAGAGCTCGTCGTTTTCCGGGTCGTCCCAGACCGCCGCCATACGCACCTCGTCGGGCCCTTCCCTCAGCAGGTCTCGCAGGTCCGCGATGACGGGAGGCTGCGGGTCGTCGCCGTGCCGGTCGTGGAGCACGCGCACGGCCACGGAAAGGATATCGGATTCGCGTGCGGTCACGCCCCTGGCACCGCCCACGTCGTCGGCCTCGCGGCCGGTGCGCATGATCGTCAAAAGCACCTCCATGAGCGCCGCCCTCGTGTCGTTGTAGTAGTCCGTCAGGTCCTTGCGCGCCTTGCCCTCCAAGCGTTGCAGCGCATAATGGAGGTCGCCGGGGTCCAGGGGGTTGACCACGCCGATGCCCGCTCCCAGCCGGATGACCTGGCCGCCGAGCATGTTGACCAGTGAGGCGTAGTCGGGCTTCAGATCGCCGGGGATGATCGCGTTCATGCCCAGGGCGCTCAGTCCCAGCACCTCGCGGCGCACGAACGTGCTCTTGCCGATGGCCGGCAGGCCGAGCAGGAACATAGAGGGCTGTTTGATGATGCCGGCCTTGAACCAGCTGATCGGGTCGCAGCACACGCCGGCACCCGTCATCAGGCTTCGCCCGACCGGCACCCCCTCGGCCGGCAGGGCCATGTCGGTGCCGAACGGCCAGAACCCGCCGCACACCTGGTTCGACGTGCCGAAGAACTCGTCTATCGTGGGCATCAGGGCCGCATAGCCGCCTCCACGCGAGCGTTTCCCCCGCCACGGCACCGGGGGCACGGGCTCGTCCGGTTTGGCCTTCAACGGACCGAGCAGCATGGATTCCATGCGTGCCACGGGGTCCGTGGCCGTGGCGCTTGGCATGGTTCCTTTTCGTTTCGACGGCTTCCATGGCATCGGCATCATGTGTCCTCCGTTCAGGACAGGAGCCGGCCGAGGGGGCCGGCTGGAGTGTATGATCTGACGTTCAATCCAAGGGGCAGGCTTGCGGCGAATCCCGTGTCCTGTGCCCCGTAGCAGGGGCGCAGGTCGATCTTCGCGCCGCCTGCGGCCTGTTCCACGGCGCGTGACGCGGCTTCGAGTCGTTGGCTTTCCTGTTCGCCCCTGGACACGGTGACGGTGACGAGCATCCCGAAGAACACCATGACCGCGCCCTGGTTCGTTTCGACGGCCTGTCGGTTGGCCTTGCCTATCTGGCTCATGGACCTCACCGTGGCGCGTTTCTCCTGGCTGACCTGGTTGGCTGCCTTCTGCCGGTTCTGTTCGGCCATGAACATGGTCTTGTCGGGCGGCAGCATCCGGTAGAGCACGGTCACTCGCTTGCGGTCGCAGTCCGCCAATGGGCTGAGCAGTCGGGTGAGCGTGTCGGCGGTCACGTTGCTTTGCGGCGGGTCCACCATCTCCCATGTGCGGCTCAGCCCGGAATCATGCGCGTAATGGCTCCACCCGGCCTCGTGGGAGACGGGTCCGCAATCCTCCCATGCGATGTACGGGGGCTCGTCGGATTCCTCGATGGTCTCCTGCGCGGCCGGATCGTAGGCGACGCGGACCATGCGAGTGATCTCCTCCATGCCCAGGGCCCTCGCGGCACCGCCTCCCGCCTGCGCTATCTGCTCGCGGATCGAGGGCAGCAGCAGGCTTATGCGACGCGCGGCCTCCCCGGCCTCCAGGTATTTGCCGTCACGGTCGGTGTAGCGGAAAGTCAAGGTGAGCGTCACGTCGTTGGAAGCGCCGCCGGCTGCGTACTGGTCCATGATCTGCGCCATGGCGCGCGCCGCGAGCTCGGGAGCGTCCTTGACGATGCGTTTGCTCAGCGTGCGGCGGAAACGCACGCCGGAATCGGGTGCCGTGTCCACGGTCACGGCCAGTTGGGTGACGCCGGTCTCGGAGGCGAGCGATTCCATGAGCCCGGCCCACGAGGCCACGTACGAGTCCTCCACGTCGTCGTCGGCGAGGCTCGCGCCCTGCGGCTGGCATGACAGGAGCAGCGAGTATTCGCCGGTGTGCGAATGCCGCACCAGGCAGAACTCGCCGCCCAGCCCGTCCAGGGCGGAGGTCAGGCCCACCCGTGAGAGGATGCCCGGCAGCATGGCCTTGCCGCCGTCGATCGGCGCGAGCAGGCCGGAACGATACAGGTTAGCGCCGGAACGCTGCGCGGCCATCCACGTGCGCTTCTCCACGGCGCGGTCCACCATGTTGCGGTGCTCGCGGTCGCGGATGGCCAACACGAGGATGACGCCCATGCCGACCACGAGGATCGCGATGGCCGCGACCACGCTCGCCATGCTGACCAGCAGCGTGCAGGTCAATACGCCCATGCCCGCTATCGTCAACGGTATGCCGATGTTGCGGATGCCTCCCGGCATCGGCCGCATCCAATCGCCGTATGTCGTGTTCGACGCCATGATTATCCGAATCTCCTTAACAAAACGTATGCGTCAGAATGTCTTGCCCTTGCGAGTGGTCGAGCGGTCGGCACCGTCCGGTGCGCCCTCGCGGGCGAACCCGCCGGCATCGTTCGTTCCCTGCGGCCTGTTGCCGCCTGACGGGTCGGGTGGCGCGCCATCGGGTGCCGGTGGAACCGGGCTTCCCGTGCCATTGCCGTTCGTTCCCTGCGGTTTGCCGCCGTTGCCCTTGCGGTTCGCTCCCTGTGGCTGGTCGCCGGTGTTCTGTGGTTCGCCGCCCGTGGGATTGCCGTCCAGCGGTTTGGCGTGCTTGCCGCCGCCGTTCGTTCCCTGTGGTTTGCCGGCGCCCCGGCCGAGTCCGGAAAGCAGTCCGGCCAGGCCGCGGCCGGCACCGGGTTTGGCACCGTCCGGTGACGCTTCGCCGCGTCCGTCGCCGCCGCCTTTCCTGCCGCCCTTGCCGCCCATGGCCTTGCGCAGGCCGCCGCCGGCCAGGGCGACTCCCATGCCGAGTATGGAGGGCAGGATTCCGCCGCCGCCACCGCCGACCGAGGATTGCACGGCGGGCACGATCACGCGGATCATGGCGGGAAGGAGGATGATGACGCTCAGGGTGAGCATCAGCGTGATGGCCTGGCTGTCGTCGCCGGGCCCGGCCGTGGCCATGATCGCGCTGCCGGTAGCCATGACCAGTGCGGCGACGGGCTTGTAGGCCAGGAACGCGGCCAGCCAGCCGATGGTCTTGGCGAAAGCCTGCTTGCCGGTCTCCATCCAGCTCATGGCGGCCCACATGGGTGCCACGCCCACCAGGATCGGCAGCATCCCGGCGCGGAAGTAGGCGAATATCTTGCTGATCAGCCCGCAGATCCACATCACGATGGTGAGCACGATGGCGACGGGCGCGCCGAGATTGAAGAACGAGCTCGCGGCCAGGCTTTTCGATTCCCAGGCGTCGTTCATCATGCCCGAGGCGGACCTGAGCACGTCGGCGGTCCACGTGTCGAATGTGGCCTGGAACGTGTTGACCAGTCCGGCAAGGCACACGGCGCTCAGGATCGCCCACATGAAGGCCTTGCCCAAGGGGATCAGGTCACGGCCCTCCTGTTGGGTGACGAGCTTCCAGCCGGCCGCGATCACGCCGCACACGGCCGCGATGATAAGGAACGGGTCAACCTGCATACGGATGTAGTCCGACAGGAAGAACGTGGTGCCGCCGCCCGGCGTCCATGACGGCAGGCCCGGATTGCCGCCGGACGAGCGGGAGAAGAACGTGAGCGCGATGCTCGCGCACGAGGAGCCGAGCAGCACGCCGAGCAGTATCCAGCCGATGCGGTCGAGCAGACGGCCCTCGCCGCCCTGGCCGATGTTCCACACGATGCGCGCGCTCAGCACGATCAGGCTGATCGCGGCGGCTGCGACGAGCACGCCCTGCGCGATGCGCAGGTACCGGTTCACCGGTGCGAACCATGAATCGTAGTTCGGCGTGGCGTTCGCCTGCAACGTTGATACCGTGTCGTTCGCGGCGACCAGCGTGTTGCGGCTGGTGGACAGCCATTCGATCGTGGAATCCGATTGGACCTGGTACATGTTCCACAGGGTCTTCTCCAGCCAGGAGAGCTTGCGCTGCTTCCGGCACGAGGAGTCCTTGTACTCCCATTTGCCCTCGTCGGACGACTCCTCCTGATACGTGTTCTCCAATGCCCTGCATTGCAGTTCCGGAGACTTCCTCAGCAGATCCTTCGCCGCCTGCTTGGTGCCGACCGCGACCGCGCCGGTATGGGCGGGCGGGTCGCCGTACTGGTCGATGACCCATTGGATCTGGCTGGGGCCGATCAGGTCGCCGAGTCTGCCTTCGGGTATCTTCATCACGTAGGTGGTCTGGGTGTCGCTGACCTGCTTGTCGCCGAACGTGAGCTCCTTGCTGAACGAGCCGAAGTCGGGTCCGCCGCAGGCGGCGAGGCCCATGAGGCAGGCGAGGGCGAGCGGCAGCGCGCACAGGCGCTGCCGTATGCGTCGAATCCCTTTCATGGCTTTTTCTCAGCAGCTTGCGGTGACGGACAGGCCGAGTGCGGCGAGGATGGCGACAGCGCCCGCACCGAGGAAGATGCCGATCACCCAGTTGACGAGCTTGTCGAAGGTGTCGTCGCGGTCTGGCACGCCGTCGCCCTGCTGGCGCAGGATGTGCACGCCGATGCGCACCAGCGCGACCACGCCGATCACCAGGCTCAGCGCCTTCACCCAGCCCAGGGCGGTGGATACCGGGCCCGAGAATCCCGGAGGCAGGCACGGGGTCGGGTCGGAAAGGGTCTCGGCGAGGATCACGCATGTTTCATGCAGCATTGGGTTGTTCCTTTCGTGTTAGGTTCATGCACCATCGTCAGCCGACATGGGCCGTGGCGCGGGGCATGGCGTCTACGTCCTTCACGAGCCGTGAGTACGCGGCCGGATAACGCCGGGGAAACCCGTCGAGTTCAAGCCCTTTGATATGGGGCAGCCGCCACACGCGGACGGCGGATGACAGTTGGATGCGCGCCGCCACCAAAGGCCGGGGCATACGGGGCACGGGGTCGGTGATGGCCGCGCCCAACAGGATCGATGCGCCGAACAGTCCGGCCGACTGGTCGGCGAGCAGCGCGCGCAACGATTCGAGGCCGCGCCCCGTGCCCATGGCGCACAGGATGATGCGCGAGGGCATGGAGGGATCCTGGCTCACCGGCAGCGCGCGGCCGGCGTCGGCGAAACGTTCCGGATCCGAATGGCGGATCGTGGTGCATCCGGCACCGCCGTGCGCGCCCACCAGCCACACGCGGTCGGTGACGGGTGCCGCGAACGACGGGATCAACGTGGTCAGTTGTGGCATGGTGTTGGTCCTTTCATAGGCTCGGGTCGGTGCCGGGCAGTTGCGAGGGGTCCGGGTTCGCGGGCACCGACCAGCCCGGAGACGCGGAACCACCGGTCGAGCCGGCGGAACCGCCGGAGGAATGGTATCCGCCGCCGGACGGGCCGGAACCCGGGCCCGAAGCGGAGCCGGAGGGCGTGTACGAGTACTGTTGCGGTGCCGGCGTGCTCTGCGCCTGCGCCGCCGCAGCCGCTGCGGCCTCCTCCTGCGCTTTCCTTTCCTCGTCGGCCTTGGTCTTCGCGTCGATGGAGGCGTTCACCTTGTCCATGGCGTCGGTGATGGCCTTCTCGTCGCGCTTGTCGATGGAGGCGCGCAGCAGGGCGCGAGAATATTCGTCCTGCACCTTGCCTTCGGAGGAGGAATACAATCGTTCGCCCTGTTCGACGGTATGGGCCAGCCGTGAGGAGAACACCGCGCCCGCCGCCTTCTTCAGCCGCGAGAGTTTTCCCGTGTGCTTCTTTTCGATGGCTTGCAGCTTGGATGTGGTGGCGTTGGCCGTTTCCGTGTCCGTGGCGGCACATGCGGGGATTCGCTCGCCCTCGGAATATTGTTCGGCCAGCTTGTCGAGGGTTTCCAGGGTTTCCGGGTCGGCGAGCTTGTCGGCCGTGACCGCTTTCGCCTGTGCGAGCCGGTCGCCGTCGAGATATTCGACCAGCTTCTGTTCGGCTTTCTTCGCCGCAGCGTGGGCGGTGGCGCAGTCCGCCGTCGCCTGTTCCAGCTCGCGTGCGGCCGTGGCGGATTCATGCGATCTCCACGCGGACATGCCGGCGACCGTGACGCAGGCCGCGAGCAGGATGCCGCCCGCGGTCGTGGCTATGCGCCTCCATTCGCGCACGGGCATGGCGGCATCCCGGTCGCCGACCGGCGTGAGGTCGATCGTGTCGGCGAGATCGGCCGGCTCCACGGCACCGACAACGTGCTGCGGTTCCGATGCCGGGGCATCGGCCGGGATATCATTCCCCACCGGATTCGAGGCCGATGGCAGCGGGCCGATCTCCCACGGATCGACGGCCGTGTTCGCCCGGTCTTCGCTTCCGGCGTCGTCCACGCATCGCGCATCCGGCTCCAGCCCGGGCCCGGGCTCGGGTTCGGGTTCGGCCGGTGGCCGGCGTTCCGGTTCCGGTTCTCGTGCCGTGTCGATGGCGACGGCGGTGCCGGCGGCGATTATGGGGCCCATCTCCCATGGGTCCGTGCTGGAGGTGTTCATCGGTTCGGGAAGAGGCGCTGGCGAAGGCTCGGGCGGTCCGGTGCGGTGGCGGTCATGCCGTCGGCGGCGTCGGCCTGCCGTTCGCGCAGCTGCCGCTGTTCCATGACCCATGCGGGATGCTGGCCGTGTTCGTGCGCGTCCATGAGGCAGCGCGTGACCTCGCCCTCGGGTGAAACCGCCGCGAGCCGGCCCAGATGGCCGGTGAACGCGGCCTCGGGATCGCCCTGCATGAAGCTCATGTACGCGGCGGCCTCAAGCGCGCCCTCCCTTCGCGCGGAATCCGGGATGGTGTTGGACAGCCGCCACAGCAGTGCGGGTATGTCCTGGTGGAACTCGCTGTTGGCGATCTCGCGCACGTTGTAGTCGGCCTGGTACCACGGTTTGACCTGGCCCGAGGCGAACAGGGGCAAGGCGTGCGGATCGTGCTCGGCGACCATGAGGAAACGGGCGCGTTCCAGGCCCGGCGATATCAGCTTGGCGCACACGGCGTCGCGCAGCCCCGTGTCGCCGGACAGCGATGCCAGCAGTCCCGCCGTGGCATGGTCTTTTTCCGCGTCCGCGCCGATGCGGTATTGTCCGGCGCGCAGCGAGTCGAGAAAATCGAATACGGCCAATGCGGTTTGCCTGTCAGCCATGTGCAACCTCCAGAAGAATGATGATGGTGCGAACAATGTCAGAGTCGATGATGCGCCGGGTCGCGGGCCGCTGCGGGGCGCACCGTCTACAGGCCCCATCGGGAGCACGGTTCCACGGGTCTGCGGCTCCACGGGTTCACGGGTTCACGGGCATGGGAAAGGCCCTCCGCCGGGAGAGGCTGGCGAAGGGCCTGGGGGTTCACACGCCGTCCGGGGCACGGGATTCGGAAAGCTTTATGCCCCTTTCCGGCATGTGAAGTCAATGGAGGGCGTTCCGGCCGTCATCGGACGACGAGGCCGGAGCGCCACGGGGTCACTTGCCCGCGTTCACGGCCGTGTGGCGGCCGGAACCCTGTGCGTAGTGGCGCTTGCGGAACACGAGCAGGGAGCCGCCCGCGAGCAGCACCGCCAGAGCGCCGCCGGCAAGGCCGAGCACGGCCACGCCGGTGGAGGCCAACGGCTTGGCACGGTATCCGTTCCAGTCGTCGGTGTTGCTGGTGGTCTGGGTGTCGGCGCACAGCTGCTTGCCGTCGATCTCGGTCACGTCGCCGGTGGAGTATTCCGGATCGGTGTCTTCGCCGCCGTCGGTCTTGTCGTTGAACGGGTCGCCGTTGGACGGCGCGCATTCCACGAGCGGGGTTCCGGTGACGATGGCGCGGTCCGTGTGGGTGTCGCCTTCCTTGACGCCCTTGAGCGTGCCGGTCACGCTGACCGATTCGCCCGGCTTGAGCACCAGGGTGTCCCAGTTGTCGGGATAGGTGAGCGAATCCATGTCCACGTGCGCGTCGCCGACGATGGTGGAGTCGGCGAGGTTCAGGTCGCTTGCCTTGTACCATGCGCCGTCGCCGGTGGTCGGGTCGGTCTTGGAGGTGTTGGTGATGATGAACGTGATGCCGATGTTGTCGGCGTCCATCTTCAGCGCCTGCTTCGGGTCGTCGCGGTCCGCCTGCTCCTGGCCGTCCTGCTTGAGGGTCGGGGTATCGACCTTTTCGAGGTGGATGCTCGGGGTCATGTCCGGGGTCTTGGTGACGACCTTGTTGGATTCGCGCGGCTGGCCGTTGATGGTCTCGGTCCACGTGTTGGGCACCTCGTCGGCCACGGCGATGCGCTTGCACTGGAGGTAGAGCACCCAGCCGGCCTCGTGCTCGTTGTCGGCGCTCACGAGGTCGAGGTAGGTCTGGGTCGCGTTGACCGTGACCTTGCCGTTGTCGTCGGCGTCCACGGTGAACAGGTTGCCGCCGAACTTCGAGGAGTCGAAGCCGCTGCCCGCGATCTTCTCGCCCTTGGCTGCGAGCATCTGGCCGTCCCTGTACAGGTCGCGGCTGGCGTAGACGGCCCAGTTGCCCAGGTACTGGTCGTACTCGGTGTTCAGCTGGTCCGTGCCGCCCCAGTCCGTGACGGTCTGGTAGGCGCGGTCCGGGGGCAGGATGCTGGAATCCAGGCGGTAGAGGAACGTGTGGTTCAGATACACGCTCTTGCCGTCGATGCTGTCGCCGCCGACCTGCACGGTCACGTCCTTGGTCGGGTTGATCTCCTTCAGCGGGTTGGTGACGGTGTTGGTCTTGTCGCGCTTGTCGTTCGTGACCTGCGTGGCGGTGTTCTCCACCGTGTGGCCGTCCTTGACCTTGGTGACGGTCATCGGCATGACCACCTGGTAGGTGTGGCCCAGCAGCGACTGGTCGATGCTCGGGTCCTTCAGCGGGTCGTAATCCTTGTCGGTTTTCTCGCTGTACGCCTTCAGGTCGTCGGGTTGCGGGTCGCCGGGAACGGTCTCGCCGGTCGCGGGGATCTGGGTGTCCACGGTTTTGGCGAAGGCGTAGAGCACGCCGTCCTTGTCCTGGATGTTGAACTCGCCGGTGCGGTCCCTGCCGGTCTCGTCAAGGATCTCCACGTGTTTGGCGTCGAGGGTCAGGTACTCCTGGTCGTAGTCGTCCGTCATGCCCAGTCGCCATACCTTGTAGGCGGTGTCGGTGAGCTTGGAGGCGTCGATGTTGACGCGGTAGTACACCTTGTCGCCCAGCAGCGCGGTCTTGCCGTCGATGTTGATGGTCGGGTCCTTCTGCGTGTCCTGCTTGGAGGGCTTGATGACCGGCGGCTCGTTCTCGACCTTGTTGGACGGGGTGACGCCGTTGTTGACGGTCAGCGCGGCCTTGTTGTCGACGGTCTTGTCGGTGGGCGCGTCCTCGTTCACCTTGGCCTCGAAGCGCAGCAGCACGCGCGGGTTGGAGCCGGCCTTCCAGTTGGCGGCAACCCAGTCCTTGGTGAACGTGGCCTCGAACGAGTGGTTGGCTTCGTCCCACTGCACCTTGTAGGCGCTCTTCGGGATGATGCCGCCGGTTCCCAGGTCGGTGATCTCCAGGGTTTGCTTGTTCGCGGTGGTGTACTCGGAATAGGTGTCGCTCAGCTTGATGGCGGTCACCGAATATGCCTGGTCCGCGGGGATCTGCGGGTCCACGCGCACGGTGTATTCCACGGTCTGGCCGGGGAACACGGTCTTGGTGTCGATGCTGGACTGGTCGCCGCCCTGGGAGGATTCGGCGATGACCTGCTTGTGGATCGGGGGCACGGTCACGCAGATCTTCGGCGTGTTGGTGTCCACCGTGCTGCCGCCGACCGTCTGGCCGCCCTTGTTGTCGAGGTCGTCGCCCTTCGGGTCCGCGCACGTGTTGAGCTCGTCGCCCTCCGCCTTGCCGTAGGATTCGAGCAGCTTCACGGTGTCGAAGTTCACGTCGAAGGGGATCACGACGCTGATCTGCTTCGCGGTCTTCAGGTCCTTCTGCGCGGCCTCGTAGGAGTCCTTCGCGCTGACCGTGACCTTGGTGCCCTCGGCGGTGATGTCGAACTGGTCGGTCACGTCCTTGCCGGTCTTGTTCAGGTCGTTGACGCTGGCGTTGGCCTCGTCGGTGGTGTCCTGCTCGTAGACCTTGATGTTGGAGGTGTCCTTCAGGTCGAGGATGCTATCGACGTTGGCGAAGTCGTCGGTCCACGCGATCTCGGGCACGCGGCCCAATCCTGTGGGCAGGGTGCCGGAGATGACCGCCGCCACCTCGTCGCCGAGACGGTAGTACTTGTCGTCGCCGCCCACCTTGTCGCTTTTGGTCGGATCGACGGTCAGCTGCCACTTGCCGCCGACCTTCATGGCCCACGCCTTGTTGGGGTTGGGTGTCCACACGAACACCGGCGGCTCGTTGGTCGGTCGGGTCTCGTTGTTCCACTTCTCGTACGCCTTGTTGGTCAGCTGGATCTTCTTGCCCTCGGTGGCACCCTTTTTGATGGTGCCCGTCAGGTAGAACTTGACCTTGCTCGCGCTGTTCTTGAACATCGTCTTGGCGATGTACGAAGCCTTCGCGGTGGCGGTCGCGGTCCTGGCCTTCTGGTCGATCACGATATCGAACTGGTCGGTCTCGTCCTTGCCGTCGACGAACACCTTGCCGGACTTCCAGTCGATCCACTGGATCGAACCGGTCAGATCATCGGTGATGGAATAGGATGCCAGCGGGTTGAGCAAGTGGCTCGGGATGCTGCCGTTGACCACGACGCCCACCTGGTCGCCCACGAGGAACGTCTTCTGATCGACGCCCTGCTGGTTGGTCCATTGCTTGTCCTCGGCCACGAGAGCGCCGGACTCGTCCAGCACCCACACCTTGTCCGGGGTCGGCGTGACCTTGCCCACGCTGTCGCTGTCACCGGTCTGGCAGTCGGCCAGGCTGCCGGTGCCGTTGTCTCCGTTCCAGCACGCCACGGAACCGTCGTTGATCTTGTAGTCGCCGCCGGTGGGTTTGGCCGACTGTGGCACGTTCAGCGTGTAGAGGCCGGAATGCGGGGCGGTGGCGTGCGCCTTGACCACGCGCTTGCCATCGATGGAATCGTCGATGGAAATGTCCGCCGGCACGATGTTGCCGTTCGCGTCGGTCACGGTCACCTTGCTCACGTCGTCCTGCTCGGTGCCGCCGATCACCACGTCCCTGGTGTCGATCGTGTCGTAGATCCAGAACTTGCCGGAGGCGTTGGAATGCGCCTTGATGTGCGCCGTGTACAGCGAGCCGGACGCGATGGAGTCGTTGCCGTCCCGCACCGTGTCGCCGGCCTCGTTGGTCAGCCATTTCTCGGGCGGGGTGGTGGTCTTCTCGCCGGACTCCTTGCCGTCGTTCTCTCCCTTGTGGGAGACCGCCTCGGCCATGTTGCCCTGCTTCGCCACGTCAACGTCCCACCAGCGCTTGCCCGCAGGCCACGACTCCCACGAGGCGTCCATGTCCTTGAAGGACGCGCTCACTGTGGCGCTGCCCTTGTTGGATGCGGTGAACTGCTTCGCCACCGTCTTCTCGGTGCCGTCGATGCCACGCCAGTGCAGGGTCGCGGTGCCGTTCACGTTCTCGGTCTTCGACCCGTCGCTGGACAGGGTGATCGTGTCCGAAGCGTCCTTGGTGTCGCCCGACTGGCCCGACATCTCCGCAGCCTGCGTGCTCACGCTCAAGTGATAGTTCGGCTGCACCGGCTCGTATTGGTTCAACATGATGACGATCGCAACCGGGCTGTTATTCCACTGGGAGGCCGCGATCGAGTCCACCGAACGCTCAGGAGCATCAGAGAAACCGTCGTCAGTGTCATAAGACGCACCATTATTGTGGTATTTAACCGGTGCGATGTTTTTGTTCCATGCGTCGCTCCAATAGGAGGCGGTGGCGAAGCCTTCGCCGGAATAGGAGTGCGTGGTGGGCGTGGCGACCACGCCGACGGCGACCATGCGGCAGTTCGCGGTCTCGCCCGGATGCTTGTCGTTGAAACGGGCCACGCATTCATTGTTGGCCATCGTGATCGCGGTGTTCGCCTTCTCATCGGCCCCGCCGTTGTAGTTGTTATAGGTCGCGCCCATCTTCGCCACGGCCTTCTTGAACGCGTCAAGGGTAGCGCCGCCGAAACCGCCGTTGTTGTTGTCCTCATAGGCCCAGCCGATCACCGAGCCGCCGACACTGCCAGCCGAGCCGGGAGCCCAGCCGCCGCCGCCGTCGGCCATCGCGGTGGCCGCGACCATGCCGCCGCCTGCCAGCGTCGCCACCGCAGTCAAAGCTGCCACTGCCACGCGCAGCCCCTTCCCGTTGCGGGCATCAGCCCGTTTCCTCTCGTTGAAAACCATAGGGTTTCCTCCTGTTAGATTCTTGTTTCCGACCGGCCTAAAAGCCGGTAGCCGGAGTCCGGAAAACTTCGGCCACAAACCATTAGAACCCCATTTCGGCCGGTCCAGTTTGGACATTTTTTCCGATCAGTTACGCGAGATATTGACCACGAGGAGGGGAAACGCCTAAAACGCATGATTCGGGGTATTTACCGAAATACCGAAACCGGTAAAATCGGTGCATACCGAAGCGAATGATAAAAAAACTCGCCCGAACGAATCGGACGAGTTTCATGCCTGCATGTCAGCAAGTCAGACGCCGCACACGCTCTCCGGGCAAGTTCCGCCCGGAGTAGCAGCTCCATAGCCGCTGCTGTAGCCGAAGCTCCCGCCGTAGGAGGAACCGGCGGAGCCGCCTGTGGAACCTCCCGTGGTGCCGCTTCCGCCACCAGTGGAGCCTCCGCCGTAGGGGTATGAGGGTGTCCAGGATTGCTGGGGCTGAGACTGCTGATAGTTGTACTGCTGTTGTTGCGTCTGGGCGTTCGCAGCGGCGGCGGCTTTCGCATCGGCCTCGGCCTGGGCCTTGGCTTTCGCCTCCTCGTCGGCCTTCTGCTTCGCCGCGATGGAATCGTTCACCGCCTTGGATGCCTTGGCTATCGCGGCCTCGTCCTTGGCTTCGATGGCCTTGGACAGTTCCTCGCGCGTCTTGTCATCCTGCACGTTGCCGTTGCTGGACTCCAACAGGGTTTTCGCCGTGTCGATGGTCTTCGCCAGCTTCGAGTCGTTCACCGCGTCCACCGCCTTCTTCAGGCTTCCGGCGTGCTTCTCATACCATGCGGCCGCATCGTCCAGTTCGTCGATCGCCGTTTCAAGCCCGTCCTTGCCGTCGGCCACGCAGCCCTCGTATTCCGGCGCTTCCACGTCCAGCGCGGTTTTCAGCGCGTCGAGGGTCTTCGCGTCCTTCACCTGATCGGCCTTGACCTCCAGCAAGTCGGCCGCGTCGCCGTTGACGAGCGTGTTCCAGTCGTTCATCGCGCCGCGCGCCGCGTCGGAGGCCGTGGCGCACGCGGCCTCCGCCTCGGCCAGTCGGCGGTCCGACCATATTTTCCATCCGATGCCGCCGGCCACCACAAGCGCCAGCGCGCACAGGCCCGCGACCAGCGGCACCAGCCACTTCGGCCGAACACGCCTCGACTCCTCGACGGCGGCGGTTTCTCCGTTCGTGGGCGGCGGGGTGTTGGTTTCCGTTTCCTGTTCCGTTTTCATTCGTGTCCTTTCATCGTTCGTTTCGGTATGCACCGATTTTACCGGTTTCGGTATTTCGGTCATTCTCTGTCGGAGCCGGGGTTGCCGGTTTCCGCGCGTTCATGCCGCCGCCGGTGGCGCTCTGCACCGTTCCGGTTCGGGCACCTGCTTGTTTCGCACGGCGTCTCGCGTCATGCGAGATAGGCTTCGAGCGCGAGGTCGATGACCTCCTGGATGCGCATGTCGTGCGCGGCGGCGTAGGTCTTGAGCCGCCGCCGCGTTTCGGGCCTCATGCTCACGCTGGTCTTGGACCATTCCCCCGTCTGATCGGAGCGGAAGACGTCGGCCATGCCGGAGACGCTGCGGGTGCGGGCTGCGGGCCTGAAAGCCATGTCGAGGTTCCTCATGCGCGCGCCCCCATCGCTTCGACGATCTCGCCGAGCACCTGGGGGTACTCGTGGAGCTTGTCGGGGGAGTGCCCCATGCCGGCCTTGATGTCCTGCCGCTTGCACACAACGGCGTCGAAACGGGGCGTGCCGGCCTCGTCAAGAGCGGCGACGGTCGCCTGGAAGGCTCGGGTGCGGGGTTCGGCGCGCACGATGAGCACCGCACCGGGCTTGCCATCGGGAATCGCGTTCATCGTCGCCCACGCCTGCTGCAGATCAATGGGCGAATCGGAGGTGGGGCACGACCACGAAGTCGGCGGCCTTGACGCTTTCCTCGAACAGCCGGCCCTGCGGCGGCGCGTCCACCACAGCGAAGCCGCCATGCCCGGCACGGGCCAGCCGCTGGAGCGTGCTCAGGTTCGCCGGCATCACATCGGTGCCTGCGGGCCACCCGCCGTTTTCCTCGGCCATGTCCCTCCACAGGCTCGCGCTGGACTGCGGATCCGCATCGAGCACCGTGGCCCCCTCCTCGAAGCGCCGCGCGTATGCGGCGGCGAGATAGATGGCGCTTGTGGTCTTGGCGACGCCTCCCTTGGCGTTTGCGATGGTCACGATCATGGTTGTTTCTCCTATCGGTATTTCGGTGTTGGATTCGTATCGGTATTCCGGTATTCCGGTTTTTCGGTATTCCGGTTTTTCGGTATTCCGGTTTTTCGGTATTCCGGTAATTCTGGCGTGGTCAAAACAGGACGCCTTGGATGGCCGGCGGAACCGACGCCGCGTCGGTGAAGCTCGGCGCGACAGACAGGCGTTCACGTTTGCGACGTTGCAGGCGCTTGCGCTGCCGCCAGTCGCTGGAGTCCGCCAGTCTGGTTCGGTCGGCCCAGTCCGGATGCCTTTCAAGCCAGTCGCTCACCCGTTGCGCGGGCATGTCGTGCAGCTGGCGCGCCGTGATGCCGAGGTCTCGGCAGACCAGTTTCGAGAGTACTGTGCGACGCCTGTAGTCAAGGCCTCCTATGAGGTTGCGGTCCTTCCATCCGCCGACGAGACTGTCGGCGATGCAGGTGGTTCGCAGGGGGCACGTCTCGCACACCCTGCGCCCGAGCGCGCGCTTCTCGGCATCGACGACCTCACGGCCTCCCACCGTAATGGTCGCCCACATGCGATCCGCGAGGTCCGGGTCTCGCCGCGCGATCTTCGCGCAGGGAGCCTGGGCCGTCATGATCCCGCCCTCGCCCCGGCGAACATGTGCCCGCCCTCGCCCCGGCGAACATGTGCCCGCCGTTCGCCTTGCGTATGTCGGAGAGCCGGCGCTCCATCTCCTCGCATCTTGAGCAGCTTGACCGGTTTCCGATAGTCCGTGAGGGTCGATGCCAGCATGTTCCTCGTGGTCATCGGCTTGTTGATCTCCATGATTCCTCCTCGGCGGGCGCGGCGACGGTGAACCGGCTGACGACCTCCACCCCGAAGGGCAGTGGGCGGCCGGCCGATAGGGCCTTGTGCGCCCACAGGGTCGCCGCGCCGGACGGGTCGGCGTCGCGCGCATTGTTCATCGCGGCGCGCACCGAATCAAGACTCGTGGCCGGACCCCATGC
>JABLTQ010003281.1_pt1 | contig 29703 bp, 36 predicted proteins | sample 7160101 | NCBI WGS metagenome assembly JABLTQ01 (sample SAMN14651228, study PRJNA627086) | human gut metagenome | isolation source: feces | host: Homo sapiens
GCATGAAAAACAATAAAAATTGTCAGAAAATTACTCTCAACAAAAAAAGATATACGAATTATTCATACATCTTTTTCTATTTATTATTTACGATATTGCCAAAGGAAACGTTCCATTTTTTCTTGTATTTCCGCTAATTCGTCCACACGAGGCAGATAAACAATTCGGAAATGGTCTGGCTCTTTCCAATTAAATCCTCGACCATGAACAAGCAGGATTTTTTCCTGCTTCAAAAAGTCCAAGACAAATTGTTCATCATTATCAATTTTATACATTTCTCTGTCAATTTTAGGGAAAATATAGAAAGCTGCTTGAGGTTTGACCGCAGATAATCCTGGAATATCATTGATGGCCTTATAAATGAATTCTCTTTGTTCATAAACTCGTCCACCCGGCAACAGCAATTTATCAACCGATTGAGTGCCACCAAGTGAAGTTTGTACGACTGATTGAGCTAAAACATTGGAACAAAGTCGCATTGAAGCCAGCATATTCAAACCTTCAATATAACCCTTGACATGTGATTTTTCACCTGACAGAACCATCCACCCCACGCGGAATCCCGCAATGCGGTGTGATTTTGAGAGGCCATTCATTGTGACCACAAAAAGATCTGGTGCCAAGCTAGCAATCGGAACATGAACTGCTCCATCCATAACCAATCGGTCATAAATTTCGTCAGAGAAAATAATTAAATTATTTTCTCTAGCCACTTGAACAATTTCAAGCAATAAATCTTTAGAATACAGCGCACCCGTTGGATTATTAGGATTAATCAAAACAATGGCTTTTGTATTACTTGTGATTTTTGAGCGAATATCATCAATGTCAGGGAACCAACCAGCCTGTTCATCACAGAGGTAATGAACAGCTGTTCCTCCAGCTAAGCTGACAGAAGCCGTCCAAAGCGGATAATCAGGCATAGGAATCAAAACCTCATCCCCTGTGTCCAAAAGTCCCTGCATGGCCATAACAATCAATTCAGAAACCCCATTACCTGTGAAAATATCATTGATATCAAGATTAGGAAAACCCTTGAGCTGACAGTATTGCATAATCGCTTTACGAGCCGAGAAAATCCCTTTAGAATCTGAATATCCTTCGCTATCCACAGCATGTTGAATCAAGTCACTAATGACTTCATCAGGAGCAAGAAAGCCAAATTCAGCTGGATTTCCTGTATTCAATCGAAGAATTTTTTCACCATTGGCTCGCATTCTTTGTGCTTCATCCAATACTGGACCACGAATATCATAGCTGACATTATCAAGTTTATGCGATTTTTCAAATTTTCTCATTATTGACCTCCGTAATATTATGAAGTTTTGATTTTCAAAACTTACAAACAGATTCTGGTAACACTAGTTTATTTCTTTTTATAGACTTGGAAATATTTTCCAGCATAGTTAGTCACTTTATAGTCTTTATCTAAAACTTTTTTCAAACTAGTCGGAGCTTTCTCACTGGCCTGTAAAACAACGAATTTATCTGATAATTTACCCACTTTCAAATCATAACTTTGGGTAAATTTAATTGGATAATTTGCTGGAACATTATCTAAAGTTGAAATTGTTTTGGTCAAATTGTTAATATTTTTACCATCAGCGACAACATAAACTCGGTCAGAACCTGTGGCATTTGCCTTAATATATTGTGCCACACTTTGCTCTTCTGAAGCAATTGTTCGGTTCATGAAATGATAACTAATTGGTGTAAAAATGACAAAAAGTATTGCCAAAATCGGAGCAAATAAACGATTTTGCAGATATTTCAACAAAATTTGATCGCTATCTGTCAACCCAAGACCTGCAAAAACTATTGTAAATGGCAGGACAGCCAAAAGATTAGAACTATCAAAAGTCTGAGCAAAAACAATCATTGTTGTCAACCCAACAATTCCAATAAGCATCATGACGTACCAAACTCTGGCTGGTCCACCCTTTTTGAGTTGTACAATTCCTTGGACGAAACCTGCAACAATTCCAAAAATAAGAGTGAGAACTAAAGCTTTAGCAAGAGTTAATAATAAATCACCACTTGGACCAAAATGTGTAAAGGGAATTAAAATAGATTGTTCAATAGAAGTATAGATTGTTTGTTCTTCAAGAGAATAATAAGCGACTGAGTAACCTACTAATAGAACTCCCAAAATTGTTGCCAGCATTTGGTAAAAACCACGTCCAATTTTACGGCTACCCACATTATGAATAATGAGAGTGATAGCAGATAAAATAAAGAAAACTGACATGACAGGAGAAATGACTAAGGCAAAGGCAGCTGCCATTCCAAATCGAATAAATCCCCTATCTGTAGAACTATCTTGGAAATAAGAACTCAAAAATCGTGCCGCCCATAAGGCAAAAGGAAGAGCAAAGAGCGTTGGACTATCTCCTCCTCTTGCCAAACCTGCAATAATAACTAAGGTAAAAACCGATACAGTTAGTGATGCTGTTTGATTTTTCGTTTGTTGACCCACTAAGCGGTAAACTAAAATTCCACTGATTAGTAAAGCAATAATTTCAAAAAGCCATAAAAGCCAAGTCGTCCCACCAATATTCCCTAACCAATTAATGAGATAAAAAACCGTACCACCTGTCCCATAAAAATCATTAAAAGGAACTAAACCATGATGCATCGCAAATCCTGAATAAAGGTTTTGTGATTGGCTGGCTGTGGCTAATGGTTTCCACAAAGGAAATGCATAAAAAGTTAATGCTAAAAGCACTGACAGACCCGTAAGTAATCCATAGACCGCTAAGGGAATTCTGAGTGTTTTTTCATGTGTCAATTTTTGTCTTGAAGTTCGTTCGACGTTTTGACCTTCTGGTTCTTCTTCTAAATGCCTGATTGCTTGATTCGCTGCCGCTTCCACGACATCAGAATCTTTATTTGCCCAACGAGAGCTTCTCTGCTCACGACGTGACGAGCGGGATCTGTATTCATTTGACATGACGTCCTCCGATGTTTCCTTAGCGGAAATCTTTTTTATAAACAAAATGCTTGTTTCAAATACACAATTGTAAAAAAATTATACCAAATTTTTGGAAAACACTCAATAAAGTTAAAAATGATTATAAAATTATAAGCAAAAAATTACTGACAAAAAGGTCAGTAATTTCTATAAGTTAATATTATTTATAAACTACTTAATTCCTAATTTTACCAAGAATCCAAAGGACCAAAGCGACAACAGCAATGAATAACCAAAAGTGCGGGTTAAACAAAAGTACAATCCCTGAAATAATCAAACGAACAATCAGTAAAATAAGTAAAATGGGCAAGATATAGCGTACAAATACTCTCAATGCCATCACTCCCAAAAGCACTAACAAAATTGAAAGCAAAGCCCCCATTACAATCAAACCTGATAAAAATCCTACAAACATTTTTTCTCCTTTTAGTAGTAACGACTACGACTGGCTCTCACAAGCCATACAATAATGCTAATTACGAGCAAAGTCCCCCAAAAATGCGGACTAAGTAAGAGCATTAAACCACCGAACAAAAATTTCAAAATCATTAATATAATCAAAGCAGGTAAAACAATTTTAAAGAATCCTTTTATAAAAAGTAACATAGCTAAAAATAGTATAAGTAGTAAAAACATTCTCTTTCCTCCGATAATTAACAAATTCTAATCACTCATGAATTTTTATTTATATATTAATTATAGCAAGAAAAAAAGCCCGAATTCTCAGTCTTTTGACTGATTTTTCAAGCATTTTTTTACTGACAGAGCTTTATTTTACTGACAGAACAGTCTGTCAGTAACTATTTAGGGCTGACTGTGTTAACTGCGGTCCCGTCAGCATAATTAATTTTTGCATTTGGAGCGACATTGTCAAGAACAACGACAGTTGCTCCACCATTTCCTGACTTTTCACGACCACCACCGAGTTTGATAGACAAGGTTTGACCATTTTTATCAATTCCAACATAAGCCAAACGAATTTGTCGAGGCAAAAGTTCATTTCCTTCGTAGAGAGGGGTCACTTGGTAATCTAAATAATAATTGGGATGATTTGCAAGCCAACTTTCCAAACGATTTTCGTAATAAAGCATGCTGGCTGTATTTCCATCATTCGTTCCAGTGAAATTTCCACCATTGAACCAAGCCGTTTCTGGCACTAAATTTCTTGCTTCATTATTTAGACCTGAAAATTGATAACCCACCAAATGGCCACGAGCCATTAGCCACATTTTACCAATCGAACCATCTGATTTTTTATAATAAAAATTATAATTATGCCAACCAACCGGATTATAAGTCAAGGGTTCACGTTTGACTTTAGGTTCTTGAGAATCATTAAATTGAATATGTGAATCAACCGCACGACCTAAAGCATCAGTATTGGCCATGACCATTTGTCTTTGATTTTTAAAAGTTAAAGGAGCTTGTTTAACCGAACTTGCCAGTGATTTTGTGGAAACTTGGCTACTATTATCAGTAGCCGAATTATTTCCTTGTCCCAAATGCAGACGTCCCGAACCAAAATATCCTACAGCCAGTGCAATAATGACTACAATGACGCTTGTTAGTGTTTTTATTTGTTTCTTATTCATAGCTTAATTATAGCAAAAAATTTCAAGGATTTTACAATTCTGAAAAACTTTTATAATCATTTTAAAGAAGCTTTTAAACCACACCACTTCCCTTAATATTGTATAATAAAAACAAAGCAGGAGGAGGAAATCTAATGTACGAATTTGAAAATCCAGAACAAGAGGTAATGTTTGATTATCTCAAAAATGCAAAAACCATCGCTGTCGTTGGGATTAGCGATAAAACAGACCGTTCATCTTTTTTAATTGCTCAAGGATTACAACAAAATGGCTACCATGTTATTCCAGTCAATCCAAGACTTGCTGGCCGTGAATTACTAGGTGAAAAAGTCTACCCTTCTATCAAAGAAGTTCCTTTTCACATTGATATCGTTGATATCTTTCGTCGAAGTGAGTTTTTGGCGGATGTTGCTCGTGACTTCATTGAAACTGACGCCGATATTTTCTGGGCGCAATTGGGCTTACAATCTCAAGAAGCTGAACAAATTCTTCGAGAAGCAGGAAGAAATAAAATTGTGATGAATCGCTGTATTAAAATTGAATATGCCTATTCAGGCTTAGGGAAAAAATAACTACAAAAGTTATTTTATAGACTATTACGTTTCCCCGGCAACATTTTATCGATTTTTTTGATACAATAATAAAGTTGAATTACGCAAACACAAAACTCTCGTCTAAAAAGCGGGAGTTTTATCTGTTTTTTAGGCGGATGTTTACGCATTCATAAATTTTTCTCAAAGAAAGGAACTTTATGAAAGAAAAACTTTGGACAACAACTTTCGTTGTTAATATGTTACTTAATTTTATTTTTTATCTTGTTTTTTATCTCCCTACTGTTGTTATTGGTACAATGGCTATGGAACGTTATCACGCTTCTGCTAGTATCGCTGGTATTTTATCTGGAATTTTTATTGTCGGCGGATTTATTGCTCGACTTTGGGCTGGAAATAATATGAAACGCCTTGGTGCAAAAAAACTTTTGTACATAGGAACACTCATTTATTTCTTGCTTACCTTTGCTTATTTCTTTGTGCATAGTGTCGTTCTACTATTAATTTTACGTCTTGTACATGGACTTGGATTTGGTATTGCTGCAACAGCTTCTGGAACTTTGGCTGGTGCCATTGTTCCTTCTTCAAGACGTGGTGAGGGAATTGGTTATTATGCGCTTTCTGTCACATTATCGTCAGCAGTTGGTCCCTTTTTATCAATGTTTCTTTACCGGACATCAGGTTTTTATTCATTAATTTGGCTTTCTGCCTTACTTTTATTTATTGCCTTAGTCGGAATTTTCTTCATACATGTTGAAAAAACTACTGACAGCTCTAATTCTGTCGATAATAAAGTGCATAAAAAATTCGCTTGGTCAAATTACTTTGAAAAAGAAGCTTTACCAATTTCATTAATTGCCTTTCTCATAGGTATTTCATACTCAAGTATTCTGTCATTTATGGATGCTTACGCTCGTAATATTAACCTTTCAGAGGCTGCCTCATTTTTCTTCTTAGTTTATGCCATTACTGTCCTTCTTTCTCGTCCAATTACTGGTCGTGTCTTTGACGGCTTTGGTGATAACTTTGTAATGTATCCAACCTACCTCTTCTTTGCACTTGGCCTTTTACTGATTGGTTTTGCTCATTCTGGTTGGATGTTGCTCCTTGCTGCTATATTTATCGGTTTAGGCTACGGCTCATTTTCGCCTTTTGGACAAGCAATTGCCATCCGTAATTCAGAAGCTCATCGTTTAGGAATCACAACTTCTACTTTCTTTGGCTTTATGGATATGGGTGTCGGTTTTGGACCCTTTATTTTAGGAATGTTTATGCCTCTATTAGGCTATCGTAATCTCTATTTTGCCTCAGCAATTCTTGCACTTCTAATTGCTGTCATTTACCATTTCGTTCATGGACGTCATGCTAAACGTGAAAATTAAGCTACTGATTGTTCTGTCAGTAAATAAAAAAAGCTGTCAGTAACTTTGACAGCTTTTTTATTATTTACCAATATTTTCGTAATAAGCAATTGAAGCCATGTTGAGGTAAGGAGTAGTCCAGAATCCTGCTAAACCACCTGAGATACCATAAAGAACATACCACCAGAAGAAACTCAACTTGAAAATGAAGTAATTTCCACGCAAACCTTTCATCATTGTTGCTGATTCGCTAAGAACGCCCATAACACCGCTGTAACGTCCTTCTTCTAACTGATCAAACAAAACATAAGTTGCTTGTGACCAACCAAGTCCCAAATAAATTGCAAATGCCCAACCAATCACTGGGATAAACATCAAGGCAACAAAAATCACCCCTTTGACAATACTTAAAAGAATAATTTTGCCAGCTGAACCATCATAGAAAGGTCCAAAAACATTTTTAAATTGTGGATTATTTCGTTCACCACGGAAAATTTTGATATAGTTAAAAATTGCCCCAACTGTTACAACTGAAACAAACAAGGCTACAACAATCATTAAAATAGCAATAAGCAAAGTCGCAAAGCTAATCACCATCCAAACACTACCTGGAATACTATCAAAATTAGAAGTATTGTAGTCCATGGACTGCTTTACACCATTTCCTCCACCTAAAATCCCCGCAATAATTGGAATAATAAAGAGTAACATTTTTGAACCAAAATTATCTTTTAAAGCTCCTTTGGCTTGATTTTTCAATTCCCATCTTGACATAAAATACCTCCCAATAATTTGTCTTACATTATATTTACTTAATTATACCAATAAATAGGCAAAATCTCTAAGACTTTCGCCCGATTTTCAAAAAATCATCTATAAAAAGCGTTTAATTTTTGTTATACTTATAAGTGCTTGCTTTTTAAGCTACAAGAAGACTCAATTCTACGAGTAAATAAAGGAATCTTATGACAGAACACGCAATAAAATACAGATTAATAAAAAAAGAAAAACATACAGGAGCAAGATTAGGAGAAATCATCACACCACATGGTACCTTCCCAACTCCAATGTTTATGCCCGTAGGTACTCAAGCTACCGTTAAAACAATGAGTCCTGAAGAACTCAAAACATTAGGCTCAGGGATTATTCTCTCAAACACTTACCACCTCTGGTTACGCCCCGGAGATGAACTTGTTGCTGAAGCTGGCGGTCTTCACAAATTTATGAATTGGGACCAACCTATCCTGACTGATAGTGGTGGTTTCCAGGTTTACAGCCTAGTTCAAAACAAAAAAAATATCACAGAAGAAGGCGTTAAGTTCAAGAGCCATTTGGACGGACGTGAACTTTTTCTTAACCCCGAAAAAGCAATAAGCATTCAAAATAATCTTGGCTCTGACATCATGATGTCCTTTGACGAATGTCCACCTTTCTATCAACCCTATGACTATGTCAAAGCCTCTGTTGAAAGAACTTCCCGTTGGGCTGAGCGTGGCCTCAATGCTCACCGTCGTCCAAATGACCAAGGACTTTTCGGAATTGTTCAAGGAGCTGGTTTTGAAGATTTACGTCGTCAATCAGCTAGAGACTTGACTTCAATGGATTTCGCTGGTTATTCTATCGGTGGTCTTGCCGTTGGTGAATCTCATAAAGAAATGAATGCTGTCCTTGACTTTACAACACCAATGCTTCCAGAAGACAAACCCCGCTATTTAATGGGTGTTGGTGCACCAGACAGCTTGATTGATGGAGTTATCCGTGGAGTTGATATGTTTGACTGCGTTCTTCCTACACGAATTGCTCGTAATGGAACTCTAATGACTCATTTCGGTCGAGTTAACATTCGTAATGCTAAATACGAACACGATTTTACTCCACTTGACCCAATGTGCGATTGCTACACATGCACTAACTATACACGCGCCTACCTTCGTCATTTAATCAAAGCCGATGAAACTTTTGGCCTTCGTCTTTGTTCATACCACAACCTTCACTTCCTCGTAAATCTAATGAAAGACGTTCGCGGGGCCATTATGGATGACAACCTTCTGGAATTCCGAGAAGATTTCTGTGAGCGTTACGGCTACAATCAACCCAATGCCAAAGACTTCTAGTTCTTGAAAATAGGTTTAAAAAGTTGTATCATAATAAAAGTGGGTAACCACTTTCATTTTGTGCCGAGTTAGCTCAGTCGGTAGAGCACTTCACTCGTAACGAAGGGGTCACAGGTTCGATTCCTGCACTCGGCATAGATAAAAAAACCTTGTATCGTTGATATATAAGGTTTTTTTGTTTATTATTTTTGGTTGACCCCTAAAATTGCCCCATATATAAATTATTTGTATTTTCTTACTATACTTGAATTTTTTAGCCGTGATATGTTACTATATTTTAAGAAAAACTTTATAAAGTATTTATTTAAACTATAATTATATAAGAAGGAGCTACACATTGGGAGAACAAGAAGATAAACGAATACATTTACAAATGATTCAGAATACCATAAATAGAATGGCATCAAACTCTTTTATTATTAAAGGTTGGTCTATAACAGCTTTAGGTGGGTTGTTCACAATTTATATTGCTAACCAAGCTAAAGATTGGAGTTATAATCTACTTTGGATATCTCTAGTATGTTCTGCTATTTTTTGGGTACACGATACTTACTATTTGAGAATTGAAAGACAATATCGTTCACTCTATAACAATGTCGTTAAGAAAGAAAATAAAGATATTGATTTTTCAATGACACCTCCCAAAACTAATGAAAATTTTCTTTGCGTAGCATTTCGCCCTATCTTGTTATCAAGTTATGGAATAATCTTTGTCGCATCAGTAGTCTTACTAATATGTCTTAAATAAGAAGTTCACTAATTAAGTTTCTAGTGAACTTTTTTATATCTTGTCGAGTTTATAAAGACAATCAAGAGGATGAACACTTTCATTCGCTCTATATTCCGTCTCCCACTGTATCAAGTTTTTGGAACCTAAACTTTCAAAAGTTGATAACTGCTCTTCGACAGGATATAATACATCCGGCATCATACGGACATTTTCAATCGGCATTCCTTTATGAAACACTGCTTCTCTAACTTTGTACCTAGGACAAATTTTTTCAACAATGCAAGCAGTCTTAAGTTCACTATATATCCATGGAGAATTAGTTTTTTTATCTTTTATTTCTGCAGTTTGTACCGATTTTGGAGTATTCAAAAAAAGAACACATTCTGAAGCATATATCATATCATTTAAAGCTGTAGATAGCATCATATGCACATGACTTGTAGTAAAATTTCGAATATTATAATCGTATGTTTTATTACCATTTTTATCTATCTTGGTCACACAATACTTATTATCTATTCTTTTCAGTAGGTCGTTTGAATTCCCCCAAACTGTTGAATCAATAAAAGCATTTAAATCAAAATTCTTTTTCAGCCAGCATGCTATTCTCTTTGCAGTCCGTTCGTCAGAATGTGAATGAGATATAAAAACATCAGGTTTATAGTCTGGAAACCAATCATTAATAAGTCTAGAGGCATCAATGCTATCATCTTCATTTCGAGGAAGTTCCACTCTCTCATCAATGCTACGATTTAATTTCTTTCTTAAATCTTCAATATGTTCATCATATCTCTGAATATCCAAATCATTGATACCCAAAAAAGCTTGTGGTTCTTGCATCCCTAACTCTAAATTAAATCCTTTAAACATTCTCTCTCCTAAAAACGTATTTTATAAGAATAGTATAACATGTTCATTGTTATTTTTAAATATCCTATAAAAGTATTTCTAATTTTCGAATTGCATCAAAACCTTCATCCCTTTTTTCTACTAACAAATGGCGGTAGGTTTTTTCAAACTGTAATACAGTATGGCCTAAAACTTTGGCACAAATATCCACAGGTATTCCCGAATGAATAAGATAACTAGCTCTTGTGTGTCTTAATCCATAAACCGATAAGTTGTAGGGTCTTATTTTCATATCTTCCAATATCTTTCTTAGAGCTTTGTTGCTTGATACTGTACTTGGTACATCATGTGATAAACCGTAATGTTGAAAAACTAAATTGTATTTATTTTTGATTTCTAATTCAGCATTACTCAATTCCTGAACTTTCTTTAAACCTTTTAAAACCTTTATATCATTTTTATTTAATGGAATATCTCGGATTGAAATATTAGTTTTTGGAGCAACAAATTTCCAAATTTTTGGCGAGGTATTAAATCTTCGATATGTATGAATTATTTCATCTTCAAAATTAATGTCATTCCACGTAAGAGCAATCATTTCCCCATATCTCATACCAGTAGAGAGTAAAAAATAAAGTACATAAGGGACAACTGATTTTTTATAATTTAATCTTTGTCTTAATTCCCCTTGTAGTTTCATAATATCTGATGTACTATGAAGATATTTATCCTCAATCAGTTTTGACTTCTTTTGAGTATTTAAATCTACACCTAGTGTAAAGTCATCAACAAGCACTTTATCACTTTTCGCCAACTGTATGGACTTATGAATAACACTATTTATTCTTTGTAAAACATCATAACTAACTTTTTCTCCCAATTCATTCATTTTTTGTTGATACTGACTTGCCTTAATATTTTTTATTGGAATATCAAAATTTTCTTGAATCACATTTTTATAATAAGAGTATTTTCTAAAAGTTGCTATTTCTAAATTTTTATTATTAATTTTCACATCAAGCCAGTAAGCATATAAGTTAGGCAGAGTCATTTCTGGATTTAACTTACTTCCATTTTGAATTTCTTGAAAAATAGGACTTCCAACTAGTTGAGCCATTCTTTTTGTTTTAAAACCACCTTGATAAGCTAAACTTTTTCCTGATTCATCTCTAATTTCATAGTGCCAAAGTTTTTTTACTCCACGTTGCCTATATCTTATTGTTGCCATTATGCTACTTCTCCAATCCCTATAATTTCGCAAATAAATTTAAATGGTGCAAAATTTTGCTTACCATTATAAAAGGTAAAGCCTGCTGAAACTGCTTTTTTCTTTGCATCATGTACTACCCTTTTAGCCTGAGTTGGTGGAATACCTAATTGTTCTAAATCTTCACTTGTTATTATTAGTTTGTTTATTAGTTTTTGATTCATTAAATTTATTCTCCTTTATCTTTTTCGTATAACGCAAAAAAAATAGAGCAAGATTCCTCTTGCTCTTTTACTTAACCTTTAAATATCTCTGATATATCCATGACTTGTTTTTGAATAATCACCAATTGCTAAATCTCGACCATAAGCACCAAAGTTAAAATATCTTTGTAATGTTTCTACACTTAGAACTTCTAAACCACCCATTTGCTCGATTAATTCTTGTGCCAAATCTTCATCATTTTCTGCTTCTACAAAGTCCAAATCATCTTTATTATTGATAATATCATCAATACTATAAATTTCAAGAAAATCTTTTAAATGATCTATGTCAGAAATTTCTTCTAATTTTTCCGCATACTCGTTAAGTTCTTGAATTGATGAATACTCGCCAACTTTGTAGCCGTAAAAATTTTCAAAGTCATGTATTGCATATTCTTCCCCATGCTCTATATCTAAAAGTAAGTCTGATTTAATTCTTGAAAATTCAACAGGTAATTCATACCACTTCCCCCTTGTTTTTCCATTATTATAACTGTTCAAATTTACAACATAAATTTTTGGTGTTTCCATATTCTTCTCTTTTCTGATTTTTTTATTTTCCTATCACATAATGTAATTGACTAGCTTGTACTTTTGTTAATACTTGGAAAGTATAAACTGTGCTAAAACCAGTTCCTGACTGTGAAATCAAGACTGAACCGTCTGAATGTATTACTTCCACGAAAGCCACGTGACCATAAACTGGGTCTGCGTTCCATTGACCGCCTACTGTTTGACCACCGCTAAAGCTAACCGCACTATGAATTGTCGGAGTTGTCGTTACAGTATATCCTGTTTGATGTTGCCAATCAGCCCCATTTCCCATGTACATTCCAAAAGTAATACCGAAATCTTTCGCTCGATTCCATGTGAACCATGTACATTGTTTATACTCATAACTTGTCGCAAGATAACCACTTGTATTGATTGGTTTATCTAAAGTCCAACCAGAAGGTATATCTGGAGTAATTCCTGAACCGCCACCAGTTCCACTATCACCCCCAGTCGTCATGAACGTGTACCAATATTCCGCAAAACCTTGACGTTTAGAAAGGCTATCAACCGCCCCTGCACGTTCCCACTTTCGCATAATATCTTCAGTCGTTTGCTTAACATTAGTTCCTTTGACTAACTGTTTAAGTAACGTTGAATCTGTACCATCTTGCTCAAACATAAACTCAACTTGAAGATTAGTATCTGTCCAAGATTTTTTCTGACTTTTCGCGTAGTTGAGCAAATTTACTCGCCTGCCACTATCCCATTGAGCCAAACCAAAAGCATAACCACCTAAAGTGGTATCCATTGCTTTTGCTTCATTATTGGTTGCATTAGATTGAATAATTGAAGGTTGAAGTTCACTTTCTGCTTGATTATTACCAAGTAAAGCAGCCGCCCCTTCTTTCGTTCCACCTTCTTTTAGAACTCTATCCCAAATCGTTTTTGCGACTTGTTGCTGTGAAGTATTAACATTAATATTTGTATCTGAAGATGAATCACTTGAACCTACAAATAGAGCAAAGAAAGCTAGAATTGGCAATAAAAGCAATAAAAAAGGAAGGCTAAATAATATAACCTTCCGTTTAATCACCTTTTTCATTTTTCCCCTCTCTATTACTTAATCACAAACGGATTATCTGGTATTTTTTGAGTAAATGGATTGTCATTGTCCTTTTCCCACGGCTCTTTTTTCTTTTGTCGTGGTTTTTTTATCCCTTCAGGCATATTTTTACCATGTAAAACTTTTGGTTTCCCTGCATTTTCAGAAAATATTGGTGATGCACTTGAATTATTCTTATTATTTTCATTAAACGCTTTTTTATTAATTGAAGGTTTAATAGTATCAGCTGTTTTTGATTTGTTTTTCATCATTGGGTCAACTTTATTCATTGTTTCACCTTTTGATTTTTTATCATTGGCTGAATTAGGTTTATTTTTAAGGAATTCCTCTGCTCTAGCATTAGTTGTATCATACATGTTTTTTATTCCTTCACGTTTACCATTGCGTTTATTTTGAAGATTATTATATGCTTCAGTATTTTTACGCAAGCGTTGTTTATCAAACGCTTCACGGAATTTAGAACGCTTTGTATTTTCTGACTGATTGAATTTACCTTGACGTTTATTCATCTTTTCTCTCAACTTTTGCTCACGTTGATTAAGTTTTTGACCCTTTTCAGAATCAGAACCCTTTTTTTGCAATTTGTCTAAGGTTTTATTGTAACGTCGGTTATCCCAACCATGTCTAAGCGAACCAGTACCTGCTGTAACTTTATCTTTCGCAAATTTACCTGCAAGCATGCCTGCGGTTACTCCACCAGCTACCCCTGCTAAAACAGGAGCTTTCAACGTTCCCATTGCTTTAGATTTTGCATTTGATAACATGTTATCCATACGACCAGTGAATTTTCCTTGCCCCATGTGATGAGATGAGAAAATACGTATAATTTGTTTACGTTTAATATAAACAAAAATATAAAGTCCAATCTTTACTAGGGTTATAAAAAAATAGTTACTTCCTAAAAGAGAACTTAGTGCTAGACTAACAATTCCGTCAAATAGACCAATGAGAGCCGTTCCAAATACCCCTAAACCTGATAGAATTAATACACCAAAACTTGTTTTACTCCATTTGATTATTGTTTGTTCAAAGCGAGGGAAAAATGAGGCAATCGCTGCAAATGGTAATATAAACACTAAAATGATGAAAAAGAAATCCATAAAGAATGAGAAAATAGAAAAGAATAAATAAATTGCCCCAAGCAACAAAGCATTAAATACACTTGCTAGTGCTGTTAAAAATTTATCCCCTAGTTTTTTAAAGGTTAAGTGTTTATCTTTTAAACCTTCTTGTATTTTCTTAATCGAATCGTTATCATCATCTGAAGTAAGCAAACGGTCAATATCACTCTGCTTAATATTTATTTTTCCGTCTTTATCTATCTTGACATTATCAAAATTAAGGTAAAGAAAAGGAATTTTAACCATTGTCGTAAATAAGTCATTTTTATCAGTTCCTGAAACACCTGCTACTGAAATAGTTTTAACAACACTTGTTGTAACATCATTCATTGCATCATGAACTTTAGTCACTAGGCTATTTCCCCCATAAACAAAAAATGTACTTAAAGCAATGATTAAAAGAACTTTTCTAATTCCCTGCATCATTTGCTTATTTAAAAAATAATATAGAAGTGTCAAAAACAGCCCCATAGCGACTATCGGAAGTAACTCTGGACTCATAAACTTACCGTAAATGGTTTGAGCAGTTTGGAAAACAGATGCTCTCCAATCACTAAGTATTGAATTACCATTTAAGCCTTGATTGACAAAATTTACAAACTGATAAATGGTTTTCGTCACGAAAAATTGTGACCGTATAAACACCATTTGAATACCTGCGGTAAATGAAGGAAGTATCACGACTTTATCACTTGCATACATATAAGAGGTATAATTATCTAAATCTTTTCTAGCTTCCTCATTTTTGGCTTCATCTACTACTGTACTTGGAGAATTAGCATCTCCATAGTCATTCATATTATCAGCAATTGGTGGATTGATTAAACCACTATTCCCTGTATTAGAGGAAACTTTTTTATTAGATGTATCATTTGAGCTATTCTTTGAATCATCTTTTGAATTATTTTTATTGTCTGAAACAGAAAAATCAGGGGTTGACGGAGGAGTAAAGCCTGAACTATCTGCATAAGTGTGTAGGGCTAAAACACTTAAAAATGCGAATAGCCCCACAAATAACAACATTTTCTTTTTCACTATGCCACCGCCTTTGTATTTTTCATTTTAGTTTCTACAGTATCAAATAAAACTGTGACTTCTGGTAATTGGAAATCAACCGTAATTCTAGCTGTCCGTCCAAATGGATCACGCATGATACATTGTCCTTTAGTCATATTGTCATACCATGCCTGCGTTGTTTCCTCAACTGGAAGTTTAAAGTATTTAAGGACTTTATCTGTTTCAGTCGGTTCACGAAAAGCAAAAATTGTACCAAAAGCCGTTGTATCATCTTCTGTTTCCACATCTGAAATAGATTGTGTAATCAATCCTAAGAAATTGTTTTGAGAACGTCCGACACGTTTCATTGACATTAAAATAGATGCTCCGATTTCTGTCTTATTAAAGAACCACGCTTCATCAACAAATATAATGGTTTCTTGTGTGCGGTCACGTTCCCCAAATTCACGACAAAATTCGCCTAAAGCATACATGACAATTAATGACTCTTTATGGTCGCTTGTGATTTTTTCATCTGCTTTAGGAAGATTTAAACCAGTAACACCCAATACTGTAATGCGTGCGTCCATATCAACTGCTGAATTTTTACCGTGAGAAAAAACTAGCTCCATTTGAGAATTTTTAATTTTTCTTAAAGCCAAATTAGCACGTGTAGAAATCATTTCATCTGTTGAATCTAGTAATCTTTCAAAAACATTTAATAAACCAACTTTTTTTCCTTTTTCTCGTTCACTCATTACTGCATCTAAAGATTCAAGAAAGGCAATTTCAAACTTATCTTCTTTTGTATATTTTTCACCAAGCAATTCTTCAGTAACTTTTACAGAAATTTTCTTACAAGCATCACCATGTAAAAATACTAGAGGGTCTAATGCTCCATGATTGCTTTCTTCTTTTGCATCTAAGCTGACAAAGTGAATGTTATTGATATAATCAACAACTGGTTTATAATACTTATATTCAATCCCTCGAATTACCCAGTAAAGCTGTTCTTCATCTTCAATTGCTTCACGTGCTTGCTCAATTTCAAACTCCATTTTTGGAAAATCGGCTTCATATTTTGCTTTGATTTTCATATATTGAGCCTTCATTTCATTTTTAGGGTCAATATAAAGTGTCAGAGCTTTAAGAAGTGAGTGGCAAAGGAATAGTCCTTTAGTTAGGAATGATTTACCTTCACCAGTTTGTCCTACAATGGCAAAAGCTGGATTGTCTGTGATTTTTCCTGCAATCCCTTGCTTATTCGCTTGAAACAGGTTAAGAAATACAGCATTGGTAGAACTAGCAAGTGCTTTTTTATAGTCACCTGCCCAAGATTCGACTGCATGGTCGATTCGCCCAATAGGAAAACCGATATCTGAACCAATTTTTTGACTAGTGAAAAACAGATTTTCACAGGCTGATGAAAGTTTCATAGCTTGAATACAATATTTGTCTTTTTCTTCCAATTGTTCGATAAATCGATTTTTATAGAAGAAATAAAGTTGGTCTGACATGCCAGAAACAACTTGAACTCCAATATCTTTCATATCAGATTGAATAATTTTTTTATAATAATTAACCTCTCTCATACTTTGACCTGCAACTACAAAAGTCGCTAGGTAATTGACAAAGAGTTCACGATTATCTACACCGTCAGTCATTTCATCAAGAATAACACGAGCAGTTGCAAGTGACCCTTTTTGATTTGAACCATTTTCATAGGCTTCGATTTGGTTTTCTTTGATTCTGTCTGATGCACGTTCTCCTTTTGATGCTAAAGAAAAAGCCCCTTTCATTTTAGAGAAATGGAACTTCCAATGTAATTCAATAGGAAACGGTAATTTTTGAGCATGTTCTACTAAATGAAGATTATTTACAACGTTTGGCATATTAGCAATAGGCAACGTTTTTACTAAACTTTTTCCGTAGCTATTTTTCAACCCAATTACACCATTTGATAATGGTTCAATGACTGTATCATCAATATTTTGTACGCTACTTTCAATTGATGCTATTTCTTCATCACGATTATAATTAAGACCTCGTAAATAATCTACTCGTTGATAAAAGCCTGTTTCTTTTTTTGTTGTTTTTCGACCTTGAATTAAGGAAAGATTTAACTCTAAATCTCTATTCGCCTTCTCATAGGATTCATACCAATTCATCTCAAATTCAAGTGTTTGACGAACGACAGCGACTGCTTTTTCTTTAAATCGCCCCCACGCATCTTTTAACATTTGTTTAATATCACCTGAAACTTCAAACGATTTTAAAGGGATAGTCATAAAGAACTTATAGTTAATCAGTTGACCAATTGAACCATATAAATCTTCATTTGTTTTTTCTAAGAAATAAAGCGCCATATCATAAGTATCATCAGCGCAATCTTCTAGGAGAGCCCCAAAGCGTTCTTCTAAATTAATCGGAACTGGTAACATTCCAATATCAAACGATAAATTAGGTGCTAAACTAGCTAATACCGCTTCAGTTCTTTTTTTAAATTTTATCTTTCCTTCTACGTCCATACTTGAAATAATAGACGCAGGCACTTCATACATTGCAATGACTGAACCGTCATCTCTAAGTGCTAAGTTATCATGAACAGAAATAACTCTATTCTCAAAATCGACTTTATTCACTTTTTATTCTTCCTCCATAAATTCATCTACACTTCGCAATTTTACTTTTTCATATTTTTGACCCTTATATATTTCAATAGCTTTCAAACCATACCCAAATTGATAAACGATAAAGTCCCACAAAAATACTGGTGGTAATTTATCATCTGGGCGCAAATCAGATACTTTAACCGAAATTTGCCATGATGCAAAAAGCGTCAGCGCTACTTTCACTTGCCATTGAAAATATGGAATTAATTTTCCAACTGTAAAATATAGCAAAATGAATACTAAGAAAAAATAAGCAAATAAGGAAAGACGGACTGCCTTTCTCAACGCAAAATTATCTGTCAGTTGCTGTATCCAAAAAGGTTGGTCTAATGACAATTTATAGGAAAACTTAGGCACTTCTTCTTTTTTTGCTTTTTCAGACATTCCGCCTTCCTTTCTAGCCTAAACCGAGAACTTTTTTCACTAAATTACCAACTGGTGTAAGCAAACCACCTGGATTATTGACGAGTAGAGCCAATAATGAACCAAAAACAATAACAACTATCATTTTTCCATACTTTCGACCGAAAAATTCTTTTCCTGCAAGATAACCAAGCGCTATCCAAACTACGATTTGTCCTTGTTGTTGAAACCAAGACCAACCACCAGTCAACCCAATATCGCCAAAGATAACATTGTTAATTAATATATTTCGTAACATTTTTTCTCCTATTCTTTTTTACCTTCAGGTAAAGTGTGTTTAAAGTCAGTCGCAAAATATGACTGCTTTTGTTTTTCAATCGTAAATTGATAATTTTCTACATGTGTACCGAGTGCATTTTTCATTGTGATTTGAACTACCGCATAATAGTTATCTCCCCCTTTTGCTTCATAGGTCGCTTGGTCTAAAGATTTAAATTCTTGACCCTTATTAAGAGATAACCCTTTTGAAATCAATTTCAACGTATCACCGTCAGTTGTATAAGCGGTAAACAATGATTTTGTGAACTTATCCAAATCTTTTTTTACAGAATCACTCGTTTTTCCTGAATCAGACCACGTTTTAATAGGCACTTGATTTTCAGTTGCTTGTAAATCAGGAACACTTGAAAAATAAGGTTCATCTGAAATATAGTAAGCTGAACCTACTTTTTGGTAAGGAATCGTAAACAAATTTGTTTCATCATGATATTTCACCACATTTTGTTTCGTTGTATCTTTTCCCTTTTTAACTTCTTTTGTTGTGACTTCACCTGCACTATAAGTCACTTTATAAGTCGCTTCATTATCCGCCAAACTCATCATTACCGCACCCTCAAATTTGGAAGGTGTACGTTGAATACCTTGACTAATAACTGGCAGATTTTGAACAAAATAAGCATTAATATCTTTAACTGCTGTTTCTTGTTCTTTTTCATCTTCAGGGAATGTGAAATATGTTTGAACAAAACCGTCAAGATAATTTTTCGCTTGCAAATCAAGCCCATTACCTGAAGCCTTTTGCGTAGCACTCAGTTCTTCGTGAATAATTTTCTGAGTAGGTCTATAACCGCTTGCCATTAAGCCAAACAAGACCACGTTTGACAATATTAAGAAACCGACCCCTCCCACAACCAAAGCCCCTGCCTGTTTAGCAGACATCTTTTTTAGTTTTGGTGGTTTTTCATTCGGCTGTTTCTTTAACATTTTAGGTTTATTCTTTTCAGGTTTTCGACTTGAAAGAAGGGAAAATTTTGATTCCTTTTTTTTAGGAATTTTGGTTGTTTCTGAAGCTTTCATTTCCGATTCACGTTCTTCTTTTTCACCAACTTCTGAAGTATCTGATTTTTTATAGAAATTTTCTAGTTTTAAAACTTCAGCATCACTCAAAGTCTTAGTTATAGATTTAGCTGGAATTCCAAATTCTTGCGCCTTAGAAAGTAACTCTTTTCGCTCAACCCCTAGCTTATTAGCTAAATCTAATATTTTTATTTTGCTCATATTCCTCACTTTCTTTTTCAACAGCTTTAAAAGATACATCACTTCTTAACCGTTTTTCAGCCACTTCTTCAGCTTTCTTTTTAGTATCAAAAGTGGTAGCAAACTTTAAATGTTTCGTAGGGCCACCGTCCGCACATAAATAGCCACCACGCATTTTTACAACGTACATTTTCACCTCTTTTTTCAATTTAAAATAATATCTCACCAAAATAATTTGGCGGAGTTCTTGATTTATATTTTGTTTTTTCATTTTTGGATCTATACTATAAAAGTAGACACAAATAAGTGTGTTATAATCTGTATAGGAAGACACAAAAACGAAAGCAAAAACACTATTATAATTTTTAATAAAGAATCATCTTTTTTCATTTCTAACCCTTTCTAATTTCCCAATTAGGCTTTTGAATATTAGATTTTGGTAAAAATCGAGGAGCAATCGCAATTGACAGCGGAGTTGAAATCGGATTGTATTTCTCACACAGCCACATCACCTTTTTTTCATTAATTCCAGACCAAAATTGATTTGTACCATTAGCAAAGAAAATAGTAATATCATATAAATCTTTATATGGTGCTTTGTGAAGTGAAAAATCAATCTGTGGTTGTGCTTTGCTCATATTTGTTACTGTCATATTTTTATTTCTCACTCATGGTGAGTATCCTTTCTCTTGCCTTACCATGAGTGAGGCTTTTAACATTGTTACTTTTCAGATAAGGAAAGGCAAACCCTACCCTTATTTCAAAGATTTACGTGGACTATTTATTTAGCGCCACTACGTGCTTGCGCTTGCGCTTCTTCCAGTTTTCCTTTTAATTCATTAAATGATTTCTTTGTGAAATTGTATGATGATGAAGCCTTGACAAGATTTCTAATCAAGTTCTTTTGTACGGTTCGCAATAACTTCGACTGTATCATCTGAAATAGAGGTATCATTTTCTACAGTACGGAGCGCTTTCCCCTTTCCTTTGAGCTTTTGAGCAGCATCTTGAAAGGCATTTCCTGCATTGATTACAGCTTCAATTTCATTTAAATCAGTTGCAATTTGATTAAGTTCTGTTTTTAAAGTTGACATATTTTATCTCTTTCCTTTTTTTATTTCCCACCACAAAATTTGCCTTCCCTTATCTGAAAAATAACTTTGTTTTTACTTATGAAAAATCATAAAGTTGCTTGCGCTAAATCATTATCAATTAAAAAGTAAATTGCCATTTTATAGCCTTCAGGCAAATCAGCAATTCTTTTATCTTGATAGAGTGAATAATATTTTTTACGTGTCATTGAATCAGGCGGAAACATCAAGCCTATTTCATTAAGCAATCCCAACGCTTCAGTTTCATTTGGAATATAAAAAAAGAGCTGGTCATAAACTCCCTGCTCAAATTTTTTCAAATTAAATTCATATCCACTCATTTTATACTGGAGCATTCGGACGTTGTTTGGAACTCTTAACATTCTTTTTTGAAAATGTTCTACATTAGGTCTAATCACCCCTCTCTCCTCCTTTAACTAATTATCAATCAAATATATCCGCAAGTATTGCAATAACAACCACAAATACAATAATAGCTACGATAACTTTAATTACTATTTCATCAACTGGAAAACCTGTCAATTTGAATAAGCTATCCATTTGCACCCCTTATCATTCTAAATTCCTTCAAGAACTTTTCTTGTCTTTCTGTGAGTTCTGCTTCATTAAAAATTTCTTCCAAACGACTTTCACCTGTCAGTTCTTCAGCTTTTTTTAACAATAGATAAGTTGATACAGGCCCACCACGTTCAAACCATGTATATTTTCGGTTCAAATCAGGCACTTCAGGACGAACAGTAAAATGATAAGCATCCATTCTACCCATCATATCGTACCATTCACTATCTAAGTTTCCTTCCTTATCATAAAATGTCAGATTATCATTAATAATTTTGACCCCTTCATCGGCTAAATCAAAATCTTCCTCGATATATCTTTTTATAAAGTCGGTTGATATTTCTTTTCGCATGGAAATTTCATAACGATTTCGCAAACCATACATTTCACGTATCGCTTCAACCGAAGTCATTTCTTGACTTGCTCTCTCAAAATCTTTTTCGTAGAACCGAAAAAATAAATGAGTTTGTTTAGATCCAAAATAAACAGTTAGACCGTCATTAATCATTCCTTCTTTTGTCCTTCTTCCACCAAGAACCGCAGAATAGTTTTGTTTGCGACCATTCCACCGACCCTCACGGGCAGAAGTTAAAAGTTTGAACAAGTCAAAATTTCCTTCTTGCGGGTTATATTGTTCATCAAGTGCTAAATCAAAACGTGTGATTTTTACAAAATCATCATTATCTGGTGCTTTTTTATTGGCATAGAGAAAACAATCGTTAAAAAAATCGTACCAAGTACGCTGTTTTTGATGATATTCAAACTCATATTCCATTTCACGGCACGCTTGACCGCTCATTTCAATTAGCACACCTGCTTTTATATCTTTATCATGATAATAAACATTGATGTGACCGTAACTAATAAAAAAAGGGTATTGATAACGGTTATACTCATTGAGTTGAAAATTCTCAACGTTTAAACCTAAAATCTTAGAAACAACTTCACGAACATTTAAAGTCTGAAAGCGAATATTTGTATAGTCATTTGTACCAATAAAAACCGTTGAACTCTCCCTTTTTTTGAAAAAGGAGTGTCTTATTTTTTCTTCCATTTCAGAAGTAATAGCACGTTCGCCCTTTTCCATTTTTCGGTAATAGCTCAAAGATATCCCTAAGAGGTCACACATAAACTGTTGAGTAACATTCGCACTAGAGCGTATATCCTTTAAATCAATCGTTCGTTCCTCACTTTCTAAAACATAGAAGAGGTGACACAAGCTATACCGTTGGTATGACTAGGATAGTTAGACTTGTGTCACTTGTACCCCCCCTCATTAGCATTTGGGGGGGGTCAAGTCCAAGCTGACGGCAAGCCGTCAGCCGTGCAATCACACGCTCACTCCTTACGCTACGCTCGGAGCTATGCTTACGTTCTTGCACTTTTTCAAAAAAAGTATTACGTTTAAAACGCAATAGCCTTAAAATAAAATCCAATAGTTTTTCCTCCAATCCTTTAAAGAATAAACCGCTGTCGCGCACTACCGTTTGCGAGGGCAATTCGACCGTGGAAAATGACTTGCCTACAGCAAGTTGTCTAAAGACAAACGGAAACAAGTTCCTATCATTTACTCACCGCCGATTGCGTGGTGTTTATCTTCCTTTTTTTCACAAGATTTCATTTGCTTTTGAACAGCAAAGAATATCTTTTCAAAGTCTTTAACAGTAACCCCTCTAAGGGTCAATTCCGTCGTTTTATTATCCTTTGAAATAGTTACTCTAACACTTTTTTCTGCCATTATTTTTACCTCATGTTCAAACTAAGCAACTTCTTTTTTGTTAAAAGTCACAAATTCTTTTTCAAACTCTGCTTCATCAGTTAGAACAATATCAATGGCTACATTCAAAGTACATTCTTCTGTTTCTTTGGTTAAGAAAACAGTTTGTAAAGCAATAAAATCATCTTCATTGTAAGGTGATTTTTCACTTATAGAATATCCGCCACTTGTTAAACGCTCGATTGCTGTTTTTACAGTTTTTGACGGTTGACCCAACTTGCGAGATAAAGAGGTAATCGTATAAGATTTTTCTTCCAAAACCCCACTTTCTGCTCGTTCCTGTTCAACGTTCGAAATTGGTGGAGCTTCAAGCTGAACTTCAGTAGTATCAGCTAAAACTGGTAATTTTGAAAGCTCTTCATGAAAATCATATCCTTTATCAAATGGCACAGACGGACTATAAAATTCACGTGCAAGTTCACCATTATTGGCAACATAACCACGACCAATTTTACCCTTGATATATTTGAAAACTTTTTTCTCATTTTCATCTCCAAATACCATACGATAGCCTGAACCAGTCAAACGACCAACCGCCAACCTCTTCATAAAGTTATCACGCAAGGCTGATTTGAGATACTCAGCATCTGGACGTTGCATAGCAAGAATCAAGAAAACCCCTGACTGACGTCCCTTTAGAACGATTTGAGTTAAAATTTGAATCACTTCATCAAATTCTCTAAAATCTAAACTAGAAATAAAAGCAGCCCATTCATCAAAAAGTACAAATTCAGGTGTCAAACCATAATCAGAATACCGTTTTCCTGCCTTATAATCAGGGTGATTTGTCATATAATCATAGCGTTCGTCCATAAATTGCATTTTTGAACGTAAACACTCAATCATAGACTCTTTATCAAAGAACACACGATTTTCAAAAACTGGAACATCTCTCATTCCAACAAAATCAGACCTTTTAGGGTCACATATATCAACATGTCCTACTTTAGCAAGGGCTGATAAAATTGACATCAAAAGAACGGTTTTCCCGCCCCCAGTACCACCTGCAATAAGCAGATGTGGGTCAGCTTCATAATTCCAGTAAACCCCATTCATTAATTTTAAACCTAGCTTTTTATCGACTATGACATCATTAACTGAAATACGATTACGTTCTCCGTCAATTGCAAAAACATACTCAACAAATGCTTTTTTAGAAAGAATTTTACTTTCATTAATAAAATTTTGTTCTTGATAATCCGCAAAAAAAGTTGTTTCTAAACCGTCAGCTAAATCAAGAAATTTTTCTTGATGAACTCCACCGTCAATCGGAAAATAAGTATGAAGTTCATAAGTATTAGGTTGCTTCAGATAAATAGGTGCTAGCTTTAACTTTTCATGACTTCCTTTTTCATCTTTAACCGTTTCTTTTTCAACTAAACCATGCTTCACAACATAGTTCAGCAACAATCTTTTATAATTGTTTTTTGAAAAGAAAAGAAACTTGTGATAAAGCAAAATCAATAAACCAAAAGCCACCGAAAATGCAATGAGCAAAATACCTACAGCATAAATTGCTAGCACTTTTGGTGGCAAAGTTTCAAATTTTTTATAAAAGAGCCCTACAGGACTAGCAACAAGTAAACCAGTAATCAATACAAAAAATTCACGGTCATACTTATCTCTAAGCTTTAAACGAGAGCCTTTATTTATTGTACGTTTTGCCATTTATCATTTTTTCGGTTCATTGTTTTTAGCTTCAGGCTTTGGACTTTGTTCAGGTTTTGAATTAGATTTACCCACTTTTTCAATCCCTTCAGCATTCCATTTTTCACCTGAAAAGTAATTCGTTCGGAATTGACCGTTTCCAGTAGGTACGATTTCTTTATCAGACCAAAAATTAATTGAGCGATTCGTCAATTTAATTTCATCTTCATATTCAAGCCCTGAAAAATCAGCTTCAGCAGGCATTTTTACAACAATTTGCTTGTCTTGTGCGTCAGAATAAATATTGACCTCATAATAATCAACTTTATCCGTTGGATAACGTTTAATTTCACCAGTTTCTTCATTTGGTTCTCCGTCCTCAAAGACCATTACTGATTCAGCATGCAAGAACAAAACTTTACCTAATGCTTTGTCAAAATCACCGATTTCTTCAGTCAACTTGTTTTCTTTTTCAAAAACTTTACTTAATTTTAACGACATTTAATTTCCCACTATAATTACGCTAATTTGAGCGCTTCAGCATAAACAACATATTCTTGTGAATATTTGCCCTTTGGCGTGCGATTACGAACATAAGCAACCGTGACATCTGTCAAAACAACTTCTTGGCGGCGAGTAGGTTTAGCCCCTTTACCATTTGGTACACGCAGTTCAAAACCTTGAGGTTGTAACGGACTTGTAGCTCGATATTTTGTATAACCTGATTCAGTAGATGTTTTTGCGACTGGTTCAATGGTCTTATCGACAGTAACTTTTGAACCTAAGAGTTTCGTTGCATTAATTGGAATTTTAATCATATTTCCACCTTTCTTTATTAGTTTAATGACATCTCGGTCAATTAATGCGAACGCAGGGACTTGAACCCCATTCAACCGTGTAACTTCGTTCGCTAAAAGAAAAAACCACCCTCATTTAAGAAAGTGATTTTTTATATCTAATTTTATTTTTTAAACTTCAACCGTATCAAGACCATAACCAATACTATGGTCAAACCCTAAATTAATTACTTCAGCAGAATTTACTATAGAATCTACATAACTTTGAGCTTCAGCAACCGTATCACACATTTTTGTATATTTTCGTACACCATCTACAGATACCCAACCTAAATATTTTGTAGTATGTGTTGGTTGACCTGAGTTCCCCCCCCATTAGAACCATTATTATTTGTATTAGAACCATTCCCACCTGTGTTTGAATTAGAATTAGAATTATTTTGTCCACTATTACCTTGACCTTGATTACTTGAACCTGAAATAGTATTGTTTTGAGAAGTATTTGAACTACCTTGTGAATAGTTATTTTGACTTCCTCCACCGTAAGAATTAGAACCACTAGCAACATCATTATTTACTGTGCTATGTGAATCAGCACCTGTATTAGAATTGTTACTATTATTAGTTGAATTTGATTCTTGTTTATTAGTGTCAGCAGTTTTTGCTTTTGAATCACTCGCACTCTTAGATTATTGTGCCTTTGTAGCGTCATCAGCTTGTTTCTTAGAAGTCGCAAGTTGTTTATTCAAGCTATCTTTCAAACCTTTTGAATAAGAGCTTGTGAGCTTAGATATTGCTTGTTGAGCCGTTTTATATTTATTTTGATTCATAGCATCTTTTTGATAGTTACTAATGGCTGTCTTTGCTTCATTTTCTGACTTCACACGATTTTTAATACCAACTACTTGATTATCAAACGCTTTTTTTACTTCAGCATTTTTAACTTTAAGAATTGAATCTTCAGCTAGTTTAATATTTTTGTCAGTAGGAGTTTTTTCAGCAATATCAAGTAATTTCTTACTGTCTGCTTCATTAGATTTTTCAAGCTGTTTTACTTTTTCGGCTCTAGCCTTACAAAGTTTAATTTTTTTATTTTTTAAAGCTTCAATTTTTCTTTCTTTTGCTTGATGATTAGCATTAGCGACTACTCCAGTAGTAACACCACCGATTAAAACAATCGTAACTGCTCCACCGATAATTTGCTGTTTTTTAGTCCAATTCAAAGGGTTTAAATTCTTATTCATAAATACATTCCTATCTTTACTCTAATTTAAGTTTATTATATCACAAACCATTTGGTTTGTTAAAGTTAATTAACATTGTTTCTTGATTCACTTTTTTTAGTAACATATTTATTACGCTGTGAATTCTTTTCTATATTCTTCTAAAGCATATTTTACTTTAGTTCCTTCAGGGTCACCAGTCAACTCAATATTTTCTAAAACATCTAATAAAAATTCATCTCCATTCATAAGGTGACTGATTCCAAGCATATACATTGGAGAAACTTTGAAGAAATTAGCAAACTTTACTATAGTTTCATTACTAGGTGTCCTTGCTCCTCTTTCGTAGCGATTATAATTTGAGCGCACAAGCCCTAAAGCATCACTTACTTCTTTTTGTGTTAAATTGTGACTGTGTCTTAAATGAATCAAACGTTCTGAAAAACTTTCCATAAAAAAACTCCATTCTTTTTATAAGGGAACAACTGGAATCGAACCAATATCACCACTTATAAAAGTGGTTACTCTAGCCTATTAAGCTATATTCCCATAAAAAAATCTATCCTCAAATTAAGTCTGACAGATAGTATCAACACATCTGATAGATACTTATTTCATAAGATAGATTTTTACTAAAACCATTATTTTTCTAAAATAAAAAACTGCCATTTCGGACAGTTTAAACGACTAGTTTTTTGTCATTTCGGACGATTTTTTAAAATTTATATTTTCAATAATTTGTTATTGTCTTTACGCAGGCAGTAACCTTTTAGACCAGAACCCTCTTCCTCTCGCTTTGGTCTTGATTTATATAGCGCCCTTACTCAAAATCCTCCTGCTCTGCGGTATGTATCTTCCCCCTCAGGCACGCTTGTTATTTCAAAGTTTGTTTTAAGCTTTGTGCTTGCATTGAAAATCTCCTTCTGAAATGCTATAATAATAATTGCTACGTTATTTATATAACATTTCTGTGGGAGTTGCCAAAGCGCGCTTCCGCTTATTTTTCTTGTAGTTTTTAACGTTCTACGTTAACTACATATATGATTTTAACCTATTACGTTAAAAATGTCAACTATTAAATGCATTTTTTTCGATTTTTTTTGGAGATGATACAAATATGTTCTACGAACGCTTGAAATTGCTTGCTAAAGAAAAGAAAAAATCTTTCAATGAAATTGAATCTGAACTAGGATATTCAAAAAATTCTATGTATCACTATAAAAAAGTTAAACCAAGTAGTGATAAATTATCTAAATTAGCCGAATATTTTGGCGTAAGCTCTGATTATCTTTTGGGCAATACAGATTTAAGAGAACCCAAAAAAGAACCAGTTGACCTTGAAGAATTAACTTCTGATGACGGTATCAACTGGGACGAATGGCTTTCTTTTGGCGGTAAACCAATTTCTGAACATGATAAAAATAAAATCAAGGAAATTTTTGGAGATCGCTTGAAAGATTAATTTATGAATAAAGATGAACTTATTGAACTAATCTTACTTAATATAGAAAGATTAGGAATTGTCATGGCACCGACAAAATTAGAACAGTTTGCTATTATAAACTGTGAAAAATTTATTGGAGTTTATGACCCTTCAAGCGTGACCCCTTTTATTCTTGCTCATGAATTGATACATGCCAAGTATGGTGATAAACTGCGCCATTGCGATAATGATATTTTAAGTTGTGAAGAAAAGAGAGCAAATAAAGAAGCAATTATTCTTTTGTGGGAAATATACAAAGAACAAGGTGGTAATGCATCTTATTTTTCAAATTTTATTGAAATAGCTGGTTGCCCTTTTGAAGAATCTATCACTATTCTAAGAGAAATAGAAATGAATGATGAAAATATTGAAGAGATTACTCCATGTTTTGAAGGAAATCTAAGAGAATGTGCTATTCATTATATTTCTGGCTTTGATGTATTAAATTCAATCAAAGTATATGATTTTCTTGAATTATATAATTTATCTTATGATTTATATGATGAAGCAGTTAAAGAATTTCAGCAACTTTTAGACCAACAAAATTTAGCCTATTAAAAAAACTTGTAAGATTTCCTACAAGTTTTTTATTTATAATAAATATATGAACTATTTTCATTTCCGATTCTTTGAACCATTTTCACTTCCACTCGAGCAGGTTTAAAATAATCTTTTGTATCTCTCATACCAGATATTAAGTATCTTTCTAAGTCCCTCGCTTCATACTCATTATCAAAATCTCTTTCTTCATAATCAAAATAATTTGTTGCATATCTAATTACTCGCCACTTTATTTTAGAATATTTTTGTTCAAATTCAATTTTTTTGTTTTTTTGAAGTTCATCTTTAGTTGTTGAATCTGAATTATTACTCCTTATAGGTATAATATTATCTGATTTTGGGTCATAATTTTCAAGCCCCCCCATTACCATTAAAATAAAAACAGCTACAATCACTAGTAAAACTACTATAAATACCCGAATTGCTAGTTGATTATTTAGCCATGACTTGATACCCGATAGAATAGCTTAAAGTCTCTGGTTCCAGTGATTTAGCTGATTTTAACAATAAAGAATACGCTAAAAGTATCATCTCTAATTTCAATTGAAAACCTTGAGGCGAACGACTTTTACAACGCTCAGCTCCTAGATTTGTCAAAAAA
>JABLTQ010021447.1_pt1 | contig 29574 bp, 16 predicted proteins | sample 7160101 | NCBI WGS metagenome assembly JABLTQ01 (sample SAMN14651228, study PRJNA627086) | human gut metagenome | isolation source: feces | host: Homo sapiens
AACCCCTGACAGGTATAACAACGCAAAGTCAACTTATATAAGTGATATTCTATAAACACGAGTCAACCTAAATCAGGACAATACATCCCGTGAGCAGATCGCGGCTTTTCACTCACGAGACTGCCGCGAAAGACACACGAGGCAACCGCGGCGCTTTTTCAGCGAGCTACGGGAACTCTATGGAAACTCTACGGACGCTCTACGGGCGCTCCTCGATGCCGCCGAGGTTCGACCAGAGCCAGTGGGACTCGTAATAGGACTTAGTGCCTTTAGGAACCGTCACCTTGACGGCTGAGCGGTCTGTGCCGTTAAAGGAAAAAGATGACATTTTTGTTGTTATCTCGTCAACATCCTCCTTGGTCTTCCAGTTCAGTTCAAGTACCAAAGGAGTTTTGCATGACACAAATGTGTAGATGTCTATGGATTTGACAGACTCAGGGATAACTATCTTATCAACATTTGTTCGACGAATAGAAGAGTACCCAATCTTCGTAGTGCCTTCCTTTATCACCACCGTACCGGTCTTCTTTTCAGGAATCCAACTCAGAATCTCTCTCTCTGTCCGACCCACGTGCATATACAAAGCCTTGTCATACAGATAGCAGTAGTTCTCTTGACCTTCCCTCGGCGCGGTTGTGATAATCTCAAGTTTAGAACAAGCTTCAAACACCGGATTTGAATCATCAATATTTTCTAACGTGGAAGGTAAAATGACACGTTCAAGATTCCCGCAAGCAAAGAAGGCATAGGCTCCGATCTTATATATCCCCTCCGAGATAGTGACTTTCCTTAGGTCACCGCACCCTTCAAAGGCCCTATTCCCGACCCCTTTGACGGTATAGGTAATCCCGTCATACTCAACCGTACCGGGAACCACGACATCTCCCGAATACTTGCCTCCGCCCGGGTTACCGGTCACCTCGACGAAATCCATAGAGTAACCTTCGGCGGTCTTGTAGAACAGGCCGCCAACCTCGAACCCGGAAGAGAATTCCTTCACGGTGACGGTGCAGCCTGACCTGAAGCCGCCGTCCTCGGTGACAGCGCTGACCTTGGCCACACCCGCCGAAACGGCTCTCACGTTGCCGTCGGAATCGACCGTGGCCACGGACGGGTTATCCGACTCCCACCTCACATTGCGGTTAGTGGCATTGGACGGGGCGACCGTGCAGGTAAGTTTGGTTGTGCCGTTCGCGCCGATCGTCACGGACCACGGCTTGACATCCACACCTGTCACCGGAACCACCTTGGCCTTCACCGTCACCTTGCAGGTCGCCGTCTTCCCGCCGTCCTCGGTCGTGACCGTGACGGTCGCCTCGCCGGCCTTCACGGCAGTCACCTTGCCGGCGCCGTCAACTGTGGCGATCTCCGTCTTGTCCGAACTCCACGTCACCTTCCGGTTGTCCGCGTTGTCGGGCCTCACCGTGGCCGTAAGCGTCTCCGTCTCGCCTTCCGTCAGGGTCAGCTCCGTCTTGTCCAGAGTGACATCCGTCACGCCTACCACCTTGGCCTTCACCGTCACCTTGCAGGAGGCCGTCTTCCCGCCGTCCTCGGTCGTCACCGTGATCACAGCCTCGCCAGGCTTCACGGCAGTAACCTTACCGGCGCCGTCAACTGTGGCGACCTCCGTCTTGTCCGAACTCCACGTCACCTTTTTGTTGTCCGCGTTGTCGGGCCTCACCGTGGCCGTAAGCGTCTCCGCCTCGCCCTCGGTCAGGGTCAGCTCCGTCTTGTCCAGAGTGACCTCCGTCACGCCTACTGCCTTGGCCTTCACCGTCACCTTGCAGGTGCCGGACTTGCCCTCCGCCGTCGCGGTGACGGTCGCGGTGCCGGGTCTGAGGCCATGGACTGTGCCGGCCTTGTCAACAGTGGCGACGCTCCGGTCGGACGACGACCACGCCACGGCCCTGTCGGACGCGGCTTCGGGAGAGACACTGGCGGACAGCACCGCAGATTCGCCCTCTATGATCTCTATCCGGGACGGGGTGACGGTCACGGATGAGACTCCGACAGTCTCCTCCTTCTTACCGCAGGATGTTATGAGAATGGTGGAGGCGGCAGCCGTCAGCAGCGCGCGCCGTGTATGTGTGTAAAAACGCTCATATCGATTGATGTTTTGGTTATAGTCTCGTGAGTCCTATGAGTTCAGCGATGCTTTGGTAAATAACTTGGCGACCATCGGTCACCCTTTCGGTCTGTATCCCGCTCCTGCCTTGCGTCACCGGCACGGGACGTGACGCCGTGTGGCAGGCTTCAGGACAACAATAATAAAAATTTCCAAATATCAAACGAATATGCCGGATATAATGGCCGATATAATGGCCGCACGACCATGCGACCGCCCCTCCCTGAACCCCTCCAACGACAGGAGCAGGGGACGGCGCCGAGCTCTCCGGGAACGATGACGCCTGACTGTCCCGCACCCGAAGGTGACGCGCGGCACAGTCAGGCGACTCTTCCGCGCCTTCCCGTTGCCCAAGGGCGCAGGGCAGAATGAAGTATGGATGAAGGAAACCCTTCGGCAACGAAAACCACACTTATCGTTGCCCAAGGGTGCAGCACGGCTCTCTTGGGCAACACTTTCGTACATCTTCGTCGCCCGAGGGTGCAGCACGGCTCACTTGGGCAACACTTTCGTACATCTTCGTCGCCCGAGGGTGCAGCACGGCGCGCTTGAGCGACACTTTCGTACATCTTCGTCGCCCGAGGGTGCAGCACGGCTCCCTTGGGCAACACTTTCGTACTTTATCGTCGCCCGAGGGTGCAGCACGGCTCCCTTGGGCAACACTTTCGTACATCTTCGTCGCCCGAGGGTGCAGCACGGCACGCTTGGGCGACACCTCCGCGCGTTTCCGCCGCCCGAAGGTACTGGGCAAAAGACGTAAGGTTGAATCTGACAAAAAAAAGAAGAAGTCTCCCAAAAAAACGAGGGAGACTTCGGTCGGGTGCCCAAAGCCGGGCTCGAACCGGCACGTCTTTAAGGGACATTGGATTTTGAGTCCAACGCGTCTACCAATTCCGCCATTCGGGCATATTCAGGCAGTAGACTTTCCTTTGGAAACTTCGCACTTCCGCTGCACTTCCGCTGCACTTCCGCTGCAAAGGATTGCAAAGTTATTGAATTTCCTCCGATATTCCAAAACATTCAACAAAAAGCTTATGCGAAAAAACGCGTAATCCCTCTTGTCCGGCAAAAAGCACTTATACCGGATAAGTAACCTTCAAACAATAAGCCGCATCATATTAAGGAATCTTTTCGGTCTATTTCTCTTTTTTCATCAGTCATGTGCCACCGGCACACTCCTTCTTCGAAAAAGATCTATCCTCGAAAATCTTCTCTTAGAAACAGTTTTGAATTGTTTGTTTGAAGGTTAAGAGCAAGCTCTCCCCCCCCCAGACTGTCTGAAAAGTCTCGACGAGAGCAGAAAAGTCCGTGCCCCACTACAGGGGCGACAACAAATTTTCAATCCTCGGAGGTGGTAATTATACTTTTAAGACAGTCTCCCCCTGCTGCCCACCTCGGCAACCCGGACAAGTTCGATTGCCCTCGGTTCGGGCTCTGGGTTGAGAGTGAAAAACTTCAGGTTCGACCGCTTCTTCCTGGGTTGAGAGTGAAAAACTTCAGGTTCGACCGCTTCTTCCAAGGAAGATAGCGAGCGGTGCCGTCTGACTGAAGAAGCGGGAATAAAATGAAGATTTTTTCACCTCAAAGAACATTTCAAACAATTCAAAACAGCTTCTTAATCTGAAGTAACTTATTATTTTCATGTTCCTAAACACCGCTGTCGATGCATCTTATCCGGTGGAAAGCCGTTTGGCCGGACAAACGTAACCGTTGATGTGACTTGTCCGGCGATATGCTTGTTTGCCGGACATTTTACGGTTCAGAAGGAACGGCCTTCCTGATCAGATAGGCAAAAGGTGCCTGCGCTCTGATTCACTGCGCATCATTTTTTCTAAAAAATCGATTCGGCTTATGAGGAAAACTGATTATATTTGTACGGTTTAAGCCGACAGCCACCACAAGAGTTGTGGTTTCAGGCACGGGATCCGCGACCGTCCGACTTGCGGAAACGACATAGAGCTTTGACCCGGAAACGGGAGACGAAACATATCATATTTTACGAAATTATTAAGCTCAACAAAATGAAGCACTTTTCTTTACCAAAGGACGGTGGATTGATTGAGGAGAACCTGCCTAAGAGCATTCTCCATTCCTACGAGAAGATCACCACCGAGATTTCCGATGACGCGAACATCGGAAGCGACAAGGTGGCAGACATTATTGTCAAAGCCATCAAAGACCACGAAAGGGCGGCTCTTCCGCGTCCTTTCAAACTCGGTTTGACCACAGGAACCACACCTGTGTCCCTCTACAGCAACCTGACAGAGCAGTTCAAGGAAGGCAAGGTCTCCTTCGCCAATGTCGAGGTGTTCTCCATTGATGAATATTACCCATACGGCAGCGACTCCGTCCAGAGCCGCAACCACAGGCTCCACGCCGAATTCCTTGACAATGTGGATGTCAAAAAGGAGAACGTGCATATTCCTGACGGAACAGTCTCAAAGGAAGAGGTATCCGACTATTGCGCCGAGTTTGACAAGATCGCCAGAGGTCTCGACCTGCTTGTGATCGGTGTCGGCGAAGGCGGCCAGATCGGTTTCAACGAGGCCGGCTCGTCAGAGAAGAGCCGTACACGCACCGTTCCGCTCTCATACCAGTCCAGAAAGAGACAGGCCCGCAATTTCAACGGCGACATTTCCGTCACCCCTAAGACCGCCATCACGATGGGTATCGGCACGATGATGAGCGCCCGCAGGATCATCCTTATGGCCTGGGGCGAGGACAAGGCGGCTGTGGTAAAGAAAGTCGTGGAGGGCGACATCGATCCGGCCTGCCCTGCCACCTGGCTTCAGGAACACGACAACATCACATTCTACACTGACGAGATGTCAGCCTCTATGCTGACCAGACTCGTCGCACCTTGGATGGTCGGTCCTTGCCAGTGGACACCGTGCCTGATCCGCAAGGCCGTCGTTTGGCTCTGCCAGAAGGTTCATAAGCCAATCCTCAAGCTGAAGCAGCAGGACTATTTCGAGAACTCCCTCGGAGAGCTCATCGAACTCTACGGGCCGTTCGACAAGATCAACATAGACGTTTTCAATGACTTCCAGCACACCATCACCGGATGGCCGGGCGGAAAGCCTGACGCTGACGACACCACAAGGCCTGTCAAGTCAACTCCGTTCCCTAAGAAGGTCCTGATTTTCTCCCCTCACCCGGACGATGACGTGATCTCCATGGGAGGCACATTCATCCGTCTCGTGCATCAGGGACACGACGTGCACGTGGCCTACGAGACCTCCGGTGACCTGGCAGTGCACGATGACGTTGTGCTTCAGCATATGGACGCCGCCTACCAGCTTGGATTCGGAGACAAGTTCGACGAGGTAAAGAAAATCATCGACTCAAAGAAGCCTGGTGAGCCTGAGCCTAAGGAGCTTCTCGCCATCAAGGCGGCCATCCGCCGCAGCGAGGCCAGAGGAGCGGACAGAAGCTTCGGGCTCAACGACAACACCAATGTCCACTTCCTCAACCTGCCGTTCTACGAGTCGGGCGGAGTGACGAAACTGCCTCGCACACAGAAAGACCTTGACATTATCAAGGAGCTGATCGTCAGGATCCACCCTGACCAGATCTACATGGCAGGTGACCTCGCCGACCCTCACGGAACGCACAGGGTCTGCACCGAGGCCGCCCTTGAGGCCATCGAACAGCTCAAGGAGGAAGGCAACGACTGGCTGAACGACACCACGATCTGGCTCTACAGAGGTGCCTGGATGGAGTGGGAGCTCTGGAGAGTTGACATGGCCGTTCCGATCAGCCCTGACGAGCTCATCGAGAAGCGCCACGCCATCTTCCGCCACCTTTCCCAGAAGGACATCGTGCCGTTCCCTGGCGATGACCCGAGGGAGTTTTGGCAGAGGGCCGAGGAGCGCACACAGAACACCGCAAGGCTTTACGACGAACTCGGAATGGCCGAGTACCAGGCCATCGAAGTTTTCCTGCGGCTGAAATAACCAATCATCCATGAATATGTCACCTCACCCACGGTGACATATTCAATAAAGCAAGAAAGCAAGAATAAAGAATATTTTTTATAAACTGCATCAATCATGAAAGTAATCATCAGAGACACAAAGAAGGAAGGCTCTATCTGGGCCGCCCACCACATTGCCGCCGCCATCAAGGCAAAGGCTGAGAAGACCGACAAGCCATTCGTACTCGGACTGCCTACCGGCTCCACTCCTCTGGATGTCTATGCCGAGCTCGTCAGAATGTACGAGGCCGGAGAGATCTCCTTCAAGAATGTCATCACATTCAACATGGATGAATATGTAGGGCTTCCTGAGAGCCATCCGGAGAGCTACCACAGCTTCATGCACAAGAATCTGTTCGACAAGGTGGACGTTCCGGCCGGCAACATCCACATCCTCAACGGCAACGCTCCTGATCTCGCCAAAGAGTGCGAGGATTACGAGAAGGCCATCGTGGCTGCCGGAGGAATCGACCTGTTCCTCGGCGGAGTCGGCGAGGACGGACACCTCGCGTTCAACGAGCCGTTCTCTTCCCTCAACTCCAGGACAAGGGTCATGACCCTCACCCAGGACACTCTCGAGGTAAACTCCCGTTTCTTCGACAACGATGTGAACAAGGTTCCTAAACAGGCCATGTCAGTCGGTGTCGCCACAGTGTGTGGTGCCAAGGAGGTTCTCGTCCTCGCTTTCGGCGGCAAGAAGGCCAAGGCTGTCAAGGACGCCATCGAGGGACCTGTAAGCCACTATGTCACCCTCTCTGCCCTTCAGCTGCACGAGAATGGTGTCGTTGTGCTTGACGAGCCGGCCGCCGGTGAGCTCAAGGTCAACTCTTACCGCTATTTCAAGGCCGTTGAGGCTGCCGAGAACAAATAGTGCGTGGAGACTAACAACTTGTAAATCAGAATAATAAACATTATCCTCCCGCCATATCCGACGGGAGGATATTCATTAAAAGCCAATCAATCAGCATGTTATCCTCCACGATCATCGCGGCGCTCCTGGCCATTGGCAGCGCTTTGGGAAGCAATGGGTATGGCAATACGATAGACAGTCGCTTCGACAAGCTCAGCGACCGGACAGACAAGTACACCTTATATCAAGTCATAAGCCAACCGGACGCAGTCCCTGCCGAAGCGACCGATAACCTGGTACCAAGCCAACCGGACGCTGAGCCTGTCGAAGCGTCCTTATCTTCCAGCGAAAGTCCGGCACAGGAATATTCAGTAAAGGAACGGTGCGAGCGTTACACAATGAAAAATCAAGGACTTGAGCGGGAATATTACCTCTACCGTCCGGAAGGATTGAAGGCCGGGGCTCCTCTCGTGATAGTCCTGCACGGCTACGGCGGCTCGGCCCTCAAGGGAAAGAAAGCGATGATGGATGTCGCCGACAAGAACGGATTCGCTGTCTGCTACCCTCAGGGAATAAAGGATCCGAAAGGTAAACCGGGCTGGAATGTCCGCTACCCTTCACAGGAAGGAATGAAGACCGATGATGTCAAGTTCCTCATCGCCCTTTCCAAAGAACTCCAGAAGAGATTCGATCTCAGTCCAAAGAATACATTCCTCACCGGAATGTCCAACGGCGGCGACATCATCTACCTGATAGCGATGCGGGCTCCGAAAGCCTTCAAGGCCATGGCCTCGATAGCAGGACTGCAGTTCAACTGGATGGAGACTGAATATTCCTACAAGCATCCGCTTCCTTTCATGGAGGTTCACGGCACACAGGACCACACTTCCGAATGGCTCGGCGACCCGGAGAACAAAGGCGGCTGGGGAGCGTACATCCCCGTTCCGGCGGCGGTCAGCAGAATCATCGCTGTTAACGGTTGTACCGAGGAATATGTCACCGAGCTTCCTCGCCGCGAGGGTCGTAACCAGGTCACCCTCTATCAGTTCAAGGCCGGCAGGCCGGCGGTGAAAGGCGGCAGACCCACCGAAGTCTGGCTCTACAAAGTCGAAGGCGGCAACCATTCCTGGTCCGACAAGGATATGGACACCTGCTCCGAAATCTGGCGTTTCTTCAGCCAGTGGATTGACTAAAATGGCTTAACTAAAAGCCACATCTCTGAGGCCACATCGCTCTGACGCCAGGCACAAATCCGCAATTCATTGAATGTCAGAAGGTGTAACATCACCTTTTGACATTCAATATTTTACAAAGCAGTGCCCTCCAAATCCGCCTGGCAGCATTTACAAATATATTCATTTACAATCAGTTGACAATTATACCCAAAATTTTGTGAATGTGGGGCAAAAAGGCTAACTTTGTGATAGTCTTAAAAAGAACTTGCAAAGATGTCCAATTACCGCATTTTCGTGGAGAAACACCCGGAGTTCCAGGTGGAGGCAAAGAGCCTCCTGGGGGAACTCAACGAGAACCTGCAGCTGGAGCTGAAAACGCTTCGGCTGCTTAATGTCTATGACTTGTTCGGATTCACGCCCGATCTTCTGGAGAAGAGCCGCTACAGCGTCTTCGGAGAGATTGTGACCGACTCTGTCACAGATTCGATCGATCTGGACGGAGCGAAGTACATCGCAGTGGAGTACCTGCCCGGCCAGTTCGACCAGAGGGCTGCCTCGGCTGTGGACTGCGTGCACCTGATCGATCCCACGGCGCGGATCAGCATAAAGAGTTCCAAACTTCTGATCGTGGACTCCGACGCCTCCGAGGAGACGCTTGAGAAGATCCGCCACTACTACATCAATCCGGTGGAATCCCGCGCGAAAGACCTGAGCAAACTGGCCGACACGGAACACGCGGCGGTCAAGCCGGTTCCCGTGCTGGAGGGATTCAGGAATATGAGCGGGGACGATCTGAAAGCATATTGCAAAAAGATGGGCCTTGCGATGAACGCCGACGACCTCGCCGAGGTTGTGAAATATTTCACCGAGGAAGGCAGGGATCCGAACGAGACCGAACTCAGGATTCTGGACACCTACTGGAGCGACCACTGCCGCCACACGACATTCACAACGGAATTGGAAAGCATCGACGTGGAGGATTCCTTCATCAAGGAGGACATCGACGGGACGATGGCCCTGTACCTGAGGATGCGCTCGGAGACAGGCCGCGAGAAGAAGGGACTGAACCTGATGGATATGGCCACAATCGGGGCGAAATACCTCAGGAAGAACGGTTTGCTGGATGACTTGGAGGTCAGCGAGGAGAACAATGCGTGCAGCATATTCATAGATGTGGATGTGGACGGGCAGACCGAGAGATGGCTGCTGATGTTCAAGAACGAGACCCACAACCACCCTACGGAAATCGAGCCGTTCGGCGGGGCCGCCACCTGCCTGGGCGGAGCCATCAGGGATCCGCTCTCAGGACGCTCCTACGTCTATCAGGCAATGCGTGTCACCGGTGCCGGCGACATCTACAAACCTGTCAGCGAGACACTTCCGGGCAAGCTCCCGCAGAAGGTCATCACCAGGAAGGCCGCCCAGGGATATTCCTCCTACGGCAATCAGATCGGTCTTGCGACAACCCACGTCCGCGAGATCTACCACGAGGGCTACACGGCCAAGAGAATGGAGGTCGGAGCGGTTGTCGGAGCGGTGAAGGCCGGGGACGTGAGAAGGGAAAGCCCTAAGGCCGGGGATGTCGTGCTGATGATCGGCGGACGCACCGGACGCGACGGAATCGGCGGTGCGACAGGTTCCTCAAAGGAACACACAGAGGAGTCCCTTGAGACTTGCGGAAGTGAGGTCCAGAAGGGTAACGCTCCGGAGGAGAGAAAGTTGGAAAGGCTTTTCAGAAGGCCTGAGGTCACGAGACTGATAAAGAAATCGAATGACTTCGGAGCCGGCGGAGTGAGTGTCGCCATCGGTGAGCTTGCCGACGGGCTGGACATCTACCTTGACCGTGTTCCGGTGAAATACAGCGGAATGAACTCCACGGAACTGGCCATCAGCGAGTCCCAGGAGCGTATGGCCGTCGTAGTGGAAGCCAAGGACGAGGAGGAATTCAAGGCGCTTTGCCATTCAGAGAATATCGAGGTGACGCACGTGGCCGAGGTCACCGACACCGCCAGAATGAGGATGTTCTACGGCGACAAGGTCGTTGTGGATCTCACCAGAGCGTTCATCGACAGCGCCGGTGCGAAGCATTATTCAAAGGCCACTATCGGAGCGGTCGAGGACAGGGATCCGTTCTTCCGCGACGTTCCGGGCAAGAACCTGAAAGAGAGAATGTTCGCCAACCTGCAGGATCCGAACGTGACCTGCCAGAAAGGCCTTATAGAGATGTTCGACTCCACCATCGGCCGTTCCACCGTGCTGATGCCGTTCGGAGGCGAGCTACAGACCACCGAGACCCAGGTCTCAGTGCAGAAACTTCCGGTCAAGGGTTATACCGACACAGCCAGCATGATGGCGTTCGGCTTCAATCCTGACATCTGCGACTGGAGCCCTTACCACGGTGCGGCATATTCATTCATCGAGGCTTGCAGCAAGGTCGTGGCGGCGGGAGGCCATTGGGAGACAATGAGATTCTCTTGCCAGGAATATTTTGAAAGGATGACAGCTGATCCGAAGGTATGGGGCAAGCCGACGGCGGCTCTGCTCGGCGCTCTGAAGATGCAGAAGGAACTTGGCCTCGCCTCCATCGGCGGAAAGGATTCGATGAGTGGATCCTTCGAGACCGAGGACGGGACAATCCACGTACCGCCGACCCTTATCGCGTTCGGTATCACTCCGGTAAAGGCTGACAAGGTGATCTCTCCGGAACTCAAATGGGAGGGAGACCGCCTCTACCTCGTGAAGCATACTCCGCTCGCTGACAGGATGCCTGACACGGAGCAGCTCAAGAGGAACTGGAATCATATTCAGGAAAAGATAGAGGACGGCACGATCGTGGCCGGTTGGGCGGTAGGATTCGGTGGAGTGGCAGAGGCGCTTTGCAAGATGAGCTTCGGCAACGCGTTCGGGTTCGACGTCAACCTTTCGGAGGACGAGCTGTTCAATCTAAGCTATGGTTCCATCGTGGTGGAGACCGACGGCAGCGCGCTTGATTTCGAGAACGCGGTCGAGATCGGCACCGTAACTTCCGGTGAGGACGGCAACGTCCGCGTGAACGGGACCAAACTTTCCATCTTCGAGATGATGGATTTCAACGCGTCCCTCTTCGAGAAGGTTTACCCCGCAGTCAGCAAGCCAGACTTCAAGAGGCTGCTGCCCAAGGGCATGGAGGGTGTGAAGCCGTTCAAGGCAAAGAAGGCGGATCTTGAATATAAGGGACCGAAGGTCGATAAGGTTATCGCCTACCTTCCGGTGTTCCCGGGCACTAACTGCGACTACGATTCGGCCAAGGCGTTCCGCAAGGCGGGAGCCGAGATCCGCACTTCCGTGTTCCGCAACCTTTCGGACAAGGATGTGTTCGAGTCAATCGCCGAGATGAAGAAGAACATCGAGGATTGTCAGATCCTGATGCTCAGCGGTGGCTTCTCGGCCGGTGACGAGCCGGACGGAAGCGGCAAATTCATCGCCAATGTACTGAACAACAAGGACATCGCGGAGGCGATCGAGGGACTGCTGTCCCGTGGTGGTCTGATTTTAGGAATATGCAATGGTTTCCAGGCACTTGTGAAGTCGGGTCTGCTGCCTTACGGGGAACTCGGCAAGGTGACGAAGGACTCTCCTACCCTGTTCCGCAACGACATCAACAGGCACATCTCCCAGATGGTGACGACCCGTGTGGCATCCACGAACTCTCCTTGGCTGAGAGGGATGGCAATCGGTGATGAATATACTATCCCTGTAAGCCACGGTGAGGGCAAGTTTGTGGTCAGCGAGGAACTCGCGCGTGAGTTGTTCGCCAACGGGCAGGTGGCGTTCCAGTACGTTGATCCGCTGACGGACGAGCCTACGATGGAGTCGCCTTACAATCCGAACGGATCTTACTATGCCATCGAGGGCATCATCAGCCGCAACGGGCAGATACTCGGAAAGATGGGTCACAGCGAGAGGTACGAGAGGAACCTGTTGAAGAACATCGAGGCCGACCTCGAGCAGCCGCTGTTCGAGAACGCCGTCAGGTATTTTATCGGGTAGTTACTTTGCTGAGGCTGCATAGTAGAAGGCGCGGAGAGCGGTTGCCATATGTCGCTTCGGCGACCCTTTACCCGTACAGGGCGCGGAGCGTCGGTCGCCGAAGCGACATATGGCAACTGCGGCAAAAGAATATATTAATAATAAATGAAGAGGAATATAATTCACGATGGGGTGTCCATCAAGATCTTCGAGACGGACGACCCGCAGAAGGTGATCATACATTTCACGGATGAGATCACGGCGTTCAACAAGATCAAGAAGGCGGTGATCAAGGACAAGGGGATCTACTGCAACGGAATCTCCTGCGAGATCTCCAGACTGCTGCAGAAGGGAGGAGTGCCCACGCACTTCATCGAGCAGATCTCTGACACTGAGCAGCTTTGCTGGAAATCACAGGTGATCCCGATGGAGGTGATCGTCAGGAATGTGATCGCCGGCTCGATGGCACAGAGACTGGGGCTGGAGGAAGGTATCATCCCGAAGGAGCCGGTCTATGACCTCTGCTACAAGTCGGACATCCTCTGCGACCCGATCATCAACGACTACCACGCCGTCGCCCTCGGCCTCGTGAGCAAGGAAGAACTTGAACGGATATATTCATTGACAAAGCAGGTCAACAGCATCCTGACCCCGGTCTTCAAGGAGATCGGCATCACCCTGGTGGACTTCAAGATCGAGTTTGGCCACCTGTCGGACGGACGGCTCGTGATGAGCGATGACATCACTCCGGACAGCGCCCGCTTCTGGGACATCGCCACCGGCGAGAGACTCGACAAGGACCGTTTCCGCAGGGACAACGGCCACGTCGGCGAAGCCTACAGGACGATCTACGAGCGTCTGACCGGCAAAAAGATTGACTGACAACTATTTATTATTTCTGAATATGAGACCTTTATTTCTGACAAATACTCTTACTCGAACAAAAGAGCTTTTCAAGCCGATCCAGCCGGGACACGTGGGAATGTACGTCTGCGGGCCGACGGTCTATGGAGAGGCTCACCTCGGACACGCCCGTCCGGGAGTAACCTACGATGTGCTTTTCAAACTGCTCAGGCATCTTGGCTACAAGGTCCGCTACGTGCGGAACATCACCGACGTGGGACACCTTGAGCACGACGCCGACGAGGGAGAGGACAAGATTTCCAAGAAGGCAAGGCTGGAACAGCTTGAGCCTATGGAGGTTGTGCAGACCTACACGTTCCGCTACCACGAGGCGATGCGCCTGCTGAACGTGGCGCCGCCATCCATCGAGCCGAGAGCCTCGGGGCACATCATCGAGCAGATCGAGACCGTCAAGAAGATTCTGGACGCAGGCTACGCCTACATCTCCAACGGATCCGTGTACTTTGACGTGGAGAAATACAACAAGGATCACCACTACGGAATCCTTTCCGGGCGCACTCTGGACGACACCCGTGAAGGAACACGCACACTTGACGGACAGAGCGACAAGAAGGCTCCGTACGATTTCGCCCTTTGGAAGAAGGCTGAGCCCGAGCACATCATGCACTGGCCAAGTCCGTGGAGCGAAGGCTTCCCGGGATGGCATCTGGAGTGCTCCGTGATGGGCGAGAAATATCTCGGCAACGAGTTCGACATCCACGGCGGCGGAATGGATCTGATGTTCCCTCACCACGAGTGCGAGATCGCCCAGAATGTGGCCAGCCGCCACACACAAGGCGTGCACTACTGGGTTCACAACAACATGATCACGATCAACGGCCAGAAGATGGGCAAATCCCAGGGCAATTTCATCACCCTGCCGCAGCTGTTCAGCGGACAGCACGAGAAACTCACGCAGGCATATTCCCCGATGACCGTCCGCTTCTTCATCCTCCAGGCGCACTACCGCAGCACGCTGGATTTCAGCAACGAGGCACTGCAGGCTGCCGAGAAGGGTCTGAAGAGGGTGATGCAGGCGGCGAAGGATCTGCGTGCGTTGGCTTCGGCGGCAGGAATCACTGACACGGCCAAGGGCACGGAAGGCGATCCTGTGGACGCGATGCAGTACGGCGAGTTCATCACCGCCACGGCTCCTGACACCTGCCCGGCGACTTCCGAGGAGGTCAAGGGAATATTCAATGCTGTCTATGAGGCGCTTTGCGATGACCTTAACACGCCGATAGCGCTGTCGCACATCTTTGACGCGGTACGCCTTGTCAACTCCGCCAAGGCTGGAGAACTAAAACTGAGCAAGGGTGATTTGGAGACTCTGACACAGCTTTTTGATGACATCGTGTTCGGTGTCCTCGGCCTGAAGGACGAGTCCGCCGCCGAATCCGGCAAGGGTCAGGAGATTGTCTCCGGACTGATGGACATGGTGCTTGAGGAACGCGCCAAGGCCAAGGCAGCGAAGGACTGGGCGGCCAGCGATGCCATCCGTGACCACCTCAAGGCCCTCGGCATCACCGTAAAGGACACCAAGGACGGAGCCGAGTGGAGTATTCAATAAAAACAGACAATATGAAACATAGGTATATTTCCGTCTCGGTGATGTGCTCCAACCTTATGAACCTGGGGCAGGATATCAAGACGTTGGAAGAGAACGGCGCGGACATGCTGCACATCGATGTGATGGACGCTCATTTTGTTCCGAATCTCACATTCGGGCCGGACTTCATAAAGGCTATGCAGGCAGTCACGACAATGCCGGTGGACGTTCACCTTATGGTCGATGATCCGGAGCTCATAATGAGCAAGTTCCCGGTCCGCAAAGGCGACATAGTGTCCCCACACATCGAGGTCAAGAAAGATTACCGCGCGCTGGCAGCCAAGGTTCATGAGGCAGGAGGGCTTTTCGGCCTTGCGGTCAACCCCGAGACCGATGTGGAAGCCATCAAGGAGTATCTTGACGTGCTTGACACGGTCACCCTGATGCTTGTGCACCCAGGAGCCGCAGGCGCTAAGATGGTGGACGGGATCATGGACAAAGTCGCCGGAATGCGCAGATTCCTCGACACCAACGGCCGCGAGGACATCCTCATCAGCGTTGACGGAAGCGTCAGCAATGAAAGGGCCAATCTCATGGCCGGAATGGGAGCCGACATATTCGTAGGCGGCACCGCGGGAATCTATAGAAAAGGGATGGCTCTTTCCGAGACCATCCCTGAAATGCGGGCCGCCATAGATTTCTAGAAGTGGGATATTCGCTGACCTTACTCCACGTTTCGGAATCCGGAATAGTCCGTCTGAAGCGTGGAGCATTTATATTCATTGACCACTCCGCCGCCCGGGATGGTCTGCGTGGCGCGCACTTCCCAGTTCTGAACCTTGGTCGGATCGCCACCCGGAGCCTCTATGTACCAATAGTACTGCGGCGTGCTGCGTGACCATGTCGCCGTCTTGCGTCCCAAGTCATTGTAGAAGAACGAGATGGCGCAGACATCCCCGATTTTGGAAGGAACCTGTTTGAAGTCTCCGACCTTTTTCCCGTCCTGGAAGAGTTCGACTTTCCAGTTGTCCTCGTCGCTGTTCCAGATGGATGCCACGAAGCAGCCCTTGAGTCCGGAGAAACCCGGCGCCTGGGCGCCTTTCGGGCCGATGCCGCCTTCCGTCCATGAATATTCATACTCACCGGAAGGATGACCTTCCGCTCCGCCGTAGATCTGGTTGCCGTCATAGACACGCATCTGGAGATCAGGCGACTCGCCTGTACCTTTCGCCAGCCAGTTTTTCATCGTCTTCCCGGAGACTTCGTAAACGCTGTAGCCGTTCGGAGAGCCGGCAAGGTTGAGGTTGCAGCTCCACCAAGCGCCGCAGGCCGCTCCATGAATATGCTCGTAAACGGGAGTGCCTCCCTTCGTGACATAGTCATGATGGATGAAATTCTGCGCGTAATGCGTGTGACCGATCATCACGTGCGCCTCGTGGAAGTCCGTAAGGCAGTTCATTGCTGCGGCCATGTTCTTGATCTTGTCCGGGTTGTCCTTGTCGGCGTTGTGACGGAACTGGATGTGGGCGCAGAAGACAATCATCTTTTCCTCCTTGTCCTTCACAAGGGCAAGGTCTGACTTGAGCCATTCCAACTGCCGGTCGGAAATGTTGTCGGCATATTTCCAGGTCTTGCCGTTGGTCGTCGTAACAGCCACGTCGTCCATAACCACAAAGTGAACGTCTCCTCTGTTGAACGAGTAGTCCGTGGGGCCGAAGAGGTCGACGTAGGTCTGTGTGGCCGTGTAGTCATCAACGCAGGCCGCGTCATGGTCGTGGTTGCCGACACAGTTGTAGATCGGGAGATAATCCCCAGACTCCAGCGCGAACCCCGAGAGGGCCTTGTGCATCGGCCCCCACTGCACCGTGTTGTCAAACGTCAGGTCGCCGAGGGTGACAGCGTAGGCATTCAAGTACTTTCCCTTGGCCTGTGACTCGGACATGAATCTATTGAGATCCGGAAGCGTCTCAGTCTCGAACCTGTGGACATCAGAGTCCGTCTTGCACTGAGGATCCCCGATCATCACCAGAGTGAAATCCTTCTCGGGAGTGTCAAGCGGCTCCAGCACGAAATCGTTCCTGTTCTGCCGGCTCCTGTCAATCGGGGTCGTGGAATAGAACAGAGGAAGTTTCGTGACTGGATCCAGCGCCGTCTTGTACTCCGCCGGAAGCGTGTAGTACACATTCCTGCACTTCTCGTCCGCCACAAACTGGTAAACCCCGTTCCTGTCCGTCACCGTGAAAGTGTACCCGTCCGTCACCGGCACCCCCGCGATGCCCTTCCCTGTCCGGGAGTCCTTGACCAAACCGAAGAGATTGTTTTTCTTGTCTATGCGAGTGCCGTTCAGTTTCATAGCATCGGCCACATACGCAGACATGAACGTCATCGCCACAATCAAGAATGCAATATTTCTGTATATTCTCATCATCAGTATTCTCGAAGCAAATAGTACTCAAAAAAGAACGGGGAAATCTCCCCGTTCCAAAACACCTATGTATGGATTCTAAAATCCGCTATAGTCCGTCTGCAAATCCGTGCAGGAATAGACATTGACTTCTCCGCTGGTCGGGATTGTCTGCGTGGCGCGCACTTCCCAATTCTTCACCTTGGTCGGATCACCGCCAGGAGCCTCAATGTACCAATAATGCTGAGCAGTCGTTGTGGTCCATGTCGTCGTGTTCTTACCCAAATTGTTGAAATAATATGAGACAACACATATATCAGGAACCTTGGACGGAACTCTCTTCATGTCACCGACTTTCTGACCGTTCTGGAAAAATTCCACTTTCCAGTTCTTGTCATCGTCATTCCATATAGCGGCGACAAAAGATCCTTTCAGATTTGAATTACCCTTGGCGGTAATATTGGCGGTTCCTCCTTTACCACCATCGTACCATGTGTACCGATATTTTCCTGAAGGTGTGCCATCCGTACCACCATAAATCTGGCTGCCGTTATAAACCCGCATTTGATACCCGACTTCATTCTTCGTGCCTTTGGTAACCCAGTTCTTGATGCTGTTCCCTTCGATCTCATAAAGGCTATAGCAATTAGGCGCGCCATTCACATTCATATTGCATGACCACCATGCACCGCAAGCGGCACCATGGACATGCTCGTAAACGGGTGTGCCACCCTTGGTTACATAAGAGGAGTGAATCCAGTTCTGAGGATAATGGGTGTGACCGACCATGATATGAGCCTCGTGGAATTCCGTAAGAAGTTTAAGGATCTCTGCATAATTCTTATCCTTGTTCACAGAGGCACCGCCACTGTTTGCGCCTCCTCTGAAAGGAATATGGGCGCAGAACAGGATCATCTTGTTCTGTTTGTCTTTCACCAGATCCAAATCCGCCTTCAGCCATTTCAGCTGTGAACTCGTGACTCCAGCATCATAATCCCAGGTCTTGCCGCTTGTAGTAGTGACAAGGACATTGTCCATCACAACAATATGAACATCGCCTCTGTTAAAAGAATAATCCACCGGGCCGAAAAGATCGACATAGTTTTGCGTTGACTCATACCGCGTGTTTGCCGATGCGTCATGGTCATGATTGCCGACCATATTATAGAACGGAATGTAATCAGTGCCGTTGGCCGAGAACTTTGACATGACATTACGCATTGGCTTCCACTGAACGGTGTTGTCAAATGTGATGTCACCCATTGACATGATGTACACATTCTTATACTTACCATTCGCCTGTGAGGTCGAAATGAAATTCCTCATGTCCGGCAATGTCTCCGTACGGAATCTCTCTCTGTCGGAATCAGTTTTACACTGTGGATCCCCAATGGCCAGATAAGTGAAATTCTTCTCAGGAGAATCAAGCGGTTCCAAAACAAAGTCGTTCCGGTTCTGACGGTTGTAGGAAATAGTCGATGTGGAGTAAAACAAAGGCAGTTTGGTCTCTTTGTCCAACGCCACCTTATACTCTGACGGCAATGTATAGTACACATTGCGGCAATACCGGTTCGCCTTGAATTGGTAAACGCCATTGGCATCTGTCGTGGTAAAGGAATACCCGTCTGTGACTGGTACACCAGCGATGCCCTTTCCGGTCTTGGAATCTGTGATCAGTCCGACAAGAGTGTTTGTGGACTCAATCGAGGTGCCATTGATCACCGTCTCCGTTCCGGGAGTCGGCTTCGGATCCGGTTTGTCCGGAGTCGGATCATCGGCCCCATTCTTACCGCAAGCAACAACCCCCAGCATGAGGGCTGTTGCAGACATTAGACCGAATAAACTCTTTTTAAATCGTAATTTATTCATGTATAATAGTTTAAGATTTTAATCATCCCAACCATAATTCTGGCCAAGATTAGGATTCTTTGTCAAGGCTGTCGATGGAATAGGACGGACATAATCCCTGTCATTCCACTCAAGCTTGTAATTGTAAATAAGATATCCATGATCGCCCTCAGAGAGAGTCAAGTTCTGGTCTGCGGTTGAGGTACCTGTTTTATAAGCAAACTGAGAAACTTTAGATGCATTGAACTTATACGTTTCACCATTGAACTGGATGCCGTTCTTATACTCATCGGCGGTCACGTAGATACCCATCCAACCACTATTGTCTGTACCACGATCCACAATCAGATTCTGGCAAGCCCAACGGCTGAGATCCGAAGCGCGGAGGTTCTCACAGATCAACTCTGTAACCCTCTCTCTTCTTATCTCCAGCATGGTGTTTGAGAGAGCTGGATCACCATAGTATGACTTCAGCCAGGCATCCTCGACATAACCGGCGGATGCAGGATAAATATTCTTGACACCTGCGCGCTTGCGAAGCTCTCCGACGGTCTCATTCCAGATGGTCTCATCAATCTGACCGAGCTCAGCCTTGGCCTCGGCGTAGTTCAAAAGAACCTCCGCGTAACGCAGGATAGGAATATCATTATCATTCCTTCCTTTAGAATAATTCTCCTCCTTTTCCTGACTCCATTTCCTGAACTGATACCCGCTGAATGTATATGTAAAGTTCAGTTTCTTTGGGACGGATTCCCCTGCTAACGTCGTGTACAAGTGTCCCGGGCCGTGAACAGTGTTGAAAAGACGCCAATCCTTATTGTCAAACTCCTTCGTCACAGACACATCCGGCTTTGCCGGTGTTCCGTCAAGGTTAAGGAACATACGCACAAGGTTCTTGGTAGGGGCGGCCTTCTGATCGTACGTACTTGAGTTCACAACCCAAGTAAGCTCGTTATACACGTTAAGGTCACCACCTTCATATTCCACGGTCCAGATGGCCTCTTTGGACTTGCCGAAATCAGTGCTCCTCCAAATGTTGTCATACAAGGAAGCGACCTCCTTACCATCGGCAACCGAGACAGGTGATCCGGTAACAAGAGAGAACTCCTTGGAATCAATCACAGACTTGGCGGCTGTGGCGGCGGCGTTGAAGAAATCATCAGAAGACTCATACTGTCCTGACCATGCGTTGTTTGTAGCCGGGTTCACCGTATGGTACTTACGGAAAGAGCCCTCATACAGGCAGACTCTTGACATGAATGCCAATGCGACATATTTGTTGATCACGCCACTGTAAGTCTTCAGATCGGCGGACATGTTCTCGCTTGCGAATTTCAAATCCTCCAGAACATTGTGCATTACAAGCTCACGGTCATCCCTGCCTGCGGTAAGGATAGGATCATCAACATTCACGACATGATCAATCCACGGAACATTGCTGAAAGTCTTCACTTTCGAGAAGTAGAAATAGGCTCTCCAGAACCGGGCGACACCAAGATAATGATTGGCGACCTCATCCTCAAAGAGACTTCTGTTCTTTTCAATGCCTTCGATCATCTTGTTGGCCCTGCGGATGCCTTTCCAGTCTCCGACAGCCCAGCCACTCTGCTTGACAGAGTTCCATATGCCGGGACGATAAAAATCATTAGATGTCTGGGTGCAGATGAGATCCGTATAATTATCGCCTTTGCCGACAGCCTCTCCGGTTGGACGATATGCCTCAATCAGTCCGTTGGAATATATCTCCAAATCACTTTCTGTCCTGAAGAAATTCTCGGCTGAGATTTTATTGACCGGATCTGCCGTGAGAAAATCCCGACATGAAGACAATGCGAGAACAGACGCGGCTCCCAAAAGTAATTTAACTGCTATACTTGATTTCATATTAAAATTCATTAGAGTTTATCTTCCTTCAAATTAGAAAGTAATATTCAGACCGAAGGTGTATGTCTTGAGCATAGGATAGGTATATCCCTGTCCGACGCCGCTAAGACCTCCAACATTGTCACCGAAGTCAGAATCTCCGAAGCCAAGGGTCTCAGGGTCAAACATCTTGGTATGCTTGTAAATCGGAGAGAATGTCAGCAGATTCTCACCGGAGAAGTAAACCTTAAGCTTCTCGACGCGGATCTTCTTGGTAAGCTTGCTTGGGAAAGTATAGTCCACAGTGAGGTTCTTAAGTCTTACATAAGCGGCATTCTGCATGTAGTAGTCATTCTCGAACGTAAGAGGGCCGTCATTTCTGTTCGCGGCGTATGCCACCTGACGTGTGAAGTAAGGCTTGCTTGCGGCGTTGGTGACCACCCAGTTGGAAGTAGAGTAATCAACTTCCACAGCGTCCTGAGTATGAATCTTCGGCAGATAGCCATAAGGACGGTTGTACATTCCCCAGAAGAATCCGGACTCGCAGCTTGGATACCAGTCACGCTTGCCTACGCCTTGCAGGAATACACTGACGCCGATTCCGTTCCAGTTGGCGCCAAGATTGATTCCGAAATAATAGCGAGGGCTCTGATTGCCGATGCGCTCAAGGTCGCCATGGTCATCAAGAGTACCTTTGCCGTAGTCAATCTTTCCGTCACCGTTGATGTCTATGAATTTAAGGTCTCCGGCATACGCCCTGAAGTTGGATCCGTTCTTGTGGAATTTATCGGTCGCCCAGTTGTTGGCCTCCTCATTGCTGAGGAAGTACCCGTCGGTCCTGAATCCCCAGATCTCACCAAGTTCCTTACCCTCATAGTAGTTGAGGATGTCACCGTTGATGTTATAGTACTTCTTCACCCAAGTGCGTGAATCCCAGACACTGGCCTTGATGTTATAATTGAAATCCTTACCGGCGAGTTTGAACGAGTCTCTCCAGCCGATCGTGGCTTCCCAACCCTTTGTCTGGATAGCGCCGTAGTTCCCCTTAGGGGTGGAATCACCAAGCACCTCAGGAAGATCCGGACCCTGAATGAACATATCCTTGACATCACGCACATAGTAGTCAGCCGAGATCGAGAGACGGCTCTTCAGGAAATCAGCGTCAAGTCCCACGTCATAAGTGGTGACAGTCTCCCAGGTAAGGTTGTCAGGAATGATCGCGGCGGCCGTTGTGTAAGGAATTTTCTCCCCGTTGATGAGTTTTGTGGATTTTGACACACCCATAAGCTCCAGGAATGAGTAAGGGTCGATGGTCGCGTTACCGAGGGAACCCACATTGGCGCGGAGTTTAAAGTTGTTCATCCAAGACTTGGCCCATTTCATCCAAGGCTCCTCGGACAGTCTCCAACCTACGGACGCTGAAGGAAAGAAACCCCATTGTGAATATGAAGGGAACAATGAGGAACCATCGTAACGTGCGGCCACCTCGACTATATACCTGTTGAGAAGAGTGTAGTTCACACGCCCGAAGAAACCGACCATGCTCTTGTCGTGACCACGATCCTCCACACCATACTCGTCAGACGCCATAAGTTCAAATGAAGGGATGGAAGGATACAGAAGGTCTTTTCTGGTAAGATAAAAACGGCGATAGTTCGTCTTCTCAAGATTCCATCCAGCCACGATATTCAAATCATGGTTGTCACCAAGTTTCGGAGTGTATGTCCCGACGATGTTTGAGGAGATGTAATCAGTGTTGAAACGCCAGTCTGACTTATAAGAGGAGTTATTGTAAGTCTCCAAAGCACCTGGGGCACTATAACCACTCTGGATGCAAGAGACTCTTGCCTGAGTGGAACGGATGGCTTTGTAAGTAAAGTCGCCTGTGAATTTCAGGACGTTCTTGATCGGCTCGAAATCAAGAGTGGTGGATGTGATAATATCCAGTTTGTTATTTTCCTGATAAGTATTACCGTCTTCAAACGCACCGTACATACAAGAAGCGCCATAGAACGTAAGCGTACCGTCTTCATTAAATGCCGGATAGATTGGCTGTCCTCTATGCTCGAACTGGCGGAGAAGCGGCTGTGAACCACCTGTCACCATCGGCTGGTGATATTTACGCTTGAACACCGAGGTGTTATTGGTCAATTTCAACCAATCAGTAATCTTTATGGAACCCTTGGCGCGAAGATTGAACTGGTTGAAGTCCTCATTGCCAAGCTTATAGATACCGTCCTGTCCATAATAACGCCCACTGATGGCATAGCTAACCTTCTCTGACGCGCCATTGATGCTGAGGTTATGGTTCTGTGTCATGTTCATGTCCTTGTAGAACATGTCAAGCCAGTTGGTGCTTCCATAGTAAGCATAGTTGCCGCCGAAACCGACATCCTTTCCGTCACCATAAATCTTACCGTAATTCTCATACGTAGGATCAGTTTTACGACGACGGAACTCCTCATGATAAGCCTCAGAATAGGTATTGGACCTGTTATTGACATTACCAGGCAAAGAACCGGCGGAAGTCGGAGTGCGTTTGTCGTTCCTGAAGAACTCAACAAAGGTATCAAGCCACTGAAGGCCATCTGTGACAAGCTCGTCCTCCCACATGATGTTTCTTCTGTTCAATGAGACAGAGCCGTTGTAGTTCACGGAAATCTTGTCGGTCTTCGGAGCCTTGGTTGTCACGAGGATGACACCGAAAGCACCTCTGGCACCGTATACGGCAGCGGAGGCCGCATCCTTAAGGACAGCGACAGTTTCGATGTCCTCTGGATTCACTGTAGTGAGGTCTCCCTCGACTCCGTCGATGAGGACAAGGGCGCTGCTGCCCTGGCCGATCGAGTGCTTCTGGTTGCCTGCGCCACCACCGACCTTTTTTCTGGACTGATATGAAGTGCCATTGCCACGGATGGTGATAGACCCTTGATGGGTAGGCTTACCGTCAGCCTGAACGATGTTCAACCCCGGGATCTGTCCCTGAAGAGACCTTGTCACATTGGAGTTGGTCCTGCCTTCAAGTTCCTCACCCGACAGGTTCTCGACGGCTCCCACCAACTGAGTCTTCTTGAGAGTACCATAACCGACCACAACAGTCGCGTCAAGCATCTGGGTGTCTTCCTGAAGAAGGATGTCCAATTTTGTTCTCTTGCTGACATTAACCTCTACAGTCTTATAACCGAAAAGCTGGCATACAAGGACAGCGTTGGCGTCAGCCTTGAGGGTGTACGCTCCGTTCGCATCAGTCGATGTACCCACAGATGTGCCCTTAACCATTACAACCGCCCCCGGAACAGGCTCATTGGTAGCGGCCTCTTTGACAAAACCTGATACAGTGAGTTTCTGAGCAAACACTTCAGATGGCACCAGAAACAAAAGAATCGCCATAACGGTCGTCATCAAACCTTTCGTAAGCAATAACAATTGTCTACTCTTCCCCTTTTCGGGAGAAGAACTGGTTATTATGTGATTCATTTCAATCGTAATAAATTTTCAATAAAAATAATTACCAGAACCTATAGCAAGGTTCAAGATTCTGCGGCAAACTGAAATCCTTGGTTATTATTTCTAATGGTTTACAAGGTTATTATGGTTCTTTATCCTCGCATCAATGTTTTTAATTAATGAATATTTAGTACTATTAAACTTCAATGATTTTGTTAAAGCGCCCCTTTAGCAAAAAAACTATTTGTATTTCACAAACGTGGCCTTTTCGTCCAAAAATTTCTTCACCTCGATGGCCCTGTCGCAGCACAGATACTCCGCACCGAGATACACGCCCAGCATGATGTCCTCAGGAGTCCTTGAAGGCCAAAGGGAAACGGCCAGACCGGCTTCCTTTGCCTTTTTCACCATGGAGCGCGTAGTACCATTCATGTTGCACCCGATCCGCTTGATTCCCATAGCCTCCGCCATCTGGATGGTCTCATCACAAACCGGCTTGCTGAAAATCATGAGCATGTCAGCGTCCGGATGAAGTTTTCTCATCATATTCAAGGCATCTCTGCTGCTGGATGTGAACAGATAAGTGGAATGCTCCGGCTTCTTGGACATGACCGCCTTGTAGAGTTTGTCGCAATACTCGCGAAGGCGATCCTCCGGATAACTTGATGTCGGGCTGACCTTCATTTCAAACTCAACGTAGAGGCCATCCTTGTCCGAAAGGAAGCCCACAAGCTCATCAAGGAAAAGAATCTTGTTGCCCTGGAATGTTGTCAACTTGCGGATCTCATCAGATGTCATCGACTCGACCGCACCGGCGCACGGAGTCAATCTGGCGAACGTCTCATCGTGGTTCACAACAAGCTGTCCGTCCTTGCTCATTCTGATGTCGGTCTCAAAGCCCCTTATTCCTTGTTCATAGCAAGCCTTGAATGCCGGGAGCGTGTTCTCATCATACTCGAAACGGCTGGCGCGATGAGCGAAAAACTGTACGGCCTGAGACTGTGCGGACAAGTCCACCGCCCACACAGACAGCACAATAACAAATAAAAACCTTAATACCTTCCTCATAACTTGACATATATAAGTTCGCATATACCATGATACCCTACCGGGTAACCTTCCACAGCGAATTTCAGACTTACGACTAAAAACGATTGAAAGGATTCACAAAAGTACAAAAAAAATCAGTCTCCGCCTTGCTTTTTTCATTTAACTTGAATATCTTTGTCTCAGGCAAACTGAAATAAAGTTCACTTTCGAGTGACATCTTACATCTTTCTGATGGTTGTTAAGGGTGCTTAAGAAGCATAGCCTTAATTTTAGTATTTACAGTTTCCAACTAACAATCACTAAAGAAAATATGAAATCCATTAAAGCCCTCGCGGCCGTAGCCTTGGCATCTTCTCTTTTTATAGGATGTGAAGAAGAAGAGCACTTTGGCATAGACTCATCCAAACCGGCACCGAAGGAATTCACTTATGATGAAGACAATTCATCGGAAACATCCATTTCAGTCTACTGGGACGACGCCAGCATGATTGAGGCTGGAGCGACCAGCGCGACCGTCCAGCTTACCACAGAACTCAACAACGGCGACAATTACGACAACAGCGTCACCCACACCATCGTTTACAGCGACGAAAAGGTAAAGGTCAAAAACGCCACGACTTTCACAGGTCTGAAAAAATTCAGCCGATACTATGTAAGGATAAGAGCGAACTATGCCAGATCCATATTCTCTGACTGGGTTTACCTTACTTATAATGAGGAACCGAGTCCTTTTGAGATTGGTGTCGGATTCATAGACAAGAACAGCCCCGTTGTGGAAAACATTTCTTACAATGAGTCCTCCGCATCCCCAACAGCACTCGCTTTCAACTATGATGACAGCAAGGCTTGTTCACAGAACGCAACTATAATCAGGTTTCAACTCATCAACACAACCACGGATGCTGTAGCCAAAGAGAAAGAGCAGACTCCGGGAGATGGTTCAATTGTTATCGATGGGCTGAAAACAGGGGATCAGTACAATGTGCGGGCAAGAGCCGAATACGACGCCACCTCAGGCACTGTATGCTCCGAATGGGTTTATGCCGAAACGACAGACACGAAAGTATTTGAAGTCGGTGTCGGCCCTGTCATTCCTAAAGATGTTGCTCCTACAGCCAAATTACATCACGCCACATCTTCAACACTTATCTTCCAATGGTCCGAAAGCGAATTTGCATCTATAGCAAAAGATGCCAGAAGGCCTTATAATGTTCAGCTTTATTCCGATCAAGCTTGCTCTAAACTCGTAGTGTCATGGGAGATTCCTGAAAGTTCGAAAATCTATGGGGCTTTCCAACCTGCATTCATGTTCTCAGGCCTTATGAGTGATACCAAATATTGGTTTAAGGTTACGGACATGCAGACAAACCTCACAAGCGATCCTGTTGAAGGCAAGACCTCCGCTTTCAATGTTGTACAGATTTCCAATACTCCAGCATCCGTAGGCGATGTTATTCTATCGGAAGATTTTTCCGAATTTGTTTGGGGTGGTGATTATATCTACAAAGGTCCAGGTTATTCTTCCAATGGCAGATCCAGTGCGACATCCCTTGTTCCGGCATCAGGCGAGAATCCGCAAGGATCAGACTTGTACCTTGTAGGCGCAAATACTGAAATGGGTCTGTTCAACACCCTGAAAGGTGCGGTTCCTAGCACGCGACTTGCTACTTGGGGAGTGATTAACGAAGGTTCAGCCAACAGTTATATGTGTGTGCGTCCTGGACACTTGAAACTAGGTGCATCAAAATATATATGTCAAATCGCGACACCTGAACTCTCTTCCTTGACCGGCACTGCCACTGTTGAGGTATCATTTAAAGCATGCCCATACTACGAAAAAGACCAGACGGCAGATCCTCTTGACATTCAAGTCATCAATGTTGGAAGTTCTACTATTGGCGCTCAAAATGTTTTAACGGTGAACAGTTCCACATCAGAGGAACTTACACTTGAAAACAAGAAAGAATGGACATCATATAGTGTCAGGGTTAACAACGTCACGTCCAAATCAAGAATTGCGGTAGGTCCTGTAAGGAAGACAGGATCAGCAGGAAGCGCTCAACAGAGAATGTACCTTGACGAACTTGTCATCAAAGTCATCTCCTATGGTTCTGTGATGATTCAACTTGACGCTCCGGTAGTGACAGCGGAAGCTCTTGACAAGTCCATCACCGCCAAGTGGGAGCCTGTTAAAGACGCTGCATCCTATGTGGTCGAATATAAGGAAACATCAGCGACGGAATGGACGAGTCATGAGACTGGAGAGACCTCTTACAAGATTGCAGACTTAACGCCAGAAACCTCATATGACATCAGGGTGAAGGCGATAGCCGGCGAATCATCATCCGAGTACTCCAAAGTGGTCACTGTAACCACAACAGCGCCAGTTGCCGAGATTAAGACTAAACTGGTCTTTGCCAATGAGTCCCAGATAGGATTCCAGTGGTCCGCGAACAATTTCGAGAACAAACTGGCGGACATTGACGACTCCTACACAATAGAAGTGTTCAAAGATGAGGCCATGACAAATGCTGTCACGAAGTTCAACATAACAGGTGGCAAGATAGCCAAGAGTTGGGACGCAACCAAGCAAGAAACCATGTATAACTATAAAACTTCAGCTTGGCCTGTTCCATACCAGACATCTTTCACATTGTCAGGATTGGATCCAGATAACAACTACGTTATCAGGATCACGGATTCCTCCAAGAATATAAATGGTGTCCTGAAAGCCACAACCAGCAAATCCAAGATAAAGGAGATTCCTGCCACAACTGCGTCTGCCGGTGATATTATCCTTTATGAAGACTTCAGCCAGTTCTACTACGGCTATGAAACCGTATATGGAACTGCAGGATACAGTTCTTGCACACGCTCTTCTTCAATGACAATGTATAAATTGGAGGGAGAGAACCCATTTGCAGAAGCGACGAACGCACAACTATTCGGCTGTAAGCCAGGAACCCACATGGGACTTTTCAATACTCTAAAGAATTACATCCCGTCAACAAGAATGGAGTCTTGGGCACAAAATGTTGAGAAGAATAAGGCCGGAGTGGTATGCGTACAGCCGGGAAGTCTCAAAATCGGAGCTTCCAGTCTTACCGGAACTATCGTCACCCCACCACTCTCATGCCTGAGTGGGAATGCGAAACTTGAAGTTTCTTTCGACATTTCGCCTTATATGGAAGCAGAACAAGACCCATTCACTGCCAAAGTTGAAGTACTTACAGGAGGCGAGGTAGATGCATCTCACTTTATAAAGAATGCGACCGTTTCACAAGAGAAAAAATTCAACATTCATGAGACCCGTGAATGGAAGAGGGTGACCATTACTCTTGATAATGTCGAGCCTGGCTCCAGAATCGGAATCGGAGGTTCAAGGGATGATGGAACCAACCCTGGAAAGGCGCAGCATCGATTGTATCTTGATAATATTCAGATAAAAGTACTTTCTTACTAAAGGTATCTTGGTAATCCGAGAGGCTGTGTCAATTTGGCATAGCCTCTTTTTTGTGTATCTGGCATGGCGTAAGCATTCGATAAAGTACGACTGTCAGTTTGATTAAGTGGTATATAACTTTGCACCACTAATACTAACAGACATGCTTACACGCGAACAAATCGAAGAGATCCAGGGCGAGGCCTGGGAGAAAGGGACAGCAATCAAGGCCATGTTGAAAGAGAAAGGCATTCCAGAGCACCAGTACTTCTGGTGGAAGCGGAAGTACGCCAGGGCAGAGGTTCCGGATAGGTTCCTGCCCATAGCTGGCGGCGGCCTGTGGACACCATTCAGGGAATAATCGATGATCCAAGACGCCGGCTGCAACGTCGCCTGCGACTATGTTCAAGCGGACGAGAGCACATTGCCGGTAATAGACAATGAAAGGCGCCGCGCGGTGAAGGGATATGTATGGAGTGTGGTGAACGTGATGACGGGAGACAGGTTCTTCTTCTATGAACATGGCTCCAGGAGCACCCGCGTGGCCATGGGTCTGCTGAAGGACTTCACCGGAGCCATCCAGAGCGACGGTTACATCGTGTACGAACACTTCGAGGGGATGGAAGGGAAGAAGCTCCTGGGCTGCTGGGCCCACGCAAGGCGCAAGTTCTTCGAGGCCAAGGTGGAGAATGAGAAGCTGGCGCTTGAAGCCCTGTCCTACATCCGGCGGCTCTATGATGTGGAAGCGGAAGCGGATGCTCTTGACGCGGCAGACAACAAACCCGACCATGAGCGCAGGAAGGCCCTGCGGCAGGAAAAGGCTTATCCGGAAATCAAGAAGTTCGAGACGTGGATGGAGGCAAGCATCCTCAAGTGCCCTCCGAAGTCTCTGATGGAGGAGGCCATCTCCTACACCTATAAGATCCTTAAAAAA
>JABLTQ010072840.1_pt1 | contig 29004 bp, 31 predicted proteins | sample 7160101 | NCBI WGS metagenome assembly JABLTQ01 (sample SAMN14651228, study PRJNA627086) | human gut metagenome | isolation source: feces | host: Homo sapiens
CGCCCCGTGGTAATTGCAGAATACGATGCGCTGCGGGCTCTGCTGCCTCCGTATTTCTGCGCTACCTTTGAAAATGCCGTTGGTGTGGACGGTGTTTTTGCAGCCCTTCAACCCTATGACATCGGCCGTCGGCTGCGTTTGATCCCCTATACCTCTATTGGCGAAAGCAACGGTATGTTGCTGGGATTTTGCCCTGATGGCTTAATATTTCCCGAAAGAAAAAAAAAAGAAGTAAAAGATGTTGTGATTTGTCTTTACCGCGGTTCCATGCACACCCGGCAGCATTGTCGCTGCATCGTGAACCCGGCCATTCTTGATCAGCTGTAGACACGAGACATAAGGAGGTAGGAATGGAAAACTGCATATTGGAAAAACTTCGCTCTGTGCTGTTGCTTTGCCGCCGCTGCGGCGAAGGGAGCAGCACGATATTGTATGTTGGGGGCAGCGATGTCTTGCCGGCGCCTCTCTCCCTTGCCGAGGAGCGAGAGATGCTTTACCGTATGGGCGATAACGACGAGGCAGCCCGGGCGGCTCTCATTGAGCATAATCTGCGGCTGGTGGTGTATATCGCCCGGCGGTTTGAAAACACCGGCATCAACATCGAGGACCTGATCTCCATCGGCACCATCGGCCTCATAAAGGCCATCAACACCTTCCGGGCGGACAAGAACATCAAGCTGGCCACCTACGCCTCCCGGTGCATCGAAAACGAGATTCTCATGTACCTGCGGAAAAACGCCGGCCAGCGGACGGAGGTGAGCTTCGACGAGCCGCTGAACACCGACTGGGACGGCAAGGAGCTTCTGCTGTCCGACGTGCTGGGCACCGAGGGGGACGTGGTCATGCGGCCCATCGAGGCCGATGTGGACCGGAAGCTGCTGTCGGACGCGGTGGCCCGGCTGTCCCCCCGGGAAAAGGACATCATCTCCCTGCGCTTCGGCCTGGGGGGACGGAAGGAGCTGACCCAGAAGGAGGTGGCCGACCGCATGGGCATCTCCCAGTCGTATATCTCCCGGCTGGAAAAGCGCATCATCTCCCGCCTGCGGCGGGACATCCAGAAAATGAGCTGAGATAAGCCCCCGCCGGGGGCTTATCTCAGCTCATGGAAAATCGTGGGCGGATTTTTGCCGGAAATGGTTGCAAATGGCGGGGAAATGTGATAGAATCGTATGGTTCCAATGGAATACGGAGATGTACCCAAGTGGTTGAAGGGTCCGGATTCGAAATCCGGTAGGCGGGTTCTGCCCGTGCAAGAGTTCGAATCTCTTCATCTCCGCCACCATATCGGAGCAAAGTTCGCTTTGCTCCGATATTCTTTTATGTTCTTCATTATTCACTTCTTTCAGCAATATCCCACTTGCTTGTAAAATCACCGCTTACAGGCAAGGCAAGTCCTGTTTCCATAGCCTGCGCCGAGGTGATTTTAGAACTGTAATCAAGGTGCGCATAGATATTTGCCGTTGTGGTAAAATCACTGTGCCCGAGCCACTCCTGAATGTGCTTCAACGGTACGCCGTTTGCAAGCAGTAAGCTTGCGCAGCTATGCCGAAGATCGTGAAAGCGCATACGGCGCAGTCCGTGCCTTTCAAGAAACTTCGGAAAAGCCGATGTCAAATAATTCATCTTCATCCGTTCGCCCATTTCATCCACAAACACAAAGCCGTCGTATTCGTAGTTATAGCAGTTGCCGCAGACTTTCTTGTTTAGCTCCTGTGCTTCCTTGACTTGCATAAAGTAATCACGGAAGCTACCGACCAAAGGCAAAGTTCTCAAACTGGATTTTGTTTTTGCGGACTGTTGTTCCACTTCCCGATAAGTACCGTCTGCTTTTGTGAAAGTCACCGTGCGCTTAATTGAAATCGTACCACGCTCAAAGTCTATGGCGTCCCATTTCAGCCCCAGCACCTCGCCACGGCGAAAGCCGTAAAAGGCGGCGACCAGAACGGGCAACTCTAACCTTGTACCTCGGAGCGCTTCAAACATCTTCTGCATTTCCTCTGCCGAAAGAAAAACAGGCTGAAAGTCGTTTTTCTTCGGTCGGTCAACCTTGTCCGCCACATTCTGCAATAACATATCGGTCTTGACCGCATATTTGAGCGCCGAATGGATAATTGCGTGGTAGTGAATGACGGTGTTCGCCTTAACCTTTTTGAGTTGATCGGAATAAAACATCTGCAAATGCCTTGCTTCAAGTTCACGGAGCGTCAGCTTCTTCTTGCGGAAATACGGTTCAATGACGCTTTTGATAAGTCCCAAGTAAGAAGAATATGTCGCTATTGCCAGCCGTCCTTTTGCAATTTCCAGCCATTCGAGAAGATAATCCGCAAACAGCATATCGCTGCTTAAATCGCCCACCTCCTCGGGGACTTCAAATTCCGCCCGCAGCTTTGCAAGTTCGGCTTCGGCTTTGCGCTTGTTACCCTTTTCGGGCAGTCCCAATGAAATCCATTTTGTTTTTCGTTTGCCCTCGGCATTTTTGTAATTGAGTACGGCATAATAGTTGCCGTTCTTTACGGATAAGTGTCCTGCTACCATTTATTTAACCTCCTGAAATTGAATTTGCAGAACAGAACTCCAAACCGACAGCACCAGTATACCATCGGTTTGGGGTTCTCTCTACTGTGCGATTTGTTTCGCCGTATACGTATCAATACGAATCAGCGCGCATCACGGTTGCGTTCTCTCTGCCGCTTTAACAGTTCCAAGCCCTTGATAATGTCCCTGCGCATTTGCTCGTCGGTATAACCTGCCGGAAAATACTTTTTCAAATCCTCACGCTTGAACTTTATCTGCTCCTGCTGATTCGGCTTTTCCTCCGACATCACCGCATAAATCATCCGATCGTCCAGCACACCATCTTGTGACAGCTTTTTAAGGCGAATGCTCTGTGCGTGAGACGGCGTGCAGTCGTTCAGCTCCATAGCATCCAGCAGTACCCGTTGTTCCGATTGCTCTAAGTATGAGATTTCTACCGCAGGATTGAAAGCGATTTTGTTTTCGTCTACCATTGAAAGCAGTTCGGGGATTAAGTAAGTTAATCGGATATATCTTTTAATTTGATTGCGGCTTTCTCCTGCATCATCAGCCACAATTTCTACACTCAACAGCTTCTGCCCAACTTGGGCAGAAGCTACACCCTGATGTTTTATCGCTTCAAGCTTCATCTTATAGGCAAACGCTTTTTCGCTTGGTAAAATTGTTTCCCTCTGCAAATTCGCGTCCACCATTGCAATCACCGCTTCGTCGTCGGACATCTCACGGACGATAACAGGCATTGTTTCAATCCCGAGTACCTGACACGCCGCAAGCCGTCTGTGTCCCGAGATAAGCTCATAGCCGCCGTCAGGCAACGGTCGGGCAAGTGCCGGAGTAATTGCGCCCACCTTGCGTATGCTTTCAATCATTCGTTCCATTTCCTCGTTGTTCTGCACCTTAAATGGATGTTCTTTAAACGGGTGCAGTTCGGAAAGCGGAATATTCTGCACACGCTCCAGCTTTGCATCGTCCCGCATTTCCTGCGTGGTGAATAAATCGTCCAGCTTCGGTAAAGTAAAATCTGATTTTCTCATTGTCGTTTCCTCTCTTTCGTTATTTCCATTTGAATTTGCTTTCGGCGGGGCGTAAAAAGGTTGCCTCTATGTCCGCCTGAAAGCGGTGCCAGCGGTTGGCTTCGTTTTTCAGCATCGGCACGTCAATAAATCCCAGCGTATGCGCTTTTGCGGCAAGCTGATTGATGTTGTTGCCGATAGCGGACAAATTCCGCATTGCTTCATAGAAACGCACGTCCGGTTTTTCTCTCGGCTCGTAGCCGCGGATAAGCAATCGGACAACTGCCGTTTCGGTAAGCCCGGCAAGCTCTGCCTTGCGTTTTAGTTCTTCGGCGTCCTTGGGTGACAGCCAAAACTGTTTTTTTATTCTTTTGTTCATAACCTTTCCTTTCCGCAAGAGGTTTTAGGAGACTTCCTAACAAGTTTTTACCGTTTGGGAGTACAAACGGTCTGCTTGCTAAAGATTTTGCAGACTGAAACCTCCGCTTCGTTTTATTACTTAAGCAAATTTTCTATTGCGTTTATCCGATAGAGAATTTCGCTTCTTTCGAGTGAATCGAAATCCTTTTTCAGTTGTCTAACCAGCCGAAAAGCCTTGTAGATTTTCTCATCGGTTGCGGCTTTTACATTTTTTCCAAGCCCCAATCTTCTTAGATATTCCGACAGAGAAAGTCCACAATAAAATGCGTTTTCGCTGAGCTTTTCTTTTTCGGCAGCGGTCACACGCACATTGATTCCAAGCGTTTTGCTTCGCATAATTTCACCTCCTTACGCAGTTTTGTGACGGCAATGACGGTTGTGACGGGCTTTTTGCTATATAGTGAAATCGCTGTCATTTTCGTCACCGCCGTCACTTCGTATTAGCTTTATAAGCCTGCTTTTGCCTGTGCGTTTCGTTCGGTACTCAATGCCCACAGGCTCCAAAACCTCGCAGGAAAACTGCCCTAAGTACTTTGTAACCACATTAGGCGTGGTATCGGTCTCCTTCATTTCGGCAAGCAGTTCGGTCGCCGTGCCTACCCATTCGGCACGGTTTTCCATAAAATCCACTACCCGAAAAAGGAATTTCGGCAGCTCTGCTTTGTGAATATCCTCGCTGTTTTTTCGCTCCACCAGCTCCCAAACAAGGTTGTTAAACTGCAAGGTCAGCTCCTGATATTCCATATCACGACCGCTGACTAAAAGCGTTGCGGCATTCGTACTTCGCTTGCGTTTAAACACATAGTTGGTGTCCGCCGCACCGATAATTCCTGTCGAGCCGCTGACCTCATTGAACGGATCGTCGCTGTCCTTCAGCTTTCTCAGGTGGTGAACGAGTAGAACGGCGATGTTGTATTCGTCGGCAATTCTCTTGATAGAGGAAATGTCATCGTAGTCGTTTCCGTACATTCCCGTCTTGCCGGCGCCGCCTTTGGTATCACGCACCTTTTGGAGCGTGTCGATAATCACAAGCTTTGTTTTCGGGTGGTCGCTTAAAAAATCGGTGATCTGTTCCTCCAGTCCGCCGCCGATGAGTCCGCACATCACGGCAAAATACAGATTGCTCGGCGCTGTGTCGGTCAGGTTATAAAGCCTGTCCTTAATGCGCCTCTGCGTGTCCTCAAGGCTTAAATACAGCACATCGCATTGCTGTGTCGTCAGTCCCCAAACGGGCAGTCCCTGTGCCACCTGAAGCCCCAGCCACAGCATCAGCCAGCTTTTGCCGATCTTGCTTGCACCGCTGATAACATTGACGCCCTGCGGAATAAGGTTGTCGACGATGAACATTGTTTTGCTCATCGGTGTGGATAACAGCGTTTCCGCATCCACGGTTTTCAGTTTGTTTTCCATAAAAAATCTTCCTTTCGTTTTTTGTGTGGACAGTTAGAAAGCCGAAATCGGGGGTTTTAGTATATTTACCCTTTAAGCCCCGATTCGGCTTAAAAAATCCCTTATAAACAGGGCGTTTCCGCATCCCTAACTGTCCGCTCGGCGCTTTCTTGCGCTCTCGTTTTTCTGCTTTCGGTGAACCTTTCGGCTGCACGACGGGCAGTATTTTTGTCGGTTGGAGTTCGGCACAAAAGCCGCTTTGCACTCGGCGCAATGATAAGTACGCTGTCTGAAAATCTCCGCACACAATTCCTTGTCGGCAGGTAAAACCGCATTACGAAAATACTTGCATATCAGGGAAAGCGAAATCATCTGCACGCAAACACAGCCGTCGCCTTCGTCCAGCGGCAGGCAGTTGCCGTTATCGTAATTGGCACAAAGCCTGCGAATCAGGCGGTTACAGCGTGTCCTCTGTGACGGGGTAAGCTCTATTCTGTCAGGCACCGGGCTTCACCTCCCTTCGTTCTTCGGTCACGAAGTTAATTACGCTGACCTTCGGAATTTTGAGTGATGTTCCGATTTTGACCGCCTGTATCTCGCCGTCATTAATCAGCTTATAGGCAAGGTGTCGGCTGACGCCCAGCATTACCTGAAGCTGTTTGACGGTTACAATGTCCGGATAATTCGGGAACATCATTGTGTAGAGTTCTTTTAACTCTGTTTTTCTCATAATCTTTTACCTCCTTTTGAGAAAATTTAGCTGCACGGTTTGTACGGCTATGTAAGACACGGCATAAAGCGAGGCGGCTTTATCCCGTTTTGCCGTTCTACCCGAATGTAGTTCCTGCCTCGGAATCTCACCGCAGCGTTTTGTTTTTCTTGGTACGCTCATATCGTGGCGATACTTCGCCGAAAAACATATCTCATTCAGCCGGTCATTCAGTTGTCAAGGTTCATTGAAGGTTTTTATCCCCTCAAGGAGTAGCCGGCGGGGTACGGGGTGAATATTAGGCAAACCAAAGGCGTTATTCACTTATTCCCCTCACTAACCAATTGGGAAATTTTTTTGAAGTTTTAAAATTTTTTTGATAACCTCGATTTTAATTGCTTATTTCCGCTTGGAAATGGCGCATTATCAGGTTTTTGTCCCTTCACTTATTCCGACAAGGGTCGGAGTTTGCGCACCCTTTTTTCAAAATATTTTTTTGCTCAAAACACAAAAACCGCTGAAAAGCCTGATAAACAGGGCGTTTTCAGCGGTAAAATTTTTTTGAAATTTTTCTAATTTGATTGCAAAAAGGCAGAAAACCGAGTATAATTACAGAAAAGGTCAACTTATGATATGACAGGTGATAAAATGTATTTTTCCGATTTAGCGAGCACATTACAGCATATTTCTGCAGATGAAAAGGCGGTATTTGTATCAGGACAGCCCGGATCGGGCAAGACCTTTGCGGCGCTTGATTTTTGCACAAAGCATAAAGAAAATCTGTATTTTTCTTTCAAGAATCTTGATACTGCTTTTGCGCTTCGGGCGTTCTGCAATGCGCATACAGAGATATTCGGCGACAGTGAAAGCTGGTTCGATTTCTTTGAGTGCCTAAAAGCATACGGAAATAAAAAACACCCGCTTGTCTTTTTTGACAATGCAGGTGAACGGAATGATAAAGATAACTTTTATGAGGCGCTGAATAATTTTTTGGAATCGGATAGCAAATCAACGGTTGTATTGCTCGGCAGACCTTGGGAGGCTCCGCCTATTCCTTGTCGGGAAGTAGAAATCCGCTGCTTTTCAATGCCGCAGCTTGCGGATATCTGCTCACTGCCAGATGAAACCGCAGCGAAGCTTTACTGTTTAACCGGCGCAATTCCGGCGTTGCTTTCCTTGTACGATAATGAACAGTCCTTTGAAGATAATGTGAGAGCTTTTCTGCGCACCGATTCATCCTTTTATCGTTTGGCGGCAAGCTGGATGAATGAAAGCTTTCGCACGCCCGAAAGCTATAACACCCTGCTTTATGCAATGGCGAAGGGATATAACCGTATCGGTGAGATAGCGAAATTCTCAGGCTTTCCGAAAAACAAATGCGACAAATACATAAAAGCGCTGATAGAACACGGGTTAGTTATAAAAGTTCCCAGCGAAAACGGACACACAAAATATCTTCCCGCTAACAGTTATTTAACCCTGTGGTATAAGTGCTTGCTAACTGCTGTGCCCAACGCCGACGGAAGCTTCGGCGAAGATGTTTTCAATCGGTTTATGCAAGTTTTCAATGACGAGCTGATGGCAGATTTTTATAAAGATATGTGCGACTATTGGCTGGAGAAAAACATTAACTCCATTTCAACCGAGTACATCGACACCAAAAATTCAAGCTATCATAACGTCAAGGTAGGCAATGTAACCTTTGACTTTGCCTGCGAGAAAAAGCAAGCTGTATATGCGTATTACGATACAACTCCCGATGGAAGGCTTACACAAAAGCTCTGGAATGAGATTGAAAACAGCACCACAAAGAAGCGACCGTTTTACGAGAATGAATATGTTATCAGCACCGTAAACCGTGTGCCGGACAGCTTTTGGACTTTAAGTAAGCGTTATGATAACGTGCATATCGTCTCTCAGAAAATGTTATTTGCAACATACAAGAAGGAATATAACAAAATAGCGCATCCGCGTTTCGTACCATCGTTCGTAAAATAAAAGTATTAATTTCTGATCAAATTTCAATTTTACAGTATTTCTAACTCAGTTTTCGAACAAAATTCATTGACATAGAGTATAACATTAGATATAATATTAGATAGAAACAATGTTATATTTAAGAGGTGGCATTATGCAGAAACTTATAAAACAGATAAGGGCATATTTGAATATGAGTCAAACCAAGTTCGCCGAACAACTTAATGTTACCTTCCAAACCGTGAATCGTTGGGAGAACGGTCGTGCTGTGCCTAACAAATTGGCACAATCAAAAATGTTTGATTTTTGCAAGGAAAAGCACGTCCCTGTTTATGATATGACTCTGAAAAGGATTGCTGAGGAATCAAAAGCAATTAAGTTGAATGCAGACCGAGTGCTTCTTTATCATGGTTCAAAGTCGGGCATTGAGGGCCCTATTGAGCCCAAGAGCCGAAAGCAATGTGACTTTGGCAAAGGCTTTTATATGGGAACCGATCCCGGTCAGGCACTTACTTTGATCTGTGACTATGATAAGTCTAAGTTCTACATTGTTTCTGTAAGCGTAGATAAACTCGCTCACATTGAAGTTCCCGCTGATATTGACTGGGCAATGCTTGTCGCATACCACAGAGGAAAAATGGAAAAAATAAACGGTACGCCTTTCTACAACAAGTATCGTGCTATGACATTAAACAAGGATCTTATTATCGGAAGCATTGCGAACGACCGCATGTTTTTCGTTATCGATAACTTTTTTGTCGGCAATGTAACCGATATGGCACTTATCAATAGTCTTTCTGCCCTTCAACTTGGTAAGCAGTACGTGGCTGTTTCACAGAAAGGTTGTGATTCTGTGCATATCGAAGCAGAAGTTGAGCTTTCTTATCTTGAAAGACTGTTTATGAAAGAAGTGGCCGAAGAAAACCGGGCGAGAGGAATTTCCCTTGCCAACGATATTTGTAAGAATTATCGTCGTGAAGGTATGTTCTTTGATGAAATACTCGACGAGGCCAAGAGTGGAGGAAAACAATGAACGAGCTTCAGTTAAAGCTTTGTGATATTCAAGGAAGATTATTTGAACTATCTGCCGAAAAGAAATATAACAGCGCCGCTTTTATCAAGGCGTTTATGATGTCTGATACCGCAAAGGAGCTTGATTCAAAGTATAACCGTATGCAGTGGGCAGGAGAAGAATACCTGCTTGAGGAAGTCGCCTCTGTTGCGGGTGAATCGCTTACAAGAAACGGAGAGATATTTTCTGCTGATGTGCTGTACTGGATAGGCTATATCTATCGTTATTGGCACTATTACAATGGTGAGGATAGCGCAAAGATTTATAAGCAAGCTCCCGTCCAAACAATGAAACGAAATTATATGATTTTCCACACTATGGATCCCGTTCTTGCTATTGAGGACTTGAAGGAGATTCATAATCAGAAGCAGTAATCAGAATTCGGAGATCTGTATTATGAACGAAGAACGCTTAAACGCTTTTGAAAAAATGCTTTCCGACATTCTTGCGCAGTATGACTCGGTTACAGAGAAATTGGCGGTGCTCAAGGCTGAAGGCAAAGAGAAAACTGTTACCTATCGCCAGCTTTTTACAAACAAACTGCAATATCAAACGATATTGTCGTACTATCGGACATACGGTCTTTGGGATAATGAGAAGAAATAATAACACCGAGAGGTTTGATAAAATGAGTGAAAATAATAAGCTAAACGGAATATTAACATCAGTTAAAAATGCGGCTGGACAAGTATCGGGAATGGCTGCAAATACTGCCGAGGGAGTTAAGACTACTGCATTGAAGATTAAAGACGATGCAGTAGCAAAGCAAACAGAGCGAAAAATAAGTCTTGCCGAAAAGAAGAGACTCGGTGATTTAAAGAAATATTCTCCAATATTCAAAGAAGATGTCGCAAACGGTGAGCTTTTGTTAGAGCGTTTTATCAGGATAGTGAACTATGATACTCGCCTTGAAAATGAAGCTTGTAAGGATTCTATCGGATTTTATGAGAAAACCGATGATAGGAAGTTGCCTACGCTGTACACAAAATATGTGCGCACAATGGGACTCACTTTCTATCCTCAATTAAGTGAATCTGTCTTTGTTTCCGATCCTTGTATTCCCGGAAAATTTATTGAAATTGATGAATACTACAACTATATGAAGCAAGTCAGAGTAAATGAGTTAACAGTTGTAGCACAGGCACTCGGTGCCAAAAGCGTGAGCATTGAATTAAGAAATTCCACAAAGTCACTTTTTCACTCTTCAGTTGACGCAAAGGCGAAAGCCGGAACAATTGCAGACGGTAGTGCTACCAAGGAAACAAAAAAGAAGCAGTCTAAGAGCATTGAAATTTGGGCATCTACCACATTCAAAACATCTGTTTTTGACGGAAGTCCTACTGCCCCGGAATTGCTGTATTTCCGTAACGAAAGTGACATATCCGCTCTCATTCAAATGGTTCTTGTAAACAAGAGCAAAGTAACCGAAAGAAAGTATTCTATGAAAGCAAGTTCTTCATCCGGAGTATCGCTCACGGAGGCTGCTAGCATTTCAGGAACTTTAAAAAAGATAAAATGCAATGCCGGAGCCAGCTTTGCAAAGTCTGCTGAAAATGAGAGTAAAGCATTTTTAGATTACACAATCGTATTTTAATGATAAACTCGGAGGTGCAAAATGGCACTTGAAAATAAATTAGGTCTGACAAGCTCTGCCGACCTTGCCCGTGAGGAAGAACGAATTAGCAAGAAAAAGGCTGTTGAACTTTTTGAAAAGGGTATTTTAGATAATCTTCCTGTCGGCAAGTTTTCTACATTGCAAGCAATCCATAAATACCTCTTTGAGGACATTTACGACTTCGCAGGCAAACTCAGAACAGTCAATATTGCAAAGGGTAATTTCCGCTTTGTGCCTTTAATGTACTTGCAAGCGGCACTTGAGAACATCGATAAAATGCCGCAGTCAAACTTTGACGAGATCGTTGAAAAGTATGTTGAGATGAATGTGGCTCACCCTTTCCGTGAGGGTAACGGTCGAAGCACACGCATTTGGCTTGACCATATCTTGAAAAACGAAATCGGCAAGGTGGTCGATTGGAGCAAGGTTGACAAAGAAGACTATCTGCTCGCTATGGAGCGCAGTCCGATTAAAGATGTGGAAATCAAAGTGTTACTGAAAGGTGCGCTTACAGACGAAATAAACAGCCGTGAGGTCTATATGAAAGGCATCGACCACAGCTACTACTATGAGGGTTATACGACCTTTAAGACGGAAGAATTGTAAGAAATGAGGTGCAAATATGCCCGACAAGAATTGGCAATTTGAACTTGAAGAATATATCAGACAGGGCGAGCCTGAAAGAGCCGAAAAAAGCGAAGCTTGGCAAACTGCTATCGGTTTGCAGGCGGTTGACGGGTTAAAAACCTCTGATTATTTGCTGGACACCGCAAAGGATCACATCGAGGGCAAAATCACCATTGACGAGGCTCAAAAGCGTATTCACAGCTATTATGAGCAGAGATCTATCCGCACCGAAACGGAAAACGAAACAAAGGAAGCCGACATCGTTTCTGCAAGAATCACAAAACTATTGGGCGAAAAAGCATTTCAGTTTTCTCCTGCTGAGTGGATCACCATCCACCGCAGATTGTTTGAAGGCGTATTTGACCACGCCGGACAAATCCGTAAGTATAACATTTCCAAAAAGGAATGGATATTGGACGGCGAAACGGTTATCTACGCTGATTTTAACAGCATAAAAGAGACTTTGGATTATGATTTTGCCACCGAAAAACAGTTTTCCTATGAGGGACTGTCGGTTGAAGCGTCTGTGAAACACCTTGCAAAATTTGCATCGGATATTTGGCAGATTCACCCTTTCGGCGAGGGAAACACAAGAGCCACCGCCGTGTTTATGATTAAGTATATGAAAACCTTTGGGTTCCGTGTCAATAATGATGCGTTCCGTGAAAACTCTTGGTATTTCCGTAATGCGTTGGTTCGAGCAAACTATAACGATTTGCAAAAAGGTATTCATTCCACCACAAAGTTTTTGGAATTGTTTTTCTCAAACCTTCTGCTCGGTACAAACTACGAATTAAAAAATCGTTATATGCATGTTGATTTTATTGATGAAAACACTTCCCAAAGTGCCAAAAATGAAACACCAAAGTGCCAAATTGACACTTTGAAATGCACTTTAGAAGAACTTGCGGTGTTAGATTTAATAAAAAAGAACCAATCTGTTAAGCAGACCGAGCTTGCAGAACAAACAGGAAAGTCCGTCAGAAGTATAAAGCGTATTATTGACTCTCTGAAAGAGAAACAATATATCCGTAGAGTTGATGGCAAACGCTACGGCAAATGGGAAGTTTTGATATAACACTTCCACCATAGCTACTGCGTTGTATAAAATTACAATGAAGCAATAAAATAAGGAGAAATTTCTATGGCTACCGGAAACAACGCCAATATCGGCTTTGAAAAACAGATTTGGGACGCAGCGTGTGTCCTTTGGGGGCATATCCCCGCAGCAGAATACAGAAAGGTTATCGTAGGTCTTATTTTCCTGCGTTACATTTCAAGTGCTTTTGAAAAACGCTATCAGGAGCTTGTTGCTGAGGGCGACGGCTTTGAGGACGATAGAGACGCCTATGTAGAAGATAATATCTTCTTTGTGCCGGAGGACGCTCGTTGGAGTAAGATTGCTTCTGCTGCTCATACACCGGAAATCGGTACGGTTATTGATGACGCTATGAGAGCCATCGAAAAAGAAAACACCACCCTTAAAAATGTGCTTCCTAAAAACTATGCCAGCCCTGATTTGGACAAGCGTGTTTTAGGTGATGTTGTTGACCTGTTTACAAATATGGATATGGGCGACACAGAAGAAAGCAAAGACCTTCTCGGCAGAACTTATGAGTATTGTATTCAGCAGTTTGCCGCTTATGAAGGTGTTAAGGGCGGCGAGTTCTACACTCCGGCAAGTATCGTTAAAACAATCGTTGCTATCCTAAAGCCGTTCAAAAACTGCCGTGTATATGACCCTTGCTGCGGTTCGGGCGGTATGTTCGTACAGAGTGCAAAGTTCATTCAGGCTCATAGCGGAAAGCGTGGTGAAATCGCCGTTTACGGTCAGGAGTCTAATGCCGATACTTGGAAAATGGCAAAGATGAATATGGCTATTCGTGGCATTGACGCCGATTTCGGACCGTATCAGGCAGATACATTCTTTAATGACTTACATAAAACGCTGAAAGCAGATTTCATAATGGCAAATCCGCCGTTCAACCTCTCAAACTGGGGGCAGGAAAAACTCAAAGACGATGTTCGATGGAAGTATGGAACACCGCCTGCCGGCAACGCCAACTATGCGTGGATTCAGCATATGATACATCACCTTGCACCGAACGGAAAGATTGGTCTTGTGCTTGCAAATGGAGCGTTGTCCTCTCAGTCCAGTGGTGAGGGTGAAATCAGAAAGAATATCATTCAGGCTGACCTTGTAGAAGGTATTGTTGCTCTGCCGACACAGCTCTTTTACAGCGTTACGATTCCGGTAACACTTTGGTTTATCTCAAAGAACAAGAAGCAAAAAGGCAAAACACTGTTTATCGACGCCCGCAAGATGGGTTATATGGTTGACCGCAAGCACAGAGATTTTACCGATGAGGATATTCAAAAGCTGGCAGATACATTTACAGCGTTCCAAGAAGGAACACTCAGCGATGTAAAAGGTTTCTGTGCGGTTGCCGACCTTCAGGAAATCGAAAAGCAGGACTTCATTCTGACACCGGGCAGATATGTCGGCATTGAAGAAGCCCCGGACGACGGAGAACCGTTTGAAGAAAAGATGACTCGCCTTACCTCCGAATTATCGGAAATGTTTGCAAAGTCCCACGAATTAGAGGACGAAATTCGTAAAAAACTGGGGGCGATTGGGTATGAAGTTTGATTGGAAAAACTATTCTTTAGAAGATGTTTGTGAAAGAATATATAGCGGTGGAACACCATCAACAAAGCATAGTGATTATTGGAACGGAGAACTGAAGTGGCTTTCTTCCGGTGAAACATCGCAACGCTTCATTTATGATACTGAAAGAAAAATAACTCAAAGAGGCGTAGAGAATTCTTCTACAAAGTTAGCCACAAAAGGATGCACTGTGATAGCCACAGCAGGACAGGGATATACTCGTGGACAAGCCAGCTTTTTAATGACTGACACTTATATGAATCAGTCGGTAATTGCGTGTAAAGCAAAAGAGAACATAATCCTACCACTATATCTTTATTATAATTTGGATAATCGATACGAGGAGTTTAGATTGCTATCCGACGGAACCAGCACGCGTGGTGGTCTTTCGGGTTGGATTCTGAAAAGAATGGAAATCAGCCTACCCAACATTGAAGTTCAAAGAAGAATTGTTTCAATTCTCTACTCGATAGACCAAAAAATTGAACTCAATAATACCATAAACAATAATTTAGAGCAGCAAGCTCAAGCAATATTCAAAGAATGGTTTATAGATAATTCTGAGAACGAAAATTGGTCTAACGGAACATTCTCTGAACTAATCCAATCTACCCTCAGCGGTGATTGGGGTAAGGAAGCACCTACCGGGAACAACACCGAAAAAGTTTACTGTGTCAGAGGTGCAGATATTCCAGAGGTTAGAGCAGGTAACAAAGGTAAAATGCCGACTCGATACATACTTCCTAAGAATTACGCTTCAAAGAAATTGACCGCTGGAGATATCGTTGTAGAAATTTCAGGAGGAAGCCCTACTCAATCTACTGGTCGTTGTACAGCAATCTCAGAGTCATTACTTAATCGTTATGATAGTGGAATGGTTTGTACTAATTTTTGTCGAGCTATTAAGCCACTTTCTGGTTACAGTATGTTTATCTATTACTATTGGCAATACCTATATGATAAAGGCGTGTTTTTTTCTTACGAAAATGGGACAACGGGCATCAAAAACCTTGATATATCAGGTTTCTTAGGAACAGAGCCTATTATCATTCCGCCAAAAGAAAAAGTATTGGCATTTGATGATTATTGTCAAACTGTTTTTGACCGCATATTTGCAAATGGCAAAGAAAGTGAACAGTTGTCTCAACTTCGTGACACTCTACTTCCAAAACTTATGTCCGGTGAACTCGATGTTTCCGACATCGACCTCTAAGCCGCTAAATTATTGTTTATAGGAGATAGGACGCATTAACAAAGCCACAGGCAATTAAGGACTTCTACGAAAACGATGAACTGATTGCCATTACAAAGGAACTTGCAGATACGCTCCGCAAGAACAAAACGATAGACTGGCAAAAGCGTGAGTCTGCAAGAGCAAAAATGCGTATGCTTATCAAGAAACTTTTGAAAAAGCACAAGTATCCGCCGGAAGGTATGGAGGATGCTGTGCAGACAGTTATGACACAGTGTGAACTTTGGACGGATAATATGGAGATGTAAAAATGAATACACAGAAACTCAATTCGGCGATAACCGAATTTATAAAGAAAAAGAAATCTAACGCTGCCTATTACGAAGAAAACTGGGCTGAACGCAAAGAGCGCAAAGAGTATTACCAGGCGTTTACCAAGGATAAGCTTTTGGCTATGACTGAGGAGGAATTCTTAGAGTACATCAGCAAGCTGTGGTCTATGCTTATTTGGGGTAACAAGAAATATGTTGTTGACAAAATGATTGCCGACAACGGTTTTGTCACGCTCAAAAAGCAGTTGGCTGAATTGTTATATAGTACAAACCCTATTGAAAAGCGTTGGGATGTATTTTTGAAATCTATAAAGGGTATGGGGCCTGCAACTATCAGCGAGTTACTTACATACGCAAACCCGCAGGAATATGTAATCTTTAATAAGACAACTATCCTTTGTTATGGCTATCTTGATGTCCCCGATATGCCGAAATACAACTATCAGTACACCGGAAAGAAGTATGCGGAAGTATGTGCTATTGCAAAAAAGATCGCCGCAGAACTCAAAAAATCCGGTGCAGATGATTATGATCTTTTGGCTGTGGATTATTTTATGTGGGATGAAATTTTACCACTCGCTGAAAAGAAGTCTCCCGTATCTCCTGCTACCCCTGAAGTCAAGAAACTTGTTACCGTGAAGGATTCAAAATCTCTCCACGATGAGATTAAGGAAAAGTTGGTTGCCATAGGCGAATTGCTCGGTTTTGATAGCCGTTCCGAAGTCAAAATTACTACCGGTGCGGTTGTAGATGCAGTATGGGAAGCTAAAATCGGCAATATGGGCAAGGCAATCTATGTATTTGAGGTGCAGTCCAAAGGCTCAATAGATAGCCTTATCCTGAACCTCAAAAAAGCGCAAAGTAACGCCGCAGTTCAGGCGGTTGTAGCTGTGGCAGACGAAGAACAGCTTGCAAAGATTATCCGTGAGAGTGCCGGAGTTATTGATGAAAAATCTCTACGCACTTGGGATTCTGAAGATGTCTTGGCTGTCTATGATTCCCTTGTCAGAGCTCATGAGTCAATTAACAAATTGGCACTTGTTCCGGAAAGTTTTTAATAAAATGTGCAATTGGAGTAATTATGAGTAGTTTAGTATTGGATTTGCAACAAGAAGTATTGAATAAAGACTGTGATATTTTAAACGCTTTGAGAAAAGCACATTTAATTGCTTCGAAATTGCAGTTAAAAGAATTTGATATCTGGATTCAACATGAATTAAATGGTTATGAAAATTGTTCTCGTGATGAAATTCCCAATTATCGTACGGTAAAGGGCGCTTTAAAGGCATTTAATCCATATAATGGGTGGATACCAGCACAATGTACCAATGACGAAATGGAACAGCTAATCTGTGAGCAAAAAATGCATCAACCACTTGGCGAATTACAGGAATTATATAATCGAAGCACAAATGGTAGTTTTACATATCAATTTAACGCAGGACTGATGGAAATAATTTCTTCTATGTTTGATACACCTGTTCCAATGCAATTTGCCTTGCATATAAGCAGCCATTTACTGTTATCGATTGTAGAGAAGGTAAAAAATGCTTTGCTGGAATGGACTATTCGATTGGAATCAGAAGGAATAATAGGTGATAATATGAGTTTTAACCAAGAAGAAAAAGATAGCGCGAAAAGCATTCCTCAACAAGTAATTAATTACTACGGCACTGTTGTAAATGGAGATATTAATAAATCGCAAATTATATCTGGTAACAATAATAAGAATGAATTCAGTATAGCTACGGCTTCTGATGCAATTAGTGAAATTCAAAACTCTTTAAATACAGAGTCTCTTTATCAAGAGTGTATGGTACAATGCAATTTATGAGGTAAGAGATGCCGAGACAGACAAATACACAATGAAGAACGGTAAATTTGTAGATGATTTTAATGATGCTCTATCCAATTTATTTGCCGATGAAAATTTCATGAACAGTATTTCTGAAATTGAATTGAACCAATCAAATGTTACTGATTTAATGAAAAAACTGAGAAATCCTCCAACACAATATGAGGAAGCTTACTCTGTGTTAAAGAATTATTATGATAATTACTTGCAAATGACAAAATTGGTTATCAACCCAACCGGAAGCCTTCAAACATTTTCAGAAGATTTTAATACATATGATACAGACACAGTTAATGCATACGAAAAAATGAAATTGTATTTAGATTAAGTAGGGGGAAAATTTATGGGAAAACACTTTTTTGACTACGATGACGGAGATTTTGCTCATACAATCTCAGACAATATGGCAATTGACTCTGACGGCGATTTGCTGATGCGTATGGGAGATAATATGGCAATGGATATGGATTCGGGTGAATTACATATCATATCCGGTTGGTCGGATGACGAAGATGATGACTAATTGATAAGCAGCCGCCTCTGCGAAAATGCAGAGGCGGTTACTTTTATTTCTTCTGTTTCATCTTCCTTTGAAAATCGTTCAGCGTTTGGATATGCCACAGGCTTTTGCGGGTAATGGAGCGGAAGGTCAGCGAGCAGAAAAAGTCGATGAGGAAGATTTTCGGTATGTAAAAAAGCTGTCCTTTGCGGAACGATTTCAGTTCCCCACGGTTGCACCAATTATTGATTGTAGTTTTTGCGTAGCCGGTCAGAGCGACAACATCCTGCACGGTCACGACATCCTTATATTTGCTCAGTAGTTTGGCATAGTAGTCGTGCATTTGGTTAAGTACATCCTCGGGCAGTTCTTTGGAGAGCTTCGCCACATAATGACCGCCGTACCATCCCCTCGGTGCGGAATATAGCTCAGGGTAAACAGCTCGCTCCTCAAGGTACGCTCGGACATCCTCCTTCTTGATTTTATAGCACCGTGTTTTCTTGCCCGTCCACTCGCAGGGTACCTTGCCGCTTTTAAGCAAGTGTAGCGCAGTTGATTTGCTAATATGGCAAAGCCGATAAAACTGATCCTTATTCATCACATCGGGAACACTGTTCCAATCAATCGGTAAATTCTTCATCTGATACACCTCAAAAATAGATTTCGTCGGTTTGAAGTCCTATTCTGCGGTGTATTGAATTTTGTATTGCCTTCTCTCGTGATTTCTCTCCTGTCTCCCCTGATTTCTCTCCAAAATCGGCAAAAATTCCGATTTGAACCCACTTTGAAAAAATGCAGTCGTAACAAGGCTTTAGGGGCGAAAAAGCCTTATTTTATGCGGCTTTTGGCTCAGACAAAACGACCTGAAACTGACACGAAACGACCGGAAGTTGACACGCTGACTAAAAGACTCGAAATCAGTTTGCGAGCAATCGCACATGGGTTCGAATCCCATCCTCTCCGCCAAACAGTCAGCCGGATTCCGGAATAACCGGAATCCGGCTGATTCATATTTATGTCACCGGAGGTAGAGCGTCGTAACGCTCGGGGATCGTAAGCCGCAAGCCTTGCAGGCCGCATACCGGATTAGGTGTCGAGTGCGCTCGGTTATTACTTTGTAATGACCGGGTATTTTTATTTTTCGGAGGGAATTATGAAAAACACAAAAGTAACCCTTGCCCCGCTGGAAGCGGATGACCGTGAGCAGTTTATTCTTGATAATCAGGAGTCTTTCAAGTATTAAAGTCAAGTTAAGATAGGCAGTGATAATAAAAGACGTACCCGTATTATTTCTCAATTATTGCCAATAGAATTTCGTATTGTACTTTTCATTGCAAATAAACAAGAATTTATAAACGATACTCCTCTTACTGAGTACAAAAAATCTTTTATAAAGTTTTTACATCAAAGACTTTATGACATGTTGTATTATGGAATCCTCTGCAACGACAGTGACGTTACTGAGTCGGCGTTTGAATGTTAGAGTCTTGACTTTAGTCAATCCGTTTTTCACAAAAATCACATGACGGAAGTGAAAAATCATTGAATTTTCACTTTTCGCAGATGATAAACACTTTACCTTCTTTGCGAAAGCACGAAATATTACAGAAACCTCACGCACAGCTTTATATGAGCCGTGCGTGAGGAGTTCAGTTTTCATGCGGTATTCTGAAATAATCCGGGTATTTCTTGAATATATCATGCGCCGACAGGCAGGTGTCGGTCGGATAGCCTTTTTCCCGGTCCCATTCCTGCAATCCGCGGTAATAAAACATTTTTATGCTGTCCTCAATAATAAACGGTACATTCCTTCACCTTGAGTATGGCATCCTTTGCGCTTCTGTGCGGTCTGTAGCCGAAGCTTCCGTCTGAAAACTGCGGCTCGTAGATTGGTGTCAACACCTGCGCTATTGCTTGTCGGATAATGCCTTATATACAGTTCCTGTTCGTCAGACCGAGGCTTTGCTTTGGGCTTCCTTCAGACTTCGCCTCACGACAGACGCCCTTGCCCTCTGCTTACAGTTCCTACTGCCTTGCCTGTAGTGGACTTTCACCGCCATGCTGTATCGTATGCCGTTTCCGCGTTTCGGTACAGCTATGCCATCGCCGTACAACGCATTACGGTCCGGTAAAGCTGATAGCATCGCAGTCCGGAGAGTGCTCCATCATGCCCCTCATTCTCCGGGAGAATCGCCTATAAAAATTAGTAACCACGCCTATGCCGCTCCTAATGAAGTCCATCATCTCCGCCTTGGTATACGCTCTATTGTACCAATCATCGTCCGGGCAAAGTCTGTAATAGTCAAGCCGTCCTTTAAGCTCGTCGAGCCTCGGATCGTCAAAAGCATTATCAAGAAGCTCGGCGCACTCATCTATATCGTCGAGCATCTTGTTCATGGTATCATATGTATACAGATTGCACGCCAAATGCCATTCAAAGCCGTCACTCTCGTACTCTTCTCTCAGATCGATATACGGAAGGTCTTTATCAAAATATTTGTCTAAAAAGTAGTACAAAAAACCGCTGATATCATCTTCGTCGATAGAAATACCATCGGAAATTACAGGCTCCTCCGATTCGCTGTCATAAATATTCGTCGGGGTTATCCAAAAGGTGCCGCCGGAGTCGCGTCCCTCTATTATCGTAATATCCTTATTATTATATGCCGCCTGCTCTATCAACGCATACGGAATGCTCGAAATATTAATTTTGCCTCTGCGGCACCAACGACTATCCGTTGTTCCGAATGTAAACCAGTCATCCCATGACTGCCTGAAAAACAAGCCGCGATCACCCGACAGTACGAGCTCAAACGTGATAAGCTCGGTCTTTTCCTCATAATCACTGTGACCACAGCTGTCGACAGCGACATTTCTCAGTATTCTGATATCCTCTATCGAGCACCCGCGAAGCGAGTCAAAAAGAATATTCGGATCAAAATTCGGTTCATTTGTTCCGCATACCGTGTCGGGTGAGATCTGATTTGCCGCGACCAAAAGCGCACTGCCGCCATTCGGCTTCATCTCAAGCGTAGAGCCGTCGTCAAACAGTATAACGACCGGCTCGCAAAGCTGCAGCTCACACGGAAACAGTACCTGTGCGGCATACGGATAGCTCTGAAGCTGCTCGTTTGTCATGCCGATACCGAGCAATATTTCGCGATATTTCCACTCGTATCCGTCTCGCTTCATATTTTCTGCCATTCCGATAGGCACTATTCTTTTGATCTTTTTGTTTTTTGTATCGAGCGATGTCAATATGCGATAGATGTCTTTTGCCGTATTGCATATCTCGGGTCGCCATGTATATCGGTCAAATCTACTCATAATATTGCTCCTCCGTTATTCTGCTGTGGGACAGCTAATGAAATTCGTATGTTAAAAACGCCTGACGATAAGAACGATAAGAATCAGAAGATCCGTCGCCTCCGTAGGTGAATCCCGACATTTTAACCGCGCCGATGCTCGGTTCTTTAATTCCACACATACCGAAAATCAGCCTCCGGGAGAATCACTTCTTTCTGCGGAACAGCTCGGGAAAGCTGCGGATACCGAGCGAGAGCAGGGCGCGGACTGTTCGTACGGCGAACTCCTTCGTCTCCGGGTCAAGCCCCTGCGCAGCATGCAGCGCGAGAGGGAGATTTTTCTGCCACTGCTCGAACAGCTGATCGGTATTCTCGTTGTTCTCGGTATCGATAAGCCCGAAGAGCAGATCGACAAAACGCTCGCGTTCCTCGGGGGAGAGCTTGCCGAGCCAGCTGTTCACCACTCCGTCGACGTACTTTGCATCCGAGGTCAGCGAGTCGACCGAGCTAAAATCTCCCTCCTCAACGACCCACGAAAACGGGTCGTGCTGCAGCACGCTGAAGCGGGTGCTCCTGACTATACGGTAGTTCTCCTGCTGCTCGAGCAGCATTCCGACTATCGAGGACTGCGGCACCGTTTTGTCTATGCGGCTGCTTATCTCGGCAAAGCGCGGGCTCTCGAGCACCTCGGCAAGGAAGCCGGGGCCGTCGTGCGAGTAGACTGCGGCAATGCGGTCGCGCACACTGTCCTCGCTGTTCGCGGCAGCGTAGACCGCAAGGTTTCCGCCCTTGGAATGACCGCCGACGCGGACGGTACCGGAGCTGTGCTTCGCCGCCTCCGCGAGGTAGAGCGCAGCCTCCTCCTGCGCGGGAACGGGGTACTGAAACGCCATATTGAAGTCCTCCTTCCATCCCGTAAAGGAGGAATCGGTCCCGCGATAGGCAACATACAGACTGCCGTCCGGCAGTCCAAAGCTCAGCGCGGCGAACTGCTTCTCCGCCTCATCGTCCCGCCGCTCGGTATAGCCCATAAGGCGGAGGTCGCGGAAGCGCGGGCTTGCCGCCATTGCCGACAGCAGCTGTCTGCTGCCGGACGGGTCCCAGTTTCCGTGAAAGAGCTGCTCGAAATACTCGGCGCGGAACAGCTCGGTAAGCGGTACGCCGTCCCACGACCGCACTCCCGTCTCATCGGGATAATGAAAATACGAGAGCCACGACAGAATGAGGCTGTCGACCGACGAAAAGGCTCTTTCGTCAAAGGTCTCGAGCGTCTGCTCCGCGTATGTAACAAAGTTGCCCATTTATTGCTCCTCTCCGCTCTGTGCGAGCAGCTGTTCAATTGCCTGCGAGCTCTCGCTCGGATTCTTCATGCCCTCGATCAGTCCGGTGTAGAATCTGCGGACATCGGCATCTCCGAGCACGAGCCTCACCTGATTGTTTTTCAGCGCCGCGCCGAACAGCATCTCCCTCTCCTGCGGCGAGCTTATCTCGAGCTTTTGCAGCTCGCGAACGATCGAATGCGTGTCGGCAAAGCTATGGCTGTTCTCGAGCGCGATTATCAGGTCGACCCGACGGCGGTCCGCCTCACTGCGTCCGATATCAAAGCGCTGCTGCTCCTGCCGCAGCTCTCCGCGCCATGCCTCGAGCACATTGCCCACCGAAACGCGGTCTATCATCGCCTTGACCAAGGCGTCAAGCTCGGAGCCTGCGGAATAGTCGGCAGGCGCGAAATAATCTATCCGTCCGTCGCGCATCATCTTATACACCTTGGTCTTATCCTGCGTCTGCGCGTTATAGACACCTATCGAATATCCGCCGCCCTCGCGCACGAGCTTCATGCACGGAACGTCGGTATCGCTGTCGCCGATGTATATCATATTGCGGCGCGGTATGCGCAGCTCATCCGGCAAAAACACATCGTTGACCGCCGGATCGTTTATATCGAGAACGCCCTTTTCGATGCGGAAGAGAAACTGCGTTTTATTAGTATAGTTGACCACCTGCGCCGGCCAAACGGCAACTCCCTTTTCGTTATAATGGAAGGTGCTCGCGTAGATGCGCTCGAATGCGTTCGACCGGGCGGCGCGGGTCCCCTCTATCATCTCTTTCAGTCCGGAGGAGATGATGTAATGCTCTATCTTTACGCCGTGGCTCGCTCCGTAGCCGCGTATGCGCTCGAACCAATCGTCAACGCCGGGAAAAAGCTGTACGCGGGAGCCGTAATTCATCAGCGTTTCACGGGTAAAGAGCAGCTTTCCCTCCGCCTCGCGGAGCATGACGTACATATAGGCGAGGTTCTGATCCATGCCGCTGCTTGATGCAAGCTCGTTTGATTTCTTCCAAAACTCGTCGACATCCCATCCGACCGACTGAATATAACCCTGCGCCTGCATGTCGTCGGGAGAGAGCGTTTTGTCAAAGTCATAGCAGATGGCGATGACGGGTGTTTTTTCTTTTCTCTTACGCTCGTAGTTCATAGGGGAGATCCTTTCTCGGCTGTGCCGACGGCGGGATGTGGGTGTTTCGCAGGAGGCGGTAATTTGAGTATAACACCCGGGAGATAGTTTGTCAACAGCGGCGCGTCGACAAACTGCGACAAGAGCGGCACGGGGAAATTACAACGAATCGGCAGAAGAATGTACGTGTGGGTATTCGGAGAGACGCCTGTCTATGTCACAAGGGGCATATCTCGCTGCCGTGGGCGAGGAATACGGGAAATGATTCGGTTGTTTGTGTTTTTTGTCTGTGCCGCGGTAACACAATCATGCCGCTGCGGCCGAGAGCATACAGATAGATGATATGATTGTTATTCTTTTAATGCTTCTTTTTACCCGAACGCCTTTTTCGCGAAAAGCATCCGCGTAGAAAAGAAAAGCAGGGAAATGCGGATGCATCTCCCTGCCGGACTATTATATTTTTCTCTGTATTGCTTTCACAATTTCAACGATCGGTATAATTGAGAGCGCAAGTCCGATAGATATCGCATATTCGGCAATGCCGATAGGAGTAAAGCCGAACGCAGCCGCGAGCACGGGCACCTCGATAAGCACCGTAGTAAGCACGAGCGATGCAAGCATCGCGCCGAACAGCGGCATATTATGACTGCCACGCAGACTCATCATGACTGTCGAGCCGCGCTGAGAGCGCATATTGAACGAGTGAAAAATCTCGCACATCGACATGGTAAGGAACGCCATCGTCATGCCCTGCTCACACTCGGCGATATTGCGGAAAGCCCAATAGCCGGTTTCAAGCCGTTCGCCGATGAAAAATGCGGCAAGGGTCAGTGCGGTAACGACGACCCCCTGATATAGCACATCGAAGCCGAGTCCGCCGGAGAAAATTCCGTCGCGCACATCGCGCGGGCGGCGGCGCATGATACCGGGCTCGGCCTGCTCGAGTCCGAGCGCGAGCGCGGGGAAGCAGTCGGTAACGAGATTGATAAATAACAGGTGCGGCGCGCGGAACACGGTAAAGCCGAGCACCGTTGCAAGAAAGATGGTCAGCACCTCGGCAAGGTTTGAGCCGAGCAGGAACTGTATCGCGCGGCGGATATTATCATATATGCGACGACCCTCTCCGACCGCGCCGACGATGGTCGCAAAATTATCATCCGCAAGCACCATATCGGCGACATTCTTCGTAACGTCGGTGCCGGTGATGCCCATACCGATGCCGATATCCGCGCTCTTGATGGACGGTGCGTCGTTTACACCGTCTCCGGTCATGGCGGTGACGTAGCCGCAGGCGCGCCATGCATTGACTATCCTCGTCTTATGCTCGGGCTGAACACGTGCATAGACGCGGATATCGCAGACACGCTCGCGCAGCTCCTCATCACTCATCTCGGAGAGCTGTGCTCCGGTCAGCGCCTGCGAGGGATCACTGAGAATGCCGAGCTCGCGCGCAATGGCGACGGCGGTGTCGCGATGATCGCCGGTTATCATAACGGGAATGATGCCCGCCTCTCGGCACTGCTCGATAGCCGCTCCGACCTCGGGACGAACGGGATCTATCATACCGACCAGACCGAGGAATACAAGCTCCTGCTCGAGCGCCTCGGGAGCGCTGTTATCCGGCAGCTCGGCGAGCGGTCGGTATGCTGCGGCAAGCACGCGCAGCGCCTGCTCCGCCATCGCGCGGTTCTCGGCTTCGATCCGCTCGCGCAGCTCGGCGGTCATGGGGACAAGACCTCCGTCGACAAGTGCCGCAGTGCAGCGTCCGAGCAAAACATCCGGCGCGCCCTTGGTGTACTGAACGGCAATATATCCGCCGTCGGTCCTGCCGACGGTTGCATTGCCTGCGGCAGCTCCGGGCAGTTCCTCGCCGCCTGTGGGCAGACGGTGTACGGTGGTCATCATCTTTCGCATAGAATCAAAGGGTGCCTCGGAGACTCTCGGCTGAAGCCTCTCAAGCTCCGATTTATGCAGCTCGAGCGACGCGGCATAGGCTACAAGCGCCGCCTCGGTAGGCTCGCCGACAATGCCGTCTCCGCTCTCGCGTGCGTCCGAGCAAAGTGCAAGCGCGGTCGCGAGCAGCCGCTCATCGCTGCCGTAGTGACGAACGACGGTCATGCGGTTCTGCGTCAGAGTTCCGGTCTTATCGGTGCATATGACCTGCGCGCAGCCGAGCGTCTCGACGGCGGTAAGCCTGCGTATAATGGCATTGCGCTTCGACATATTAGTAACGCCGATGGAGAGCACTACGGTAACGACCGCCGCGAGTCCCTCGGGTATCGCCGCAACGGCAAGGCTGACCGCGACCATAAACATGTCGATAACTCTGCCGAATATCTGCGCCGAATCGCCGCCGGTCAGCTCATCGCGTCCGCTGATGAGCGAGTAGGCGAATATAAACACGCATATGCCGAGAACGATCATCGTCAGCAGCTTTGAGAGCTGAGAGAGCTTCTTCTGCAGCGGAGTCTGTCCGTTCTGCGCCTGCGTGATGGCATCGGCTATCCTGCCCATCTCGGTATTCATTCCGACGGCGGTCACAACGGCTCTGCCTCGCCCGTAAACGACCGAGCTGCCCATATACAGCATGTTTCTGCGGTCGCCGAGCGGCACGTCTCCGTCCGATGCACCGAGCGCCTCGGTCTGCTTATCGACCGGAACGCTCTCGCCGGTCAGCGCGGACTCCTCCGCCTTCAGGCTCGCGCACTCGAGGATGCGGCAGTCGGCGGGGACCGCATCGCCTGCCTCGAGCAGAACGACATCACCTACCGCAAGCTCCTCGCTCGGCACGGTCATCAGCTCTCCGCCGCGCAGTACGTGCGAGGTGGCGGCGCTCATCTTTTGCAGCGCGTCGATTGCCTGCTCCGCCTTGCTCTCCTGCAGCACTCCGAGCACGGCATTTATTACGACAACGGCAAGGATTATCACCGTGTCGGTAGGAAATCCGCCCTCTCCGGACACATGTCCCTCGTAGACCGACGTTATCGCGCTTATCGCCGCCGCGACTATGAGTATTATTATCATCGGGTCGGCGAGCTGCGACAGAAAACGACGGATAAGAGATGCCCGCTTCGGCTCTGCGAGCTTGTTTCTGCCGTCACGCCCGAGCCTGAGCTCCGCCTCCTGCGTCGACAGACCCTGCTCCGAGCTGCCGAGCTCCTCGAGCACTGCGGCGGGCTGTTCAAGATAGTGTTTCAAAATTATCCTCCTGTTCGGGTAATAGTTTGCTCATCGGGATAGCTTTTTATCCGATGCATCTGCTCTGCGGTTTAAATCAAAAAAAACCACCGACAGACACATCGTCTGCCAATGGTCTTGCATCAAACGCTGCGGTCTGTCTGCTGCCAGCCGGTGCCGCTGCTCGGCGCCCGACGGTTGGTGACAGCAGATGGGACGGCTGCCCGTCCATAGCTACTCCCCAAAGGTTGGCAATATTATACCATGCGCTGCGGCGATTGTCAATAGGCGCGGGCGCATCAATTTTTGATGCTTGATAGGCTGCAGCGAAGAACACCTTCGCTCCGGCAAACAATTTCACCCGGCTATTGACTGTACAACTATTGCGGGGTTTAAAATTATGTGGTAAAATAACCGCAACACAGAGGTGCAAAGCTATGGAAAAAAAACTGACCGAGGGCAGTGTGCCGAAAAGGCTGCTCGGCTTTTCGCTGCCCTATCTGCTATCATATTTTCTGCAAACACTGTACGGCATGGCGGATCTGCTGATAATCGGCAGGTACGGCACCGTATCGGACACCACCGCCGTTTCGATAGGCTCGCAGGTCATGCATATGCTGACCGTGATGATAGTCGGACTGGCTATGGGCACCACCGTCTGCGTCGGGCGGTCGGTCGGAGGCAAGCGGCGCGACCGCGCGGCGGGCTACATCGGCAACACTGCGGTGCTGTTCGTCGGGGTATCGCTCGCACTGACCGCGCTGTTGCTCGCGCTTGTCTCGCCAATCGTCTCGGTAATGTCCACGCCTGCCGACGCTGCCGCAGGCGCACGCTCATATCTGACCGTATGCTTTATCGGCATACCGTTTATAACGGCATACAATGTTATAAGCTCGATATTCCGCGGCATGGGCGACTCGCGCAGCCCGATGTACTTTATCGCCGTGGCTTGCGCGGCTAATATCGGTCTCGACCTGCTCTTTATGGGCGCGTTCAAAATGGGGCCAGTCGGCGCAGCGCTCGGAACGACGCTCGCACAGGCAGTAAGCGTCGCGGTTTCGCTCGTGATGCTGCTGCGCCGGGGCGGCATAAGGCTAAGCCGAGTCGACCTGCGTCCGCAGCACTCCGTCATCGGAGATATACTGAAAACAGGCGTGCCGATAGCGGTGCAGGACGGGCTGATACAGATCGCATTCATCCTCATCACCGTGATAGCGAACCGTCGGGGAATGACCGATGCGGCGGCGGTCGGCATCGTCGAAAAGATAATCGGATTTCTGTTTCTCGTACCGTCCTCGATGCTCTCGAGCGTTTCGGCGCTCGGCGCGCAGAATATCGGTGCAGATAAGCCGGAGCGGGCGCGCAGCACGCTGGGATATGCCATCCTCTTTGCCTGCGGCTTCGGACTGTGTGTGGCTATCGCGATGCAGTTCGGCGCGGAGCGCGCCGTCTCGCTCTTCACCGACCGTGCTGCGGAGGACGGAGCGGCGGTCATTCGCGCCGGCGGGCAGTATCTGCGCGGATATGTCTGGGACTGCGTTTTCGCGGGCATTCACTTCTGCTTCAGCGGATATTTCTGCGCCGTCGGCAGGTCGGGGCTGTCCTTCCTGCACAATATCATCGCTATCGGCGTAATGCGCGTTCCGGGCGTTTATCTCATGTCGCAGCGCTTCCCGGACACACTGCTGCCGATGGGACTTGCGACCGCTGCCGGCTCGCTCGTTTCGGTGATCATATGCATTATCGCCTATATGTGTATCAGGCACAGCGACCGACGGAGTACTAACGAAAGCTATGCGGGGAAATAGAGCGGCGAGGTTTTCGCAAAACCTCTGAAAAGCCATTTTGGTTTTATGCAGAGTATAGGTTCGTACCGCGCTGACGCGGCTGGGTGGGCTGCAGATGAATGTTGTTTTCAGAGAAAAAGGTTAAATCTCGCTTTCGCGGTCAAAGGTATTTGGAAAGGTGATGTGGTTATTTGTTTTGTCTGTGTCAGAGGAGAACTAATTACGCTGCCGCGGTCAAAGTATATGGACAGATATTTCGGTTGTTCGTTTTTTACCACTTTCTTTTTACGCGAAAAAGAAAGTGGCGGAAAGAAAAGCGCGCATAAGAGGGGGCGGCGCTAAGGATGCTCGCATACGCGAGCATATGGCCGCGCCG